>Ga0307424_1000833_pt1 | contig 16378 bp, 12 predicted proteins | sample SalMarWE160320MG_FD_202157 | JGI IMG/M metagenome (GOLD analysis project Ga0307424, IMG submission 202157) | Salt marsh sediment microbial communities from the Plum Island Ecosystem LTER, Massachusetts, United States - WE1603-20 | ecosystem: Environmental > Aquatic > Marine > Intertidal zone >... | reverse complement strand
CCCGGCCAGAGCGAACTCGGCGACGTGGTCGGCCGCGGCCGCGATCTCCGAGCGGGTCATCGCGCCACGCCCGGGATTCACGACCGTGCGGAAGGCGCTGGGCAGATAGAAGAGGCACTGCGCCTGCACGCTGCCGACGCAGCGGTCGACACGCGGGTCTCCGGGGTCCGCGTCGAGCAGCTCCGCGACGGCCTCCGCCAGGTAGCGCAGGCGGGGAAGGATCACCTGCTCGGCGATCCACGGAGCCATCGGCGTCGGATCGCTCATCTCGTGCCGCATGAGCTTCTGGAGCTTCACGCCGTCGTCCGTCGGGGCGGCGAGGCGGGGCACGTAGGTGCGCACGTAGTGGCGCAGCCGCTCTTCCGCGCCGGCGCCCTCCGGCGCGGCGAGCGTCGGATCCACCCGCATCCGCGAGAACGTGCCGGTCACGATCTCCCTGTAGAGCCCGAGCTTGCCTCCGAAGTGGTAGTTCACCGCCGCGAGGTTGGCGCCCGCCTCACGGCATAGCTCGCGCACCGTGACGTGCTGGAAGCCGCGCTCGGAGAACAGCCGCGTGCCGACGTCCAGGAGGCGTTGGCGGGTCGTGGCGGCGGCTCGGGCCGTCACAGCTCCCTCCGGAACAGCAACGTGGCCGCCCCCATGGTCACCACGGAGAAGACGGCGAGGTACGCCAGGTCGAAGCCGATCGCCCCGAAGCCGGCGTCCTTCAGGAGCACGCTCTTGAGGCCGTGCACCGCGTACGTGAAGGGGTCGACGACCGCGATCGCGCGCATCCAGTCGGGAAACGCCTGCTGCGGGTAGACCGCGCCGCTCGGGAACCAGAGGAGCGTGTTCAACACGCCGAAGAGGGCGCGCGGCAGGAGCGGATCGGTGACCCGCACCATGAGCAGGAACATCATGCTCACCAACGTCACCGACGACACGGCCACCATGAGCACCAGCTTGAGCATCCGATCGGGGGCGAAGGCGTGGGGGACGCCGGCCACCACGGCCCCCAACGTGATCACCATCACGCCCGAGAGCATGCCCTTGATCGCGCCGGACAGGTTGAACCCCATGATGAGCTCGAGCCTGGTGACGGGTGTGACCAGGTACCCCTCGTGCAGTCCCCGCGCCTTGTCGTCGATGAAGATGATCCCGCCGCCGATCATGACCATCATGAAGATGGACATCACCGTGGTGCCCGGGAGGAGGTACTGGATATAGGGCACGTACGGGTACAGCTCGACCACGTCGAGCCGCGGCATCGGCGAGATCCGCGCCCGTGCCTCCGTCCGCGGGCCGTAGGCCGTGAGCATCCCCGAGAAGGACGCCGACAGGCTCGCCGACACGAAGCCGTCCGTATTGTCCTCGACCAGCGCCACCCGGGGATCGTCGCCCGCCAGCGTCCGCCGGGAGAAGCCCGGAGGGATCGTCAGCACCCCGTTGACCTGCCCGTCGCGCAGCGCATGGAGGGCCTGTCCCTGGTCGTCGAACCGCACCCACTCGAAGGTGCGGGCGTTGGCGCCCACCGCGTTGCCCAGCTCCTGGATCTTCAGCGCCGGCACGCCGTGGTCCTGGTCCACGAGGGCCACCTTCAGGTGCTTCACCTGCCCGCCGAAGGCGTGTCCCAGCACGACGAGCTGCACGAGCGGCATGAAGAGGGACATGACGATGAGCATGGGGCTCTTCCGGAACCGCCTCAGGTCCCGCTCGACGATCGCCCACATCCGTTCCACGGACCTACCTCCCCCGCCGGAGCATGGCGTGGCGCTCCATCGGGGACATCTCCTGGAGCGCGTCGCGGAGGTCGTGGCCCGTGTAGTGGACGAAGACGTCGTCGAGCGTGGTGCTCTTCACGGAGAGCGACCGCACGGTGACCCCCGAGTCGGCCGCCGCGGCCATGAGCGCGGTGGTGGTGGCGGGGCCGCTGGCCGACGTGATGCGATAGACGTCCCCCTCTCCGGTCATGCCCGCCACGCCGGGGAGCGACTCCACGCGCCGGCTCCAATCGGGGGGCGCGTTCTCGAAGCTCACCTCAAGGGTGTTCTCACCGGGGATGGCGGCCTTGAGCCGGAGGGGCGAATCCAGCGCCATGAGCTTGCCGTGATCCACGATCGCGATCCGGTCGCACAGCCGGTCGGCCTCGTCCATGTAGTGCGTGGTGACGAGCACCGTGAGGTCGCGTCCTGCCTTGAGGCGCCGGATCATCTCCCACACGGCCGTGCGCGACACCGGGTCCAGCCCGGTGGTGGGCTCGTCCAGGAAGAGGATGCGTGGCTCGTGCACGAGGCCGCGGGCGATCTCCACCCGGCGGCGCATCCCCCCGGACAGGTTCTTAACCGGCGCGTCGGCCCACTTGGAGAGCTCCACCGCGTCCAGCAGCTCCGCGATGAGTGGTCTGCGGCGGTGGCGCGGCACGCCGTAGAGCTTCGCGAAGATCAGCAGGTTCTCGGTGGCGCTCAGCTCGAGGTCGGTGGTCATGGCCTGGGGGATGACCCCGATGGTGCGGCGGACCTCGTCCGCCGAGGCCACCACGTCGTGCCCCCCGACCACGGCGCGCCCCGAGGTCGGCTTGAGCAGGGTGGTGAGCATGCGGATGAGCGTGGACTTTCCCGCTCCGTTGGGGCCCAGCAGGCCGAAGATCTCTCCCGGGCGCACGTCGAAGGAGATCGCGTCGACGGCGGTGAACTCCCCGAAGCGCTTGGTCAGGCTCTGGACCTCGATGGCGCTCACGGAGCCGCCACCGGCGCGGGGAGGAGGACGTAGGCCGTCATCCCGAGGGCGAGCCGCCGGTCCCGGTTGTCGACGCGCAGCCGGACCTCGAAGGTCTTGATGTCCCTCTTCGTCCGGCTCACGTCCCGCTGCGTGGCGTATCCCGCGTCGACGCCGCGATAGAACACGCTTCCCTTCCGCTCCTCTCCGGAGGGGAGGCGCACGGTCATCTCGTCCCCGATGCGGATGCGGTCGATGTACGTCTCCTCCACGTCGGCCCGCACCCACAGATCGTCGGGGTCGACGAGGGTCACGATGGCCTGCCCCGCCGTCACCACCTCTCCCGGCCGCGCCGCGCGTACGTCGACCACGCCCCCGATGGGTGCGCGCACTTCCGCGTATCCGAGGCGGACGTCGGCCTTCGTCACCTGCGCCGCCGCCGCGTCCCGCTGCTGCCGAGCGGCCGCCAGCCCGCTCCGCGCGGCCGCGACCCTCCGGCCTGCCGCCTGGGCGCGCGCCTCGGCGACGTCGGCCGCCGTGCGGGCCTGGTCCAGCGCTTCCGTCGTGATCCCGCCGCTGTTCGCGACCGCCTCCGTCCGCTCCAGCGTCTGGCGCGCCTTGTCGAGGCTGGCGACGGCCTCGCTCGCCCCCGCTTCCGCGGCCGCTACGTCCGCCTCGCCCGCGGCCACCTGCGCCGCGAGCGCCTCGGCGCTGTGCGCGAAGTACGAACGGTCGGCGGCCAGCTCCGAGGGCTCGATGACCGCCAGGAGCTGGCCCTTCTCCACCGCCTCCCCGGCGTCCACGGCCAGGCTGTCGATCCGCCCACCGACCAACGGGCTGACGATCACGTCGTCGGTCGTGACGATCCCCGTGAGGACCAGGTCCGCGGAATCGGAACCGCGTGCGCGGCGCACGACCAGCACGACCACGACGGCCAGCGCCAGAAGCGTGAGAAGGCGTCTTGCTTTCACGTGCGTCGAGCTCCTTTTCCGGGGCTGGTCCCCGGGGGGGGCGAAATCCGGGTGGGGGAATCGAGAAGCATGAAACGTATGTATGAAACGACCGTTTGTTCCCCTCGGGTTTCGGGACCCTTCCACGGATCGGGTTCCCGGCCGGCCGGACCGAGAGCATATTTCCGGTTTCCGACGGTCGTCCGGATCCCCCCGGACCGACCAGGGCGTCCCAGGACGATGACGACGACTACGACGGGCGGACGAGGACGACTCGCCATGCGGACCATACGATCGATCTTCGCGCTTCTCGCGCTCCTTCCGGCGGCACTGGCGGCACAGACCACGTCCACGACCCGTGCCGAAGGTCGTCCCGTCGTCGAGGCGGAGCGCGCCACCGGCCCGATCGAGGTGGACGGGAGGCTGGACGAGCCCTCGTGGGCGCTGGCCACGCCGGTCGACGACTTCACGCAGGTGGACCCCGAGGAGGGGCAGCCGGTGAGCCAGCCGACGATCGCGCGCGTCCTCTACGACGACGAGGCGCTCTACATCGGGGTGCGCCTCGCGGACAGTCTCCCACCGACCATGCGTCTGGGCCGCCGGGACATGGACCTGCAGGACTCGGACTGGCTGGGCGTGGTCATCGACTCGTACCACGATCACCGCACGGCATTCTCGCTGGACCTCAACCCCGCGGGCGTGCAGCGGGACGCCGTGAAGTCCATGGGTCCGGGCGGTCAGGAGCAGGACGACATGTCGTGGGACGCGGTCTGGGAGGCCAGGGCCACGGTCGACGACGGCGGGTGGACCGCGGAGTACCGCATCCCCTTCAGCCAACTGCGCTTCCGCGACGCCCCGGAGCAGGTGTGGGGGATCCAGATCGAGCGCGTCATCGGGCGGAGGAAGGAGTACGCCGTGCTCTCCTTCACGCCGAAGAGCGAGCCCGGCGGAATCCCCACCTACGCGAACCTGGTGGGCCTGCGCGACATCAAGCCGGGCCACCGCCTGGAGGTGCTCCCCTACGGCGTGGCCCGCTCCGAGCACGTGGACCCGGGCGCCAACCCCTTCCGCACGCGGTCGGAGTCCTCCGGGTCGGGAGGCGTCGACCTCCACTACCGCGTGACGTCCGACCTGACGCTCAACGCCAGCTTCAACCCCGACTTCGGCCAGGTCGAGCAGGACCCGGCCGTGGTGAACCTCACCGTCTACGAGACGCGCTACGACGAGAAGCGCCCCTTCTTCATCGAGGGCGGGGAGATCTTCGACTTCGGGCGGAACACCAGCGGTGGTCAGCTCTTCTACACGCGCCGCATCGGGCGAAGCCCCCAGCTCGGACCCCCGACACAGGCGGCCGACGTCCCCGACGTCACGACGATCCTGGGCGCGGCCAAGTTCAGCGGGAAGACATCGAGCGGGTGGTCGGTCGGCGTGATCGAGGCGCTGACCGACCGCGAGAAAGCCCGGTACATGACGGCGGACGGCACCCCGGCCGACTTCACGGTCGAGCCGCTGTCGAACTATCTGGTCGCCCGGCTGCGCAAGGACTCGAACCAGGGGCGCACCTCGCTGGGCGGGATGATCACGGCCGCGAATCGCGACCTGACCACCGACCCGCTGCGCCAGACGCTCCGGTCGTCGGCGTACGCAGGCGGTGGGGACTTCCGCCTCGAGTCGGCGAGTCGCGCCTGGGCGGTCCGGGGCTCGGCGGCCTTCAGCCGGGTGGCGGGGACGCCCGAGGCGATGGTGCGCGTCCAGACGGCGGGCAACCACTTCTTCCAGCGACCGGACGCGGACCACCTGGAGGTTGACCCAGCCGCGACGTCTCTGGCCGGCTATTCCATCGGCGCGGCGGTCGGGCGCCAGGGCGGCGCGCACTGGCGGGGCGACCTGGCGGTGGCCGCGACCTCCCCGGCGTTCGAGGTCAACGACCTGGGGTACCAGAACCGCACGGACCGCAGGGATGTAGCCACCAACGTCACCTACCAGGAGAACACGCCTGGCTCGTTCCTCCGCAACTACGCGATCACCGGATCGGTGCGCTACGAGCACAACTACGACTGGCAGCGGATCCTCGCGATCTGGCGCACGCAGATGACCTTCCGCACCCTCGACTTCTGGGGCGGGGCGTTCGCGATCTCGAGGCAGGTGCGCGCCCTCGACGACCGTAGCACCCGGGGCGGTCCGCTCCTGCAGCGCCCGGCCAACTGGAGCGGCTTCTTCCACGTCGGCTCGGACTCGCGCAAGGCGGTGTCCGTGTTCACGACGATCGACGGCATGCGCGACGAGTATGGCGGTTGGGCCACGGGCCTCGACGTGACGGCGATCGTGCGCACCTCGGAGCGGTGGAGCCTGAGCATCGGACCCTCGCTCGCGAAGAGCCTGACCAAGGCACAGTACGTCGGCACGGTCCAGGATCCCGCGGCGACCGACACCTACGGCGCCTTCTACCTCTTCGCGCCGCTGCGCCAGACGACGCTCGCCATGGAGACGCGGCTGGACTTCACGTTCACGCCGAAGCTGTCGTTCCAGCTCTACGCGCAGCCGTTCATATCCAGCGGCGACTACCTGGAGGTCGGCTCGCTCGACGAGCCCCGCGGGTACACGTTCACCCCCTGGCCCGGCAGCGTCCCGAACGGCGACTTCAACTACCGGTCGCTGCGGGGCACGGCCGTGCTGCGGTGGGAGTACCGTCCGGGCTCCACGCTCTACCTGGCGTGGCAGCAGAGCCGGTCGGACTACGCGGACGGCATCGGGAACTTCCGCTTCGACCGCGACCGCGAGGCGATGTTCGGGGCCCGGCCGGACAACGTGTTCGTGATCAAGGCGAGCTACTGGCTCACGCCCTGATCGTCCTTATCTTGAAGCGTCTCCTCGCGACCTCGGCCCGGCAGGTGGCGCTTTGAGCCTCGACGAGCAGGACCCGCCCGTCCATGGGATCAGCCGGCCCGAGGATCGTGATCGCATCCTCGCCGAGGCGCTCGCGCACGCCGAGCAGCTGGACGAGCGACACCGGATCCACTTCCCCGTCGATCCGCGCCGTGGCCGTTGGAAGACCCCGGTCGCGATGGGGATCCTGGTCGTCGCGGCCCTCATCGCCGCCTTTCCGCCGCGTTGGGTTTCCGGCCCGCCACTCCCGGTGCCGGCCCCGGCGCAGCTCGACCGGGGCCTGCGGATCGCGCTCTATCTTCAGGCGCGGCAGGTCGAGGAGTTCCGGGCCCGCGAGGGCCGCCTGCCGCGGTCCCTCGACGAGGTGGCGGCCCGCTTCGACGACCTCCTCTTCGTGCGATCCGGCAGCCGCGTCTTCCAGCTCGTCGGCCACCGACCGGACGGGACGCCGCAGGTCTTCGATTCCGCCCGCCCCACGCCCGGCCTCGACCGCAGGATGGCCTCGTGGCTCGGGATCGGAGGGCCGTGAGGCCCAGGGCCCGCCGCAGCGGCTTCTCCACCGGCGACGTCCTGCTCGTCCTCGCCATCGTATGCCTCGGCTTTGCACTCGCCTACCCGTCGATCGCGCGCGCGCGCATGCTCCGCCGGGTCGATGACGTCGCCACGAACGTCGACTCGCTGTGTGCGGCCGCCGACCGCTACCACCGGATCAGGGGAGCATGGCCCCGTCGCGCCACCGCCGGCACCCTCCCCGACGAGCTCGCCGGCCTGGCGTACGACGGGTTGCGCATGGAGGGACCCGGATACCGCCTCGCGTGGGAGGTCTGGGAGATGCGCGCCGGGCCGGCTCCCGCCGAACCACGCCCGGACTCGCTGGACATGGGTCCGCCGCCCCAGCCCGATACGCTGCGGCGCACGATGCCCCGCATCGACTCGATGCCGGCGGTGACCGTGCGCACGGGAGACGCGCGCATCCTGGGACTCCTCCTGGATCGCTACCGGAACCAGCGCTCCTTCGTGCGCGACTCCTCCTGGACGCTGATCCTGGGCGGAGGGTGAGCGGCGGCTGAGCGCCGGCCCCGCCCGCGCCGGCGGACTACTCGGCGCGCATGGTGATCATGGGGTCCACCCGGGTCCCCGCCCGAGCCGGTAGCCAGCTCGCCAGGAGTGCGGCACCGGCGAGGAGCAGCGCCGCGGTGGCCAGCGCAACCGGGTCGGTCGGGCTCACCTGGTAGAGCAGGCTCCGCATGACCCGTGTGAGGACCAGCGCTCCCATGACGCCGACCACGAGGCCGGCGACCACCATGCGCATCGCAGCGGACATGACGAGACGGAGAACGCCGTCGGGGTCCGCCCCGAGCGCCATGCGGATGCCCATCTCGCGGGTCCGGCGGGCGACGCTGTAGGAGACGACCCCGAAGATCCCGACGCCGGCCAGGATCAGTGCGGTGAGGGAGAATCCGCCCAGTACCATCATCACGAAGCGACGCTCCCCCAGGGACGCGCGCACGACGCCCGACAGCGTACGTATGCGTACGGGGACGTCCGGGTCCGCCTTGCGCAGACGGTCGCGGAGGGCGGCGGTCAACGCGGGTGCGTCGCCGTTGGCGGCCTCGACCACGACCGAGGCGGAGTACCGGGTGCGGAAGGGACGTTGCCTGTAGGGGAAATAGACGGTCGGGTACGGCTCCCGGGTGAGGCTGCGCTGCCGAACGTCGCCCACCACGCCGATCACACGGGCGAAGATGCGCTGCTGGTAGAAGTTGTCCATGCCGCCACCCGTGACCGACTTCCCGACGGGATCCTCCCCGGGCCAGTACTTCTGGGCGAACGAGCGGTTGACGACGGCCACGTGGGCATCGTCCGGTCCGTCGCGCTCGTCGAAGAGGCGCCCCTCGAGCAGCGGGATGTCCAGCGCCTCGAAGGCGCCCGCGCTCGCCACGACGTACTCACCGTCCGCATGCTTGTCGAGGTCGCCGTCGAGCTCCATCCGTCCGTTCGGCGCGCCCTCCATCGGCACGCTGGTGACCACTCCCGCCGCCGACACGCCCGGGACCGCCTCCAACTCCGCGAGGAATCGATCGTAGAAGCGCGCGTCGTCGTCCGCGGTCGCGTACTTGATCTGGGAGAGCGAAATCGGGATCACGTCCACGTCCGAGGCGTCGAAGCCGGCGTCCTCGGAGAGCAGCGTGCGGAAGGAGCGCACCAGCAAGGCCGAGCCCGCCAGGAGCACGAGCGCCAGTGCAACCTCCGTGCCGACGAGGAAACGCCAAACGCCTCCTCTCGCGTCCCCCGCGTTGCCCCGGCCACCGGAACGGAGCGCCTCGCCGGGACCCATGCCGCTCAGGCGCCGGGCTGGGAGAAGCCCGAAGAGGAGCGCGGTCAGCACCGCGACCGCGGCCGTGAACAGGAGCACCGTCCCGTCGATGCCCACCTCCCCGACCCGGGGAAGGAAGCCCGGCGCGGCCGCCCTGAGGCCCCGGACGACCAGCGCGGCCAGTCCGACGCCGGCGGCGGCGCCCAACACCGACAGCAGGAGGCTCTCCGTCAGGAGCTGCGTCACGATCCGCCCTCGGCCCGCGCCGAGCGAGGCCCGCACGGCCAGCTCGCGGGCGCGCGCGGCGCCCTTGGCGAGGAGGGTGCTGGCCAGGTTCGTGCACGCGACCAGGAGAACCAGCGCCGCCGCGCCGAGCAGGAGGAGAAGGGGCTCGCGCACGTCACCCAGGACCTGATCGGCCAACGGAACCGTGAAGGCACCCGTCGCCAGGTAATCCGGGTCCTCGTCGGTGGCCTGCGCCACCACGCGCCTCGTGATCGCGTCGATCTCGTCGCGCGCCCGTTCCAGGCCCACGCCCGGTGCGAGGCGTCCGACCACCCTCCAGTTGTGCGAGCTGCGGCTGAGCGACTGGTTCTGCGGCTCCGCGGGCGTCCACATCTGGGTGCCCTCCGGGAAGCCGAAGTCGTCGGGCAACACGCCCACGACGCTCACCTGCGCCCCCTGCACCTCGAGGGTGTAGGTGTCGAGGGCCCGGCCGCCGAGCTCGTTCTGCCAGAAGGACCGGCTGACGACGACGACGGGCGCGGCGCCGGGGACGTGGTCCTCCGGAGTCGTGAGGCGGCCACGCAGGGGCTGCACCGGGAAGATCTTCCAGAAGTCCTCGCCCACCGACGCGACGGCGGCGCGAACCGGCGCTTCGCCGCCGAGAACCGTCGTGGTGCCGTCCGACAGCGGCGACAGGCCGGCGAAGCTCGTGCTCTCGTTCCGCCAGTCGACGAAGTTCGGCCAGGCCGCCGCCATGGGTCGGCCGCGCGTGTTGATCTCGCTGACCCAGACGAGCTGCTCCGGCCGATCGTAGGGAAGCGGGCGCAGCAGAACGCCGTTGACGACCGAGAAGATCGCCGTGTTCGCACCGATGCCGAGCGCGAGCGTGAGCAGCGCCACCAGGGCGAAGCCCGGGCTACGGGTCAGCGTGCGCGCCGCGTACCGAACGTCCTGCCAGATCGCATCCATCTTCCTCGTCCTCCTCACCGCCCGTTGATGGCTGGCCGTGATGGTCCGGCACTTCCGGGCCACCTCCTGCGTATCGCCGAACAGCCTGCGCGCTTCCTCGCGCGCCGCTGCGGGCTCCCACCCCTCGGCTTCGAGCTCCTCGGCCCGCATCTCGATGTGGGCGCGGATCTCGCGCGCCACGTCCTCCGAGACCGAGAAGCGCGGGAAGATCCCGCCGCTCCGCCCCGCACGCCCGCGTCGCGTCATCCGCCCACCGTCGCTCCCAGCACGCGGCCCATGGCCTGCACGTAGCGTTGCCAGTTCCGCAGGCCCGATCGCAACTCCGCCTCCCCCGCCGACGTAAGGCGGTAGAACTTCGCCTCCCGGCCAGTGTCGGTGACGCTCCACTCGGACTCCACGAGCTCCCGCTTCTCCAGCCGCCGCAGCGCCGGATAGAGCGCGCCTTCTTCCACCTGGAACGCTTCCTCCGTCGCCTCCCGGAGCCAGCGCGACACGGCATACCCGTGCATGGGACCTCCGCTCAGCGTCTTGAGGATCAGGACGTCCAAGGTCCCCTTCAGCAGCTCGAGTGAGGGCTCGGCCATCATCACGCTCCATTCCGTGTCGGGGTGCGAAGGTCGTACCATAAACGTTCTACCCATAAGACTACAAGGGGTACGTTCGAGGTTGGAATCGACCTTTGCCGGAGTCCGGAGGTGGGTCGAGGCCGGGTGTGTCCCAACTCGCCTTGCACCGTCGGCATCCAAGGGACACACGACGGGCTCGCGCGGGGCCCGGAGCGTGCCCGAACGCGAGGTGGACGATGAAGACGACGATCCTGCTGGCCGGCCTCCTTCTGGCCGCACCGGGACCGGCCGCGACCGCGCGGCCGCAGGCGCCCACGCAGGTGGTGGAGGGGAGTTGGAGCGGCCGCTTCCGCACCACCGACGCGGAGCGACCGGGCCGCATCTCGCTGTCACGCTGGGACGACGACCGGCATTGGCGATCGGACCTCAGGCTGCCGGACGCCCTCGTACGTGACGTGCTGCGCCAGGCGGAGGAGGGCCTCGGCGCGGTGCGCTTCGCGGTGGAGCGCGACGCGGGTGCGTTCGCCTTCGAGGGGCGGGTCCACGACGATCGCGGCACCGGCACGTTCACCTTCACGGAGCGCGCCGACTTCCGGGATCGCATGGCCGCCGCCGGCTTCGCCGGGCTCGACGACGACGACGTGTTCGCGGCCGGGGTGCAGGACGTGGGCCCGTCCCGGGCGCAGGAGCTCGAGCGGATGGGCTTCGAGGGGATCGACTTCGACGACCTGATGGCGGCCGCCATCTTCCGTGTGGACACGACCTTCGTTCGGGAAGCGCGCGCCCTCGGCTTCGGTGACCTCGACCTGGACGACCTGGTCGCGATGCGCATCCACGGCGTGAGCCGGGAGACGGTCGAGGCGCTGCGGGCCGAAGGCCTCGCAGTGCGCGACCTCGACGACGCGCTCGCCTTCCGCATCCACGGGGTGACACCCGGGTTCGTACGCGAAGCGCGAGGCCTCGGCGTGGGCCCGGTGGAAGAGGACGACCTCGTCGCCATGAGGATCCACGGCGTGACGCCCGAGTTCATCCGGGAGGCGCAGGGGATGGGGTTCGGTCGGCTGGACGTCGACGACCTCGTCGCGATGCGCATCCACGGCGTGAGTGGTACCTACCTCCGGGAGATGGCCGACGAGGGATTCGTGCTGCACGACCTCGACGACGCCCTCGCCTTCCGCATCCACGGGATCACCCCCGAGTACGTCCAGGAGCTGAAGGAGGAGGGCTTCGAGGATCTGGACGCGGACGACGTGCTGAAGATCCGCATCCACGGGCTGGACCGGATCCTGCGGAAGCGGAGGCGGTAGCGGCACCCCGTCGCGGCTTCGCGTCGGTTCGAGGACGAACGCGCCCCCACCCCTTCGTCTTGACGTCGCGGGTCCGGCGCACCTAATCTTCCCTGAACACTTCAGGGATCGTGGCCCCGGTCCGGCCGACCGGGGCTCTCTTTCGCCACGCTCCCATGAACATCTCAGGGAACCGAGGGAATCGGAGGTGTCCGTGTCGCCGAAGCAGATGAGCCTTCTCCAGGGCACGCTGGACGTGCTCGTGCTGCAGGCCCTCGCCGGGGCGCCCCGGCACGGCTACGGCGTGGCAGAGTGGATCCGCCGCACCACCGACGGGGCGCTGGAGATCGAGGACGGGGCGCTCTACACCTCGCTGCACCGGATGGAGCGGCGCGGGTGGCTGGAGTCGAGCTGGGGCACGTCGGAGAACAACCGCCGCGCCAAGTACTACGCGCTCACGCCGAAGGGTGAGCGCCACCTCTCGGATGCGACGCAGGACTGGGCCCGCTATGCCGAGGCCGTCTTCAAGGTCCTGGCTACCCGCCCCCCTCGAAGAGACGGGGGACGCGCCTGATCATGCGGCTGCCTGCCGGCGTCCGACGCCTCTTCCGTCTGCGTGACATCCGCCCGGACGTTCCGGGCGACGTGGACGAGGAGCTCCGATACCACGTCGAGAGGCTGGTCGAGGAGCTGGTCGACCGGGGCGCGGACCGGGCAGAGGCGGAGCGCGAGGCCCGGCGCCGCTTCGGCGACATGGCGGCGTACCGGCGAGCGCTCGCCCACATCGACGGGGAGACGATGAGCAGGAGGAGGAGGAGCGCGACGATGGACATCCTGTGGAGAAACGTGGCGATGGCGGTCCGGGGAATCCGACGCTCGCCGGGCTTCGCATTCGCGGTGATCACGATCCTCGCCCTCGGAATCGGGGCGAACGCCGTGATGTTCGAGGTGGTGGACAGGCTCCTTCTGAGCCCACCCGAGCATGTCGTGGAAGCCCATGACGTCCGGCTCCTCTACCTGCGGCGCACGTACCTGGGGTCGGGGAAGTTGGAGACCGGGCGCACGCTGACGTACCCGGACTACCAGGACTTCGAGCACGTGAGCGGATTCTCGCGCGTCGCCGCGTACGCCGACCGGCGCGCGACGTTCGGCCGGAGCGAGGGGGCGCACGAGATCCGCACGATGCTGGCGTCCGCGTCGCTCTTTCCCCTGCTCGGCGTGCGGCCGGTGATGGGCCGCTTCTTCACCCCCGAGGAGACGGCGCTGGGAGCGAACCTCACCGCCATCCTCTCCTTCGAGTTCTGGAGGCGTCAGTTCGGGGCAGACCCGGGCGTGCTCGGCAGTACGATCGACGTGGGTCCGGGGACGTACACGGTGATCGGCGTCGCCCCCGAGGGCTTCACCGGACCCGAACTGTCTCCGGTCGACGTCTGGCTCCCCCTCGAAAGGTCCCAGGAGATCTGGAATGGGAACATCGGCTGGGTGGACAATCGCAACTGGTGGTGGATACACGTCGTCGCACGCCTGGCGCCCGGGGTCACACCCGCGGCCGCCGACGCGGAGGCGACCGCCGCACACCGCGCGGCCCGCCAGGACGCTATCGCCGGGGGGGACTACTCCAGCGACGCGACCATCGTGGCCGCACCGATCATCGCCGGGCAGGGGCCGGACCCGTCGGCGGAATCCCGCGTCGCAGGTTGGCTCGCGGCGGTCTCCGCCATCGTGCTCCTGATCGCCTGCTTCAACGTGGCCAACCTCCTCCTCGCCCGCGCCGCACGGGCCAAGCGGGAGATCGCGGTCCGCGTGGCGCTGGGCGTGAGCCGACGGCGCCTCCTCGCCGAGCTCCTCACCGAGAGCCTGGTTCTCGCCATCCTGAGCGCGGCCGCCGCGCTCCTCGTCGCCCGCCTCGGCGGGCAGGCCGTCCAGAAGGTCCTCCTCCCCGACGTGGCGTTCGCCGGCTCCGGCCTGGGCGGTCGCCTGCTGACCTTCATGGGGATCGTCACGATCGTGACCGCGCTGCTCGCGGGCATCGTGCCTGCCCTCCAGGCATCCCGCTCCGACGTCGCCGCCGCGCTCAAGGGAGGCGGCGCGGGAAGCGGCCGCGCGCGCTCGGGCGCCCGGGTGACGCTCCTGGTGGCGCAGGCGACGCTGTCGGTGATCCTCCTGGTGGGCGCCGGCCTCTTCGTGCGTAGCCTCGACCGGGCGCGTGGCCTGGACCTCGGCTTCGAGGCCGACCGCGTCGCCGTGGTGCGCCTCGAGTGGAACGAGACCCTACCCACGCAGGAGCGGGCCGCGCTGTACCAGGAAGCCATCGACCACGTCCGCCGCCTGCCCGGCGTGCGCGCGGCAGGCCTCACGTACACGGTTCCGTTCCAGTCCAGCGTCTCCATCGGGGAGCCGCGCGTGCCCGGAGTCGACTCGCTGCCATTGCCACCCTCCGGCGGACCGTACGTGAACAAGGTCTCGTCCGGCTACTTCGAGGCCATGGGCCTCCGGATCCTCCAGGGTCGCGCCCTGGAGCCGTCGGACGACGCCGAGGGCGCGCCCCCGGTGGCCGTCGTCAGCGCGTCGATGGCCCGCGGGATCTGGCCGGCGGGCGACGCCCTCGGCTCGTGCATGATGCTCCCCGACGATTCGGACGAGCCACCGTGCACCACGGTCGTGGGCGTGGTCGAGGACCATCGGCGGCAGGAGCTGGTGGAGACCGAGCCGCATTGGCTCTACTACCTGAACGAGCACCACCCCGCCTTCCAGGGTCCACCCCAGGGCATCATGGCCGGCACCCGGAGCGATGCTCGTCGGGCGCTGCGAAGCCTGCAGGCGGAGCTCGCTTCCCTGTCGGGGCAGATCCGATTCGTGTCCGCCCGCTCCCTCCAGGACAACGTCGATCCCCAGCTGCGGTCGTGGAAGCTCGGCGCCTCCATGTTCACGATCTTCGGCCTGCTCGCTCTGGTGGTCGCGGGGTGGGGACTGTACAGCGTGCTCGCCTTCGAGGTCGCCTCGAGGAGGCGGGAGATGGGGATCCGCGCCGCGCTCGGCGCCGGGCGCGGGCGCACGATCCGGCTCGTGTTCCGGCAGGCCCTCGGGCTCGTCTCCGTGGGCATCCTGCTGGGGCTCGCGGCGTCCTTCGCGGGGGCGCGCCTGGTGGAGCCCCTCCTCTTCAGGGTGTCCGCGCGCGATCCCGCGGTCTACGGGGCCGTGGCGGTCGCACTCCTGGCGGCGGCGGCCCTGGCGGGCAGCCTACCCGCCTGGCGCGCCACGCGGGTCGACCCACGGGAGGCGCTCCAGGCGGAATAGGCCGTCGGGCCGGGTAGCCTACACCCCTCCGCCCAGCTCTTTGAGCCGTTGCTGGGCGCGCCGGTCGTCGGGGTTGATGGCCAGCGCCTTCCTGTAGGCGTCGATGGCCGCGGCGTTGTCGCCGGCCTGCTCGGCGATCGCGCCCAGCACGTCGTAGCTCAGCGCCGACTGCGGGTTGAACTCCAGGTTCAGCTCGAGAAGGCGCTTGGCGGCATCCGCGTTGTCGCGGGCGAGGCGTTGCGCCAATCCCGCGAGCGGGCGATCGGTGAAGTCGTACGCCGCGGACCCGTAGTACTCCTCCCGAAGCTCGCGGTAGCGTTGGATCGCGAAGTCCAGGTCCTCCCCGTTCATCGTGTTGTCGACGATGGACTCGATGGGCTCGGGCCGCTGGACGCCGCGGTGACAGGTGGCGCACGTCACGCTCACGTTCGGTTGCTTGCGTTGCGGCAGGTTGGCGAGGTAGTCCCCGTTGATGGCCTGGACCATCTTGAGCATCTCGCGCGCCTTCAGCTTGGTCGCCTTGTCGTCCGAGGCGAAGTCGTAGGTCGCGAGCGGGAGGCCCTCCTCGCCAACGTGGCAGGTCGAGCAACGCACGCCCAGCGCCGCCGTGAAGCCCCGCATGATCCCGCTGAGGCGCTCCCGGGTGATGTCCTTGGGGAGGACCTTCAGGTTCGTGTACTCGTCGGGAATCTGCGCCGCCAGGTGGGTGGCCGGGAGGAACGCGAGCGCGCTCAGGAGGAGGGCGCCCGCGGCGGCGGACGGCAGACGGCGTACGGGGGGTCGGATCATGGGAGGATGCTCCGGCACGGGTTCCACGGCCTCGGGCTGGCTCCGGGACGGACGCCTTCGGCATGTTACAGGCCCACCAGATTAGCGACCGAGGCGATGATCCGCACGCAGCGCAGACCCGATATCGACCCCGCCGCCGTGGCCGAGGCGCTGGCGGGGGGCTTCGACCTGCGGGGGGAGCTACACGCCCTCCCCGGCGAGCGGGACCGCAACTTCCTCCTGAGGACCGGCCGGGGCGAGCGCTGGGTCGCCAAGGTGTCCTCCCCGGAGGAGCCGGACGCACAGCTGGAGTTCGAGACCGCGCTGCTGGCGTGGCTCGCGGGGCACGGAGACCTGCCGGTCGCCGGCCTCCACAAGACCCGGGATGGCGGGCTCCTGCTGCGCTGGCCCGCGCCGGGC
>Ga0307424_1000832_pt1 | contig 16394 bp, 8 predicted proteins | sample SalMarWE160320MG_FD_202157 | JGI IMG/M metagenome (GOLD analysis project Ga0307424, IMG submission 202157) | Salt marsh sediment microbial communities from the Plum Island Ecosystem LTER, Massachusetts, United States - WE1603-20 | ecosystem: Environmental > Aquatic > Marine > Intertidal zone >... | reverse complement strand
GTCTACCTGCACGAAGGCGAAACCTACGTGGTCCGCCGGCTGGATCTCGAAGGCAAGACCGCCTTCGTCGAGCGGCGGGAGGTGGACTACTACACGGTGCCGGTCCTGGACCAGTCGGTGCTCCTCCTGGAGACGCGGGAAACCGCGAGCCTCTCCGGCTGCGCCCTGGGGTTCGGGGACGTCACCGTGACCTGGTTCACCTCGTTCTTCAAGAAGATCCAGTTCCTCTCGGTGGACTCCATCGGCTACGGGATCCTGGACCTGCCGCCCCAGGACATCGAGACCACGGCGTTCTGGCTGGCCCCGCCCGCCGAACTCCGCGCGCGGCTCCGGGCCGCGGGGAAGAACCCGGTGGAGGGGTTGGCCGGGGTCCGGAACCTGCTGGTGAGCGTGGTGTCGCTCCACGCCATGTGCGACCGCGCCGACCTGGGGGGCGTGGTGGAGAGCAGGAACCTGGGGACGCCGGCGGTGTTCCTCTACGACCGCTATCCCGGCGGCCTGGGTTTCGCCGAGCAGGCGTTCCGGCGCCCCGCCCGGGTCCTGGCCGACTGCCTGGCCCTGGTCGAGGAGTGCCCCTGTGCCGCCGGCTGCCCCTCGTGCGTGGGGCTTCCCGTCCTGCGGCCGGCCCAGCACCAGGATCCGGAGATCGGCCGGAGCTGGCCGATCCCGGACAAGGACACCGCCCGCCGGATCCTCCGGGAGCTGGTCCCGGAGGAGGCCCGATCCCCGGGGGGCGTCGCGCGGACGGTCGGCGCGGAGCCGGCGCCGTGAGGACCGGGGATCCGGTCCTGGATCTGCGGCGGGGGATTGCCGCCCTCCTGCGTGGGGAGGCTCCGGCGCCGCGGCCGGCCGGTCGCCCGGGCCGCGACCCGGCGTCGCGCCGGGCCACGGGCCTGCTCGACCTTCCGGGAGCGGAGTTCGTGGAGACCGCCGCCGGGCGGGTCTTTTCCCTGCGCCGCCGGGTGAGCGACCTGGCTCCGGACACCGATCTCCGGGGCACCCTGGCCGCGGGGCTGGCCCGGCTCCGCCGGGGGGATCCCCAGCGGCTGGACCGGGGACTCCTGCCCGCCTGCGGGGCGTCGCTCGCCGATCTCCTGGTCCTGGACCTGGAAACCACCGGCTTCTGGGGCTGTCCGATCTTCCTGGTCGGGGTGCTCCGGATGGAAGGGGAGAGCCTGGTCGTCCGCCAGCTCCTGGCCCGGGACTACGCCGAGGAAGCGCCGGTCCTGGCCGCGGCGGCCGGGCTGTTCCGGCCGGGGACCGTGCTCCTGAGCTTCAACGGCAAGTCCTACGACGTGCCCTGCTTCTGCGAGCGGGCGGCGCTGCACGGGGTGGAGACCGGCCTGCGCGCCCTGGGGCACGTGGACTTGGTGCATCCGGCCCGCCGACGCTGGGCGGGCACGCTTCCCGACTGCCGGCTCCAGACCCTGGAGCGCCGCATCGTGGGGGTCCACCGGTGGGGGGACGTGCCCAGCGCCCAAGTTCCCGAGGTCTACCATCGCTTCGTGGCCCGGGGCGCCACCGGGGAACTCCTCCCCGTGCTCCACCACAGCCGGGTGGACCTGCTTACCACGGCCCGGCTGTTCGCGGTCCTGGCCGGGGTGGAAGACGGCTAGGCGGGGGAGCGGGTGGTTCCGTTCCGAGGCCTCCCATACCCTCCGCCGGGAGAAGCTGCTACCGTTACCCGGATGACGCGACGTACCCGGAATCTCGTGTTCGCCCTGCTGGCCGGGCTGGTGGCCCTGGTCCTGGCCTTCCTCGGCCGCCCCTCGGGGCCGGCCCATCCCGACGCCGCCCCGGCGGGGGCCGCGGACTCCACGGCCGCCCCGGAGGTCGTCTACCGCAACTTCACCGAGCCGATGATGGGAACCACCCTCCAGGCCCAGCTCCCGGAATCCGCCGGGGCCGACAGCCTGGCCCGGGCGGTCTTCGACGTCTTCCGGGAAGTAGACGCCCGCATGAGCGAGTGGAAGCCGACCTCACCCCTCTCCGCGGTGAACGCGGCGGCCGGGGAGCCGGAAGGCATCCCCGTTCCCGGGGACCTGCGGGCCCTGGTGACCCGGGGGAAGGAGATCGGCGACCTCACCCACGGCGCCTTCGACATCACCTGGGCCGCCCTGTGGGGGGTGTGGGATTTCAAGGCCGAGAGCCCCCACGTTCCCGATCCCGGTCTGGTGGCCGCCCGGGCCGCGCTCGTCGACTACCGCCGGGTGGAGGTCGACGACGCGGCGGGGACCGTGCGCCTCCCCCGGGCGGGGATGAAGATCGGTCTGGGAGGGATCGCCAAGGGCTACGCCCTGGACCGGGCCGCCGCGATGTTGCGGGGGCGGGGGCTCAGAAGCTTCATGCTCCTGGCCGGGGGGCAGGTCCTGGTGGCCGGAGAGAAGAACGGCCGGCCGTGGCGGGTGGGGATCCGGGACCCCCGGAGCGGCCCCGAGGACTACTTCGCCCAGCTCACGGTCCAGGACGTCTCGGTGTCCACCAGCGGGGACTACGAGAGTTTCTTCATCGTGGACGGTGTCCGCTATCACCACATCCTGGACCCGTCCACCGGCATGCCGGCCCGCGGCTTGCGGAGCGCCACCGTGGTCACCCCGGATGGGACCCTGGCCGACGCCCTCTCCACCGCCCTCATGGTGCTGGGCCCCGAGCGGGGCCTGGCCCTGGCCGAGAGCCTCCCCGGCGTGGAGGCGGTCCTGGTCGACGACCAGGGCCAGGTGCGCTGGACGGCCGGCCTGGCCGGGCGCCTGGTGGAGGTGCATCCCCCCACGGCCGGGTACGGCTCCGACTAGTCCCGGAGCCCTTCCCGGCGGAGGCTCGGTGGGTTGCAAAGACGACAGACGTTGTAGTGAATCCTCTCCTGGCCGTTCCTCCCTCCCGCCCCCTGCTTCACGAAGCAGAATTGTCGATTCACTAAAAGCAACTGGAGAGGGGCAAGCGCCTCTGACACCATGAGTTCAAGGACCGGCCCACGGGCCCGTCGCGGGCATCATCCGCCACCATTCGGGAGGTCCATGATGACGACGAGTGATTTGAATTCCGGGGAATCCGTAGAACCTCGCGGGAAACGGCACGCGGACTATTTCGAGGACCACCGGGTGCTGCAGGTCATCCTGGGTCGCGTCGAGTCGACCAAGGATCTCAACCTGCTGACCCCGCTCCTCGAGGAACTGCACCGGTTGCTTCGCGGGCACTTCGCCCGGGAGGAAGCCAGCGACGGTCTGTACGGTATCGTCGAAGAGGCGGCCCCGCAGCACATGGTCCACCTCCAGGAACTCCTGGACCAGCACCAGGCCTTCCTCGAACGGGTGACCCGGCTGGTGGAGGGGGTCCAGGCCACGCTGGACGGTCCCATAGCCGGACTCTTCCACGACGTGCAGTCGCTGTGCAACGACTTGCAGAAGCACGAACATGCGGAGACCGCCCTGCTCACCGAAACGTTGTATACGGATCTCGGAGAAAGCAGTTGATCGAAGACCAAAGGAAACCGGTCCCAGGGCAAAGACCGGCCTTGAAATCCTACTAAACCGATGAAGCCGATCGGATCACGGGAAGGGCCATGAAAACAGCGGAAGAGACCACAGGAACCGCAGGCGCCGGAGGAACCCGGATGCGCGTGGACGAACACATCGTCGAGATCGTGAGCGATTCCGGCGAAGGAGCGCAGAAGGCGGGACAGACCTTCGGACAGATCAGCGCCAAGATGGGTAACGGCGTGTGGACGGTGGAGATCATCCCCGCCGAGATCAAACCGCCGGCCCGGTCCCGGGCCGGAGCCAGCGGCATCCGCGTGCGGCTCGGCTCGCGGTACGTCACCAACATGGGCGACGAGGCCGACGTGGTGGTGGCGATGAACGAACAGGTGCTCTTCGGGCGGATCGAGCAGGGGGCCTACAAGCCGGGGACGGTGATCCTCCTGGAAAGCAAGTGGGCCGACGATCCCCTGGTGGAGATCCGGGAACAGTACGCCAAAGCCCTGGGCGAGTTCCGGGAACAGGGGTTCATCGTTCACGAGCTGCCCCTGGAGAAGAAGTTCGTGGAGATCGCTCCGGAGGCCAAGGTCGGGAAGAACATGTTCGTCCTGGGCATGCTGTGCCACATCTACGGCCGGGATCTGGACCGGGCCATGGACGAGGTGAACGCGGTCTTCGCCAGGAAGAGCGAGAAGGTGCGGGAGGTCAACCGGGCCCTGGTCCGCGCCGGGTACGACTACGCGGCCGGCCACCTGGACCTCCAGTTCGAGGTGCCGCCGATCGCCAGCCGGGAGCCGTGGGTGGTCATGAACGGCAACCAGGCGGTGGGCCTGGGGGTGATGGCGTCGGGGATGGAGGTGGTGGCCATGTACCCGATCACCCCCGCCACCAGCGCCTCCCACTACCTGGGCGGCGTGTTCCAGAACGTGGGGGGATGCCTGCACCAGGCCGAGGACGAGATCGCGGCGGTGGGCTTTGCCATCGGGGCCAGCTACGCGGGGAAGACCGCCTGCACCATCACCTCGGGCCCCGGGCTGGCGCTGAAGACCGAGTTCATCGGCCTGGCCGCCATGTCCGAGATCCCGCTGGTGGTGGTGGTGGTCCAGCGCGGCGGCCCCTCGACCGGGCTGCCCACCAAGGTGGAGCAGGGGGAACTGCTGGCCTCGCTCCACGCCTCGCCCGGCGACGCCCCCAAGATCGTCGTCGCCGCCGCCACCATCGAGGAGTGCTACCACTTCATGATCCTGGCCCGGCAGATGGCCGAGACCTTCCGGACGCCGGTCCTGGTGCTGACCGACGCCAACCTGGCCACCGGGGTGCAGCCCTTCAACCGGCCCGCCATCGGTCCCGAGATCCTGGCCCCGCCCATCGACCAGTCGCCCTGGCCGGACGGCAAGCCTCCCTACGACTGGGACGAGGAGACCGGGCTCAGCGCCCGGCCCATCCCCGGGCAGCGGGGCGGGGAGTACGTGCTCACCGGCCTGGCCCACACCCGCTGGAGCAAGGTGGCCTACGACCCGCATTCCAACCAGAAGGGGTGCGACATGCGGAGCCGCAAGCTGGCCGCGGTGCAGCGGACCCTGGTCCCGCCCCAGGTCCACGGGGACCCCGAGGGGGATCTCCTGGTCGTGGGCTGGGGATCCACCCTGGGTTCCATCGAGGAGGCGGTGGACCGGCTGCGGGGCGAGGGGCACGCGGTGAGCTCGCTCCACCTCCGGTTCCTCTCGCCCCTGGAACCGGGGCTGACCCCGATCTTCAAGCGGTTCCGCAAGGTGATGACGGTGGAGATCAACTACTCAGACAAGCCGGATGCGCCCCTGACCACGCCGGAGAACCGCCGCCGGTCGCAGCTGGCCCGGATCCTCCGGGAGCGCACCCTGGTCAACGTGGACTGCTGGTCGGTGATCCCGGGCCAGCCGCTGCCCCCGGGACAGATCGCGGACGTCCTGCGCGGCCATCTCGAAGCCATGAGAGGAGAAGAAGCCCCATGTTCGGCCTAGGCGAGGAGTGCATCCTCGACATTCCCGACCGGTATTTCACCCTGGAGAACTACGAGGGCGGGGTGGCCCGGTGGTGCCCGGCCTGCGGCGACCACGCGGTGCTCGCCGCCGTCCAGCGCATCTGCCGGGACGAGCAGCTTCCCCCGGAGAAGGTGATGGCGGTGTCCGGTATCGGATGCTCCAGCCGCTTTCCCCACTACATGCACGCCTACGGCTTCCACGGCCTGCACGGCCGGGCCCTGCCCGTGGCCTGCGGGATCAAGGCCCGGCGTCCGGACCTGCACATGTGGGTGGCCACCGGCGACGGGGACTGCTGCTCCATCGGGGCCGGGCACTGGATCCACGCCGTCCGCTACAACATGGACATGACGCTGATGGTGTTCGACAACGCGGTCTACGGGCTGACCAAGAAGCAGACCTCGCCCACCAGCCCGCGGGGCATGGCCACCAACACCCATCCGCGCGGGGCCTGGCTCCCGCCCCTGGACATGATCCAGGCCACCCTCGGATTCACCAATGCCTCCTTCGTGGCCCGGACCGTGGACTGGAACCCGCTCCACCTCTATCAGACCCTGGAGGCGGCCTACCACCACAAGGGGCTGAGCTTCGTCCAGATCCTCCAGCGGTGCCCGACCTACACCGCGGACGTGTTCCTGGAGGCCCAGCAGCACCCGGACCGCGTGCTCCTCATGAAGCACGAGAACGGGGTCAAGGTGGACGACGCCGTGGGTCGAATCTACAAGAACCAGATCGAGCACGACCCTGCGAACCTGCACGAGGGCCGGGAACTGGCCGAGCAGCGGGAGCGGATTGCCATCGGCCTCTTCTACCGGAATCCCGACGCTCCCCGCTACGAGGACTATACGGCCCAGGGAATGGAGATGGACACCGCGGCCAAACTCCAGGCGCTGGAACACGAAATGGATCGCTTCGCCATCTAGGACGAGGAACCGGCCAATGCAAACCATGACATCCAAGACGCCCTGGACGGGCCCCGAAGCCGGGCCGCTCCCGGTGCTGGCCCCGGCCCCGGCCGCTTCCGGCGACCAGGAAACGCTCAAGACCCTGCGCCGGTTCCACCTGGCCGGTCCCCTCCCCGAGCCGGAAGAGGCCTGGCTGGACATGGACATCCTGCCCGCCCTGCTCCATCCCTACCGGGACGCGGCGGCGGTGCGGAGCGACTACCCGCTGGCCTTGCTCCCGGAGACGGCGGAACCCGCGCCCGGGGAGGACACGGCTGGGTTCTGTCTCTCCCTGCCCGATTTCCTGCAGTCGATGGCGGCGCGGGCGGAGTCGCCCCGGGTGCTGGCCGAAAACCTCCCCCGGCTGGAACGCCAGGTGCGGGAGGGCACCGAGGGCACCGCCGACGCGCGAACCCGGCTGGCCGAGGCCGGAACGGCCCTGCGGAAGACCCTGGCCCTGGCTCCCGCCTCGGACGGCGAGCTGGGCGAGGCTCTGGACCGGCTGGCCGCCGCGGTTCCGGAAGGCACGGTCCTCTTGCCGCTCACCGAGCGCACGCCGCTGGAGTTGTTTCACCACGCGGCCCGCCGCCACCTGCGGGCGGCCCAGGAGGTCTTCCGCCGCGACCTGCGGGGAATCGCCGAGAAGGGGCGGTCGCTCCTCGACGCCGACGATCTGAAGCGCCCCGAATCCCGGAACCCGGCGCGCGTCCAGGGTTCGGTGGGCTCGGTCGGATCCCGCTTCCTGGACTCCTCGGCCATGGCCGGGATGATGGGAAAGGGCCAGGGAAGCGGGCCCCTGGCCGCGGAACTCCGGGCCCGGCTGGAGCAGGCGGTCCGGGAACTGGAGGACGAGACCCCGACCAGCGGGTCGCGCCTCTTCACCCTGATCCACGACGGCTCGGTCCAGGCCGGCGCCTTGAGCGGGCTCTCCGGCTGGCAGATCACCGAGGACGAGGATCCCTGCGCGGCGGCAGCGCGCCGGTTCGACGAGACGGCGGCGGCCCTGGCCGACACCCTGCGGGCCAGGCGCCTGGCCCGGTTGATCTACGATGGGAACTACGACCCCGACCGCCATGACGTCTGGCTCTCCCGCCTCGACTGGCGGAGCTTCACGCGGGAGGAACTCCAGCTCATCCAGCCCATCGTGGTCCTGATCTCGGCGGATCACGCGGCTCGACGGGGGCTCCTCTCCCTGTCCCGGCTCGTTCTCTCCGGCCGGCCGGTGCAGGTGATCCTGTTCGAACAGCCGGCCCGGAACCCGGGCGCGGAGGCGGGCTCGGACGCCTTGACCGGGTTCCGGTTCGAGCCGGCCTACCTGGGGGTGAGCCACCGGGAGGCCTGGGTGCAGCAAACCACGGTGGCGCGCCCCGGCCATCTCCTGCGCGGGTACCTGGCCGCCCTGGCCGGCGCCCGCACCGCCCTGCACGTGGTGGCCCACGGGTTCGAGCCCCGGGGCGGGCGGCCCCGGCTCGGGTCCTGGCTCTACGCCGGGGCCGCGGTGGAGTCCCGGGCCCATCCCTGCTTCCATTACGACCCCGAAGCCGGAAACTCCTGGGCCCGGCGCCTGGACTTCTCGGAGAACCCCTCTCCCGAAGCGGACTGGCCGGTCTATCCGCTGGCCGTCAAGGACGGGGGCGCCGAGCGCGCGCTCTCCCTCCCCTTCACCTTCGCCGATTTTGCGCTCCTGGATCCGGGCTACGCCCGGCACTTCCGCCTGGTGCCTCCGGGGATCCCGGACGCCGAGCTGGTGCCGCTGGACCGGTACCTGGATCTTCCCGAGGAGACCGCGGTGCAGAAGGTGCCGGTGGTCTGGGGGGTGGACGGGCGGGGGACCCTCTGCCGCATGGCCCTGACCCGGCAGATGGCCCGGGCCGCCGCCGACCGGCTGGGTTACTGGCGGACCCTGCAGGAACTGGCGGGGCTCCGGAACGAATACGTGACCGAGGCCGCGGCCCGGGCCAAGACCGAGGCGGAAGCGGCGGCCGCGGCCCGGATCGAGGAACTGGAGGCCGCGCATCGCGGCCAGCTCGAGCGCACCGAGCGCCGGGCCACGGAGGACGCGGTGAACCGGCTCACCGCCGCGCTCATGGAAGTGGACGTGGCGGCCCTGGCCGAGCCGGTCTCGGGGTTCGAAACCCTGGCCGGCCGCAGCGTGGACGACGTGGCGGCGATGCTGCTCCGCGCCGTCCAGGAATCAACATTGACCGAGGAGCCCGGCGGACCCACCGGCGAGCGAATCGATCAGGCGGCGGAGAAGCTCCTGGAGCTCATCGATCCCGACCGCCTGGAGGAGAATGCCTCATGAAAGGCGCAGACGTCATCAACGAGACCGAAACCCCGGCCCGCACCACGGTGAAGTACCCGGGCATCCCGGCGGCGGTGGACGGCACCGACGCGGTGGTGGCCATGGAGACCGCGGCCAGCGAGGCGGCGGGCGCGTACCCGATCACCCCGTCCACCCAGATGGGCGAGGGCTGGGCCCTGGCCGCGGCCCAGGGCAAGCTCAACGTCAATGGGCGCCGGCTCCTCTTCTTCGAACCGGAGGGCGAACACGCGGCGGCGGGGGTGACCGCGGGCATGTCCATGGTCGGCCTGCGCTCGGCCAACTTCTCCTCCGGCCAGGGCATCGCCTACATGCACGAGTCGCTGTACGCGGCGGTGGGGAAGCGCCTCACCTACGTGCTCAACATGGCCTGCCGGGCCATGACCAAGCACGCGCTGAACGTGCATGCCGGCCACGACGACTATCACGCCATCGACGACACCGGGTTCCTCCAGTTCTTCGCCAAGGACGCCCAGGAAGCCGCGGACCTGAACCTGATCGCCCACCGCTCGGCCGAGCTGTGCCTGAACCCGGCGGTCTGCGCCCAGGACGGGTTCCTGACCAGCCACGTCATCGAGTCCATCCGCATCCCCGAGCCGGACCTGGTCCGGGAGTACCTGGGGGATCCCGCGGATCTGATCGAGTCCCCGACCCCGGCCCAGAAGATGGTGTTCGGGGAGACCCGGCGCCGGATTCCCGAGCTCTTCGACTTCGACAACCCGGTCATGATCGGGGTGGTCCAGAACCAGGACAGCTACGCCCAGGGCGTGGCCTCGCAGCGGCCGTTCTTCTTCGACCACGCCCGGGAACTCATCGACCGGGCCATGGACGAATACGCCGCCCTCTCCGGACGCCGCTACCGGCGGGCCACCGGCTACCGGCTGGACGACGCCGAGTACGTGATCGTGGGCCAGGGCTCGGTGGTGGCCAACGCCGAGGCGCTGGTGGACCACCTGCGGGAGCAGGGGCTCCGGATCGGGGTCCTGAACGTGACCGTGTTCCGCCCCTTTCCCGCCGATCTCATCACCCGGCTCCTGGTGGGGAAGAAAGGGGCGGTGGTCCTGGAGCGCGTGGACCAGCCCCTGGCCGTGGACGCCCCCCTGGTCCGGGAGATCCGGGCGGCCATGGAGATGGGGATGGAAAACGCACGCGGTACCGACGGCCGCCTCCCGTATCCCGGCCTGGCCGTCTGCAAGTCCGAGGACGTGCCCGAGTTCTACTCCGGGTGCTTCGGGTTGGGCAGCCGCGACCTGCAGCCGGGCGAGATCCTGGCCGCCGTCCACAACATGCTCCCCGAGGGGGAGCAGCGCCGCCAGTTCTACCTGGGCATCGATTTCATCCGCAAGGGCCACGTGCACCCCAAGGTCCGCCAGTGGCAGGAGCAGATCGAGAAGGTGTATCCCTCGGTGGGCGAGCTGGCCCTGGAGTCCCGGGAGAACGTGAACCTTCTGCCCAAGGACGCCATGGCCGTCCGCATCCACTCCATCGGGGGATGGGGCGCCATCACCATGGGCAAGAACCTCACCATGACCCTCTTCGATCTCCTGGGCATGTACGTCAAGTCCAACCCCAAGTACGGCTCGGAGAAGAAGGGCCAGCCCACCACCTTCTACGGGGTGTTCGCCCATGAGCCGGTGCGGCTCAACTGCGAACTCCGCCACGTGAACGTGGTGCTGTCGCCGGATCCCAACGTGTTCCGCCATTCCAACGCCCTGGCCGGCCTGGGCGAGGACGGCGTGTTCATCATCCAGCATGGGGGCACCCCGGAGGCGCTGTGGAAGAACTTCCCCTCCTGGGCCCAGAAGACCATCCGGGAGAAGCGGATCCGGGTGTTCCACCTGGACGCCTTCGGCATCGCCCAGGCCGAGACCGACGTGGCCGACCTCCAGTACCGCATGCAGGGGGCGGCCTTCCAGGGCGCGTTCTTCAAGGCGTCCCCGATCATGGAACGCGAGAAGCTGGACGAGACCAAGCTCTTCGAGACCATCCACAAGCAGCTCCAGAAGAAGTTCGGCCACCGCGGCGCCAAGGTGGTGGAGGACAATACCCGGGTCATCCGGCGCGGGTACGAGGAAGTGAAGGAGCTGGACTGGCAGGGGATGGAGGACAGCGCGGTCGAGCAGAAGCGCGACACCACCCTGGACGTCCCCTGGTACCTGGACGACACCTACACCGCCACCGGGATCGCCGACACCGGCCGCTTCCTGGGCCAGGTGTGCTCGGTCTACCGGGCGGGACAGGATCCGATCGCCGATCCCTTCAGTGCCATGAGCGCGATTCCCGCCGCCACCGGCATCTTCCGCGACATGACCGAGATCCGCTTCGAGGTCCCCGACTTCATCGCGGACAAGTGCACCGGATGCGGGCAGTGCTGGACCCAGTGTCCGGACGCGGCCATCCCCGGGCTGGTCAGCGACATCGACCGCCTGATCCAGACCGCGGTCAAGACCGCCGGGGCCAACGGGAACGGCAACGGGAACGGGAAGGGCGGCTCCCGCCTGGAGGGGCTGATCGTCCCCCTGGCCCGGGAGTCCCGACGGCTCTTGCGGGAGGAGAAGGAGTTCACCACCTTCGCCGCCACCCTGACCCGGGCCTACGGCACCGTGGCCAAGGATCTGGGCCTGGCCGAGGCCGAGCGCGAGGCCCTCGACCGCGAATTCGACGCGGCGGCGGCGGTGCTGACCGACTTCCCCATCGCCCGCACCGCCCCCTTCTTCACCGTGCCCGAGCGGCGGGAGGAAGGGACCGGCGGGCTCCTCTCGGTGACCATCAACCCCTACGCCTGCAAGGGATGCAACCTGTGCGTGGAGGTCTGCCCCGACGAGGCCCTGGTCACCATCAAGCAGGACGAGCGGGCGGTGGAGCGGCTGCGCCGGAACTGGGGTTTGTGGAACCGGCTCCCCGATACCCCCGAACGGTTCCTGCAGGTGAGCGACCTGGACGAGGGGATCGGGGTGCTCCACACCCTGCTCCTCAAGAAGGGCACCTTCGAATCCATGGTGGGAGGCGACGGCTCCTGCATGGGCTGCGGCGAGAAGACCAGCATGCACCTGGTGGTGGCCGCCATCGAGGCCCACATGCAGCCCCGGGTGGGGGCGTTCGTGACCAAGCTGGACGACCTCCTGAAGCGCCTGGAATCCAAGACCAGCCAGATCCTGCTGGCCAGCGCCGATCTGGAGCAGGTAGCCCGGGATGCGACCGCACACCTGGACGTGACCCTGCCCGAAGAGGACCGGGAACGGGTGGCCCGCCTCTCCCGGATCACCAAGACGCTCCGTGACCTGCGCTGGCGCTACACCAAGGGACCCTCGGGACGGGGACGGGTGTCCCTGGGCATCTCCAACGCCACCGGCTGTTCCTCGGTGTGGGGGAGCACCTATCCCTACAACCCCTACCCCTATCCCTGGACCAACCACCTGTTCCAGGACGCCCCGTCCATCGCCATCGGCATCTTCGAGGGCTGGATGCGGAAGATGGCCGACGCCTTCACCGCGGTGCGGAAGGCGGAGCTGGAGCTGGAGGACGCCTACGACCCGGCCATGCACGATGCGTCGTTCCTGGCCTTCACCTGGCGCGATTTCACCGACGACGAGTTCCGGCTCTGCCCGCCGGTGCTGGCGGTGGGCGGCGACGGGGCCATGCTCGACATCGGGTTCCAGAACGTCTCGCGGCTCATGGCTTCGGGCAAGCCGATCCGCGTCCTGGTCCTGGACACCCAGGTCTACTCCAATACCGGCGGCCAGGCCTGCACCAGCGGGTTCCTGGGCCAGATCTCGGACATGGCGGCCTACGGTGCGGCCCGGCATGGGAAGGAGGAGCAGCGGAAGGAGATGGGACTGATCGCTATGGCCCACCGGAACACCTTCGTGCTCCAGACGTCCCAGGCCCTGCCCGCCCACCTGATCGGGGGGGTGCTCCGGGGGCTGAACTCCCGGCATCCGGCCATCTTCAACATCTACACCCCGTGCCAGGCCGAGCACGGACTTCCCGATTCCGGATCCGCCCACGCGGCCAAGATGGCCCTGGAGAGCCGGGCCTTCCCGTACCTGATCTACAACCCGGACGGCGGGCCGAGCCTGGCCCAGAAGCTGGACCTGGACGGGAACCCGGAGATCGATCGGCTCTGGCCGACCTATGAACTCACCTACGTGGAGGAGGACGGCGCGGAGAAGACCCTGACCCTGCCCCTGACCATCGCCGACTGGGCGGCCACCGAGCCGCGCTTCGGGCGCCACTTCAAGAAAGCGGATCGCTCGAAGTGGGACGAGACGATGGTCCCCTTCCACGAGTTCCTGGACCTGTCCGCCGAGGACGCGGCCGGGAAGACCCCGTTCATCCACATCCTGGGACCGGAGAAGCGGCTGAGCCGACTGACCGTGTCCCTGGAGATCGTGGAGTTGGCCCGGGATCGTCTGGCCCTGTGGTCCCAGATCAAGGAGATGGCCGGGGTCGAGGTACCGGCCGCGGTCACCAAGCGGCTGGTGGGGCCGGTGGAGCGGGACTACGAGAAGCGACTGACCGCGCTGCGGGACGAGTACGAGGCCAAGCTGGCGGATCTCAAGAAGAAGTACCCCGCCCTCATCACCCGGCGGATCGCCGAGGCGCTGGTGGGGGAGAACGGGGGCGGGATCCTGGGATTCGCGCCGGCCCGGGGAACGGCACCGGCTCCCGCCTCTCCCCGGCCGGCCGCGGCCACCGCGGTGGCGGAGGCTCCGGCCCCCGAAGCCCCGGCCTCGGAGGCCCCGGCCCCCGAGGCGCCGGAGGCCCCGGCCGGGGACGAGGTCACGGAGCCCTGGATCGACACCGAACTCTGCACCTCGTGCAACGACTGCACCAACATGAACCCGCGGCTCTTCGCCTACGACGGGGACAAGAAGGCCTACATCAAGGACCCCCGGGCCGGCACCTTCCAGGAACTGGTCAAGGCGGCGGAGAAGTGCGCGGCGCAGATCATCCATCCCGGGACCCCGCTGAATCCGGACGAGCCGGATCTCGAGAAGTGGGTCGAGCGGGCGAAGAAGTTCAATTCCTAGTCCGGAGGGTTCCGGATTGACCGAGCCGGCGGACTCGCCCGGATCCGGCCACGGGAGGATTCGAGTTGGGCAACATCGCGGTGGCATCCGGCATCATGGCCGGTCTGGGGCTGTTCTTCGGAACCGTCCTCGCCGTGGCCTACCGGTTCCTCAAGGTGGAGGAGGATCCCCGCATCGAGGCGGTGGAGACCATGCTCCCCGGGTCGAACTGCGGGGCCTGCGGGGAGCCGGGCTGCCGGGGGCTGGCCGAGAAGATCGTGGGCGGAGGGGTGGCCCCCAGCAAGTGCACGGTCTCCGGCCCCGATGGGATCGAGCGCATCGCGGAGTTCCTGGGCGTGGACGCGGGGGAGAGCGAGAAGCGGGTGGCCCGGTTGCACTGCGGGGGAGGGTTGGGACGGGCCCGGCAACTGGCCGACTACCAGGGGACGGAGACCTGCCGTGCCGCCCATCTGGTGGGTGGTGGCGGCCTGGAGTGCTCGTGGGGGTGCCTGGGGCTGGCCGATTGCGAGGTCTCCTGCACCTTCGACGCCATCCGCATGAACGCGGAGAAGCTGCCGGTGGTGGACGTGGACGCCTGCACCGCCTGCGGGGACTGCGTGATCGCCTGCCCCCGCGACCTCTTCGAGATCCTGCCCCTGGCCCACCGCCTGATCGTGCAGTGCATGGCGCCGGTGGCCGCGGAGGATGCGCGGCGCATCTGCAAGGCGGCCTGCGACGCCTGCGGCCGCTGCGAACAGGATGCCGCTCCCGGGCTCATCCGCATGGTGAACAACCTGCCGGTGGTGGACTACGGCGCCGGCGGCCCGGCCCGGCCGGAGGCGACCTATCGCTGCCCCACCGGGGCCATCCAGTGGGTGACCGGGGAGCAGTTCAACGAAACGACGGAGACGGTGGGAACTGGAGGACGGCATGGTTGACCTGAGCGGATCGGCCCGGCGCCTGCTTCGCCGGGTGACGCGGGGATCGGGGAAGGCGGGGGAGGCCCATCCCGGCGTGGCCACCGCGGTGTCCGGCCAGGGCGCGGTGGCCCTGACCGAAGCCTGGATCTCCGAGGCCACGGCCCTGGGCGCGTCATACCCCGCGGCCGGGGCGCTCTGGACCTTCCTGGAACCGGGATCGTCCGAGCCGGTCAACCTGTGGGGCCGTCCCCGGTCGGTGCTCGAGGCCTCCGGGCCCCGGGGCGGTCTGGCCGGGGGAATGGGGATGGTGCTGGCCGGAATGCGGGTGACCGCGTTCCTGTCCGGCGAGGACGTGACCGGGAGTCTGGATCTGGTGGCGCAGGCGGTGAGGAGGCGTATCCCCCTGATCGTCCAACTCGCCGCCGGCGTCCGCCATACCCAGGGTGCGGCAGGAGCCGGCCACGAGCCCCTGCACGCGGTGGGGGAGACCGGGGCCCTGGTGCTGGTCGCGGCCACGGTGCAGGAGGCTGTGGACTTCACCCTGATTGCCCGCCGGCTGGCCGAGGATGCCCTGGCCCCGGTGGTGGTGGCCATGGACGGCGAGGAGACCGCCCTCGGGGTGGAGGACGTCCTGCTGCCCGAAGCCGGCGTGCTGCGCTCCTTCGTCGGGGATCCGGACCAGAGCGTCCACGCCCACGTTCCCTCCCAGGAACTGGTGTTCGGCAAGCATCGCCGCCGGGTGCCGCGCTGGCACGATCCCGAGCGGCCGTTCCTCACCGGGCCCTCGGCCGGGGCGGTGGACTTCGCGCTGGCCGAGGCGGGGCGCTATGCCTACCTGGAATCGCACGCGGCGCCGCTTCTGGAAGCGGCCCTCACCGGCTTCCACCGGGAGACCGGCCGCCTCCACGCTCCGGTGAGCGAATACCGGCTCGGGGATGCGGACCTGGTCCTGGTGGGCATGGGGTCGGTGGTGGCCACCCTGGAGGAAGCCGCCGACCGCCTGCGGCGGGAGGGCAAGATCAAGGCCGGCGTGCTGGGGATCCGGGTCCTGCGCCCGTTCCCGGCGGCGAGGATCACCGAACTGCTCCGTGGTGGGAAGACGGTGGCGGTGCTGGAGCGGGTGAGCCCCCACGCCGAGTCGGAGACGCCCCTGGTGCGCGACATCCGGGCCGCCCTGGAACAGGCCCGTTCGGAGACCCCGTCCGGAGGTGCGTCCCGCCGCTCGCGGGAGAAGGATGTCCCCCGGTTGGCCTCGGTGTTCTACGGGCTGGGTGGGGCTCCGGTCCGAAGCGGGGACCTGATGGCGCTGGGCGCCCAACTGGCCGGCGGGTTCCGCTCGCCGCTCTTCCTGGGCATGGCCTTCGACTCCGCCGGGTCCGACTATCCCAAGCGGCAGGTGCTCCTGGATGTGCTCAAGCGACACTATCCCGAGGCCGGGGCCCTGGGCCTCATCGGGAACGGAAGCGGTGTCTCCCCGGCCGAGGGGGTGGTGACGGTGGCGGTTCACCGGATGACCGGGCGCGGCGGCGACGGCCTGGCCGGCGAGGCCGCGGGTCTGGCGCACCGCCTCGGCGCGGCCCACGTGGCCTCGCGGCCGGCGGTGGTCTGGGACCGCTGGGGGCGGGCGGTGGCCGACCGCTTCCTGTTCGGCCGGGAGCCGGTGCGGGACCCGGGAGAGGACATGCTGGCCCGGGTCACGGTGTG
>Ga0307424_1000831_pt1 | contig 16396 bp, 14 predicted proteins | sample SalMarWE160320MG_FD_202157 | JGI IMG/M metagenome (GOLD analysis project Ga0307424, IMG submission 202157) | Salt marsh sediment microbial communities from the Plum Island Ecosystem LTER, Massachusetts, United States - WE1603-20 | ecosystem: Environmental > Aquatic > Marine > Intertidal zone >... | reverse complement strand
CGAGATTCAATACGTGGTGTCGCGAGTGAGGATCTGGCCTGTAGCCTTTCGGATAGTGCCGTGAGGTGGGTCCGAAAAGACGTTGCCAGCGGCGTCTGCGATGCAGGCCAAAGGCATGGTCTAGCGCATGTCCGATTTCGTGGCGCAGAATCTTCATACACCATTCACGATTCCCTCCCTCGACCTCTCCCATCTGCTTTCTCTCCAGGCGCACCAGGCGCGGATGTGCGAGGAAGAAGGGAATAGCCACTCCGGTTACGTCTTCGGGTGTGAACCAGTCGTCCGACAGCCAAAAGTAAGGGCGAAACAACAGGCCGCGCCCGGAAAGCTCGTCTCGTACATTCTCGATACGCTCCTCCAGAACGGATCCTTCGATCGAAAGCCTGAGATCGCACAGGCGAATCTCAAGTAATCGTTCTTCAGATAACTTCTGCCAATCTCTATTTGCACCTGTCATCTTCATCGAAGCGCGAAGTGTCTCACAACTCCTCGATCGATTCAAGTGTCTGAATATCAGCAGATAATACAATCGGTTATGCGTCCAGTTGCCAGAATACTTTGGGCCGGATAGCATGTTGCCATGCTGGACAGGCTCTTCATCTTTGGCTGGGTGGCCTTGGCTCTTTTGGTCGTCGCGGCTTTCATTTTTGCCGCGACCAGTGCTCGAGAGAGAGAATGGCGCGCTTTTAGGATGACGCTCTTGATGGCGGCCATCACGCTTTCATCACTACTCGTTAGCTTGCTATTTGATCTGCCCGGGCGAAGAATAATTTTGGCCGCCGAGCTTGCAGTTGGCATGTTCTTGCTGCTGGTTCTTGTTCTGCCCGTCGGAAAACCAAAATCATTACATCGGACAGGCGAGCAAGAACGCATCGACGAACGTGATGCCCTGTTTCATCGCTTCTACAGACTTGAAAAGGGAAGTCCTGATTTCGCATCCTATTACGCTCTGCATCCGGAGAAGGCATCACTCGACGATAAGATCCGGGCCCTGCCCAAACTAGGCGCCCCTGGCGGCCGGGCATATGATCTGCTCAACGCAACTCGCATGAACGCACTGTTTGATGTCCAGGCTGACATTTCGGGCAAGATCGACTGCGATGTCGAACCCGCCAGTGTCGAGCCGTCCAGGGCTTCTTCCGCCGAGTTGACAAGACAGATCAAGCAATTCGCCCGATACCTGGGTGCGGACCTGGTTGGTTGCACCCGACTCGATCCGGCCCATGTTTATTCCCACATCGGCCGTTCTCCCGGCAACTTTGGAGAACCGATTGAGCTAGATCACTCGCACGCCTTGGTGGTCGGCATGGAGATGTCCCACAGCATGGTTCACAAGGCGCCAAACCCGCCCTCCACCACCGAAACCGCGCTGCGCTATCTTGAGGCCGGCTCGATCGCATTGGTGCTGTCGCGTTATATTGGCTTGCTGGGATACAGTGCCCGAGCGCACATTGATGCCAACTACCGGGTCATGTGTGTGCCCGTAGCAGTCGATGCCGGACTGGGCGAACTGGGCCGGCTGGGTCTGCTGGTAACCCGCAAGTTCGGACCGCGCGTGCGCCTGGCTGTTGTGACAACTGATCTTGAGCTCGAGCAAGACGACCGGCAAACTTTCGGTGTTCAGGACTTCTGCGAGATTTGTCGAAAATGCGCCATCAATTGCCCCTCGGGTTCGATCGACCGAGGAGAGAAACAGATACGCAACGGCAACGAAAAATGGCAGAGCCAGCAAGATAGTTGCTATCGTTTCTGGCGCCAGCAGGGTAGCGATTGCGGCATATGCATCCGGGTGTGCCCATACTCGCATCCATCGAGCATGTTGCATAATCTGGTGCGATGGCTAATCAGGCGCAACGCATTTTCGCGTCGATTGATGCTTCTGGGGGATGATCTGTTCTACGGGCGTCGCCCGTGATACCTTGGCCGAGATTGCATCCGTGGAGAAGAAAGGAGTTAAAGCATGGTCGATCGTCTGAAGGGCAAACTTGCATTGATTACCGGAGGAAGTCGGGGCATCGGCAAGACCACGGCACAGGCCTTCGCCCGTGAGGGAGCGCGTGTTGTCATTTGCGCCCGAAAGCAAGAAGGTCTCGAGGTTGCCGCACAGGAAATCAACGCCAGTTACCCTGGTAGCATCGTTCCGCGAGCTTGTCATGTCGGACACGCAGAGCAGCTTTCGGAACTCGTGACCTGGATGGAGCAGGAACTGGGCGTCCCGGATATCCTGGTCAACAACGCCGGTACAAATCCCCACTTCGGCCCGATGTTGGATGTTACGCAGGGGCTGTTCGACAAGACATTCGAGGTCAATCTGAAAGGGTACTTCGAAGCCACTCGTCTGGTGGTAAAGCGCTGGCAGGAAAAGGAGAGCAGGGGTTCGATCGTCAACGTTGCCAGCATAGCCGGGTTGCGGGCCGCCCCTTTACAGGGTGTCTACGGCATGACCAAGGCGGCCGTGATTTCAATGACCAAGACGCTGTCTGTCGAGTTGGGTTCACTTGGAATCAGGGTCAATGCCGTGGCCCCGGGAGTGATCGACACTCGACTATCCTCCGTGCTTGTCAATACTCCCGAAATCATCAAGGTCTTCACCGACCACACCGCCTTGAAGCGCTTCGGCCAGCCTCAGGAGGTGTCCGAACTGATAGTTTTTCTGGCTTCTGATGAGTCATCCTTCGTAACCGGACAGACGTTTTGCGTGGACGGTGGATACACAATCGCCTGAAGGGGTTGGAATATGCCAGCGGATAAAACTCCGGCCGCTTACGGGGGCCGGGGCTTCGCGCCCCGTGAACGGTCTCTTGGAGAGGAAATCGGGTCTATCTGGTCGGCCTGTGGACAGCACTGCGAGTACTCGCCGCTTGAGGCGGTGCTGATGCACGGGCCGGGAGGAGAGCTTGCCCGCAGCAAGAATCCCGATGCAGTTTTGATGCTCGAGCCGCTGAATCCCGATCTGGCCGTCCGGCAGCACGCCGCTTTAGCCGAGACGTACCGCCGGGCGGGCGTGAACGTTTACTCCGTCGTGCCGGATGGGATTTCGCGCAGCCGTCCGCCACCCAACCAGATGTTTGTTGCCGACTTGATGTTCATGACTCCGCAAGGAGCGATCCTGGCGCGGCCGGCTTCAAGCGTTCGCGCAGGTGAGGAGCGCATCGTCGCCCAACGCCTGGCTGACCTGGGCATTCCGATCTTGATGAGCGTACACGGCAAGGGCACTTTCGAGGGTGCGGACGCGGCCTGGCTCGATGAAAAGACTGTACTGCTGGCGCGTGGCCGGCGCACCAACCGCGTAGGTGCCGAACAGGTGGCCGCAATCATGGGAAGTCTCGGGGTGACGACCATCCAGGTTGATCTTCCCGAGGCCGGTATGCACCTGATGGGGCAGCTTCGCTTTCTTGATTCGCGCACGGCAGTGTGCTGGCCGGGAAGGAACTCATCCGAGATCCTGCGGGCCCTGGGCGAACATGGCTATTCAGTGCTCGAGATGCCGAACTCCGAGGAGTTGAGTGTTGGCATGGCCCTCAACTTCGTATGCCTGGGTCCAGGCCGGATTGTAATGCCCGCGGGCAACCCCGTGAGTCAGGCCTTTCTCGAGAAGCGCGGCGTCGAGTGCCTGACGGTTGCGGTTGATGAGATCATCAAGGCCGCGGGCGCGATTGCTTGCCTGACAGGCGTGCTTCTGCGGCACTGAGCACATCATACCTGGCGGCCCACCGGCAGCAGAACCAGGCGGGCCACCAGCACCAGCAACATGAAAACCAGCAACCAGAATGAAAGGCTGTAGAGCAACCGCGAAAGCCCGTTTCCCCGGGACAGCACTTCCAATTTACTGGCGCGAATGATCTCGCAAGCTCCGTAACCTCCGTCGTCACGCGAGGTGCTGGTCTTTAGCAGACCGGCGCGCAGCGCTCCCCTGTTGTTCAGTGGTGTCATTTGCACGTCTACCAACTGTCCGCTAATACGGACTTGGTCGCCGCGCTCGAGATCATCGAAGGCCGAGAGAAGATTTTCATCGGTTGTCAGGATATGGTTGTTCGAAAGTTCGTTACCAATGATGCTATAGGGACCTTTCCACTGCGCGTAACACACGTTGCCATGATGCTCGAAAGAGACCCCGCTCTTCTGGTAGACTCGGCTACTGACGTTGGCGCCCCAGATCATGCACAGGTCTTCCATGAAAACATTGCCGCGGCTGAGGCCGAACATGCTGTAGTCATCCTTGCTGACGATTAGACCCGATAGTACATAGTCGTACCTGGGAATCAGCGTCAGCCGGTAGTCGTCGTGCTCGATAGTAACCGGGTCTGCGTTACTGGCTTCTTTTTGCGTGGGAGCCTGTAGCAATGACGGATCGATGTCATCGATGCCCGACAGGCTATCGCGAGTGAAATAGCAAACGACGAAAACGGCGGTCAGTGCCAGGAATGCAATCTTGTATATGGCAGCCGCCTTTCGATAGCCGGACGTTTCAACAATGGGCGCCAGGCGATGGCGCAGATCTTCATAGCCTCCTGCGGGTAGTGGCCGTTGCCCGGCCTCCTCGCGAGTTGAGGCCGATGGCTCTTCCGGCCTGCGATAGATCCCGAGTTCGGTAAGTTCTCGTTGTACACCCTGTCTGTCGCCGCTTTCTTGCAACTGAAGGATGCGTTCCGCCTGAGGCACCAGCCGATCGTCGGGAAAGTTGCCCACCAGGTACATCAGCATGTCGGTACCGGGTTCGGGCCTCAGGGCCGGTCCCAACAGAAGACATGCGGCGCGAAACAGGCTGTCGGGCGTCTTTGGATCGTCAAGATTCGCCTCGGCTCCACGCCGGTAAACCCGGGCTGCGTCCAGATACATCTCGGCATCTTCCAGTGTTGCCGCCAAAACGCGCGAGTGTTCTGCGGAAAGTTCGGGAACCTTCTGTGCATTGACCAGAAGCCGGTAGGCGCCCAGGATCCGTTCGCGGTCGGCGTTACGCAGACCGTCCTCCAGCGCCAAGGCCGGGTCGTCGAGCAGCGACTCGTCCAGTTCTATCGCTCCCTCGAATCGCCCGCCTCTTTTCTGATCTTCCAATTTCTGCCTCCGGTGAATTGTACGATTCAGCTCGTCTACCGACTTGCAGCCAATCCAGAAAAGAGTTTCCCGAGACGAGAATACAGCCCGTTCGACAACCGTTTCAGCAGCCAAAGGGGTAACATGCCCCCGGCTGCCGGTGTCAGCATGCCGCCTCCGGATCGCACGGCAGCTACGATTTCACGGGCTACCTGCTCAGGATCGGCCCCGTGGCGTGAAACGAGACCCTTGACTCGCCCCAGCCAGTCGCCGGGCAAATCTAGCCGTCCGTCGTCGAAGACATTTGTGCGCACCGCTCCCGGGCAAACGGTCGTCACCTTGATGTTGTGCGCCGCAAGTTCAAGTGCCAGGGATTCAGACAGCCCTACCACGGCGAACTTCGAAGCGCAGTAGGGTGTGACGTATGGCAGACCGATCAGCCCGGCCATAGAGGCGGTGTTAATGACATGCCCGCCTCCTGCCTCTATCATCCTTGGCACAAACGCACGCACCCCGTGGATCACGCTCCACAGATTGACATCCATCGACCAGCGCCAGTCGTCGAGTGAAATTTCGCAGGCCGGTCCCGCACAACACACACCGGCGTTGTTGTGCAGGACATCCACTTGTCCATCGCTGGAAAAAATTTCGTCGGCTAGCCCGGCCACAGCCTCACCGTCACTGCAATCAACCACGTGGGCATTTGCCCGCGATCCCGATATACTTTTTTCAGCAACTTTCAACCTCTCTGGGTCAATGTCCACAAGGTGTATCTTGGAGCCCTGGCGTGCAAAAGCCTTCGCAGTAGCCAGCCCTATACCCGACGCAGCACCGGTGACAACCACCACCCGGTCTCGTAAGTTCTTCATTGTTACCTCCAGACAAAGAATACGAGCCAGGACGCCCGGCTGCAAGTACGGTGACAAGCACGCTTATAAAAAACCGTTTTTCATGTGCGATTTCGAACATGCGTGCAGTTACGAACATTACCCTTGCGCCCACAAAGCCTATTGTTCCAGTGTTTCCGGGCGGCTGGAGACCGTTCAGCAGGGCGCGAATCTTGCAGCATATCTAAAGGCATTCTCGGGATGAAAACACGAAAGGACAACATCATGAAAAGAGTATTTATGATTCTGCCGGGACTGCTGTTAGTTCTGTCGTTTTCTGCCTGCAACTCCGGGGGCGACAGCACCGAAGACAGTGGGCTTAATCAGGATGCCGATGCGGGCCAGGACGCAGGCGCCGACGAGGGCATCGACGCCGGAGCCGACAATGGCTCGGATGCAGGCGCCGATGAGAACGCTGACCAGGGAGGGCCCGCTGACCAGGGAATCGGCTCTGCTTGTTCTTGCGATGGCCAGGAGTGTGAGCAAATGAGTGTACCCAAGCCGGCCGGGGGTACCATCATTGGTTGTGACGAAGTTGCTGAAGACTGGCCCGGAGCGGCCAGGGTTTGCCTGCGAACCTACGAAGGTTCGCTAGCCACGAACACCTACTTTGCCAACGGTTACTGCAGCCTCATGGCCACAAAGTGCACGGGGGCCGCCCTGATCTGTAACTCGGCCGTCTTCGGCGACTACGACAACTTGAATAGCTGCCCTCAGGGCACCATCATGCTGGTGGCCTCGCAGGACGTCGACGTCTACGGCCAGAAGGCCACCATCGACAACAAGAACTGTGTGGCCAGTTGCGAATCCAACGCCGACTGCCGAACCGGCGAGCACGATCCGGTAGTTGATGACGCCACCCAATACCAATGCATCGACAAAGATGGCGTCAAGTTTTGTTATGATCCGCGTAACCTGCCGGATGTCTACACGGCAACGGCATACCGACACTGAAAGTGTACTGACTTTAGCCCCTCTCCGTCCCCAAATACAGCCTCCCCAGCCAATCAGCCAATAGTTGCTCCCGCCGGGGACGGAGTTCTTCTTGTACATCTTGTGTCCCGGTGCAGACAAGGTTCAAAAGTGCCGGCCCGCTCATTTGCGTGTTATAATAATTTATAAAGGCAGGTGATAATTGTGCCCTTCTTGCTGAATGATGGAACCATTCAGTTTGATTCGCTGGATGAGCTGCAAACCTCGGTCGAAAGCGCGCTTTCGACAAGCGGCCTTTTGTTGAAGTCTGAACGCGACTGGCCCCTGCGAACTCCGATTGATTTCAATATCAAGGTAACCGGCCGGGATTTTCAAGCGAGCCTGCGTGCCGAAGTGGTCTACTGCCAGGGAGGCAAGGTCGGCCTGGATCTTCCCGACAAGCTATCGACGAAAGGCGCACTGAACGCGCTAATCGAACACCTCTCGGCACCCGAGGCCGAGCAGGCGATCTTCCAGAAAAAAGAAAGCGGGCGACTGGATGCGCCTGTCAAGAAAGCATCACGGGAAGTTGCTGTCGCAGCGGCGCCTTCGCGAACACCGGTGGCCGAGATTGTTCCGGCCGGTCCGGTTGAGTTGTCGACGCCGATTCTCATGGAGGACGGCAGCGTACGCTACCGTTCTTTTGATGCCTACATCGCCGACTACGAGCACCATCTCGACAAGGGTCTGATGTATCCCGACTCTTCAGGTTCGTGGAAAAGGGGAGACAAATTGAAACTGTCGATCCTGGTGGAGGGTGTCGGCGCCGGAACGCCCGTCCAGGCGGAAGTCTTGGTCTGCGACCACGGCAAGGTGGGCCTGGATATCTCGCACGATCCTGCCGCAAAGAAGGCTCTTGCCGAGCTTCTCGATCGGGTCAAAAGGGCCGACGCCAATCCTCCCGCCGCCTATAACGCCGTGCCCCCGGGGGAAAAGGTCACAGCGGCTCACGCCCCCGTCGCCGCGCAGCAGACCTCCGTTGATATTTGCGGGCGAATCGTGCCAGGCGCGGTAATCACAAAGATGTACCCCTTGACCCCCGTGGATCTTACTTCCAATAGACTCGACAATGTCGACCTCTTATGCCTGATCGCGTCTCTTTCCTCGGCCGGCGTTCCTTTGCAGCTCGTGGTAGAGCTCAAGAACAGGCACTTGCGCTTCGGTTTCAACGCCAACGGCAATATAGTTCACTATGTTTCTTCCGGAGCCCAGGAAGATCTCCTGGAGCGCCTGGTCAAGAGACAACTTATACCGCACAGTCGCATTCGCGCGCTTCTGTCGGAATCCAGCGATGAAAAGCCGGTCGAGATAGTTCTCATGGCCGAGAAGGTAATCAAGCTGCACGAGCTGTGGATCTGCGTTCGCGATCAGGTAGTCGACGCACTCGAGGAAATCAGGCACGCCGGCAAGAGTAACTACTCCATTACCACCCTGCAAACGTCTCGCCGCACCGGAGTGACGTTCGGCCATCTAATCATGCCCTGGCTCGAGCACGCACTTGCCGAGTTGAATTCCAAACAACTCGACGACTTCCTGGCGCCGCTTGCAAACCGTTACCCTCTGCCGAATAAGGATTGCCGCTGGCCGCTTTCCTCCCTGGCCCTCGATCGCAAGAGCCTCCGATTCGCAGAAGAGCTACTGGACGGCACACGCACGCTCGCGGATGCACTAAATGTCGTATCCTTCGTCAGACGAAAGAAGCTTCGCCTGCAGATGGCCGCCTTGCACTTTCTCGGCACTTTCGATCTGCTCACAGACTCACTTGCCGCTCCGGAACAAAAGCCCGAGTACAAGCTCTCGAAAGAGTTGGACGAGCTCGCCGAGGCCAACAGATTCGACCAAGCCGGTGTTCACTGGAGCGCCCACCCTGCTACGTACAAAGAGGCCCTGGAGAAGATCAAGCGTGAATATGGCCCCGGCAGTGCGCTGGCTAGCCATTCCATCGAGTGCACAAATATGTGCCGCAAACGAGTGACAATGGCGGAGAAGGCCGTCGAATACCTCGAAAACCGCGAACGCCGCAAGCAGTATCGTAAACAGGTAATCGATGCATCGCAGCTGCAAACGTCAGCCGAGATGCTGTTCAAGCAGATAGACCTGCTGCTGTTTCGAAGCGACAACTTAGGCGCCAAGAGAACCCTCGAGATGGCCGTGGAGCTGAATCCCAAGCCTGAATACATCCAGAAACTGCAGCAATTGGGCTAAAGTCGAATGTGTTGCTCGTTGCCGTGCGTGGTTCTATACTGCGCCTAAGGTGACCGATCAGCCCAAAGAAATTAAGTTTACAGCGGAACAGCTGAAAACCATTAAGAAGTTTCGCTTGGCAATGGTTCCCTTCCGGCTGATTCTGGCACTTTCTTTTTTCTGCCTACTCGCCGGTGGCTTCAGGCGCTTCTTTGAGGAAACTCCCGGACAGGTCTTTGCGGGACTATTTGCTTGTTTGCTGATCGTAGAGCGCATCTTCCAGGCACCGGATGCCGGTGGGCAACGCAGGGACAAGGGTTCAGCCGCCGTGCTGTGGATCACTTTCGGGCTATCCTATGTATTGGGTCTGGTTGACTTCTACTGGATCAGCCCGCACTGGCCGCAGTGGCGCATCCTTGGCTACGACTGGTACTGGCCTGCGGCCGGCGCCGCGCTATATGTCACAGGGCAGCTAATCCGTGTCGTGGCCATACGCACTCTGGGTCGTTTCTTCACCATCTCGGTGCGGCTGCACGATGAACACAAGGTCGTTCAGCATGGCATCTACCGAAGGGTGCGCCACCCGGCCTACAGCGGATTGTGGCTCATCAACCTGGGCTTCGTGACCGTATTCGCAAGCCCCCTGGCCTTCGCGGTTTACTTCCTTTTAGGCACGCCCGGTTTGATCTACCGTATTCGGGTCGAAGAGCAGATGTTGATCGATCAGTTCGGCGACGAGTACCGCACTTACATGCGCAAGACCAAGCGCCTGATTCCTTTTATCTACTAGGCGATTGAGATGGCAACATCTTAACAGTTGAGTCAAGCAATCGTTTTGATGGTGTCAGTGTCAACAGTCATCGGCCTTGCGGCGAAGCGTAGCGTAGCCGTGCCCTCGGGTATCCCGCGCCTTTTGCGGGGCTAGGCCGCTTGATATCGTACACTAACGCTAAAGGCACCTGATCGAGATACAAGCCGTAGGCGATCTTCTTGTCTCCGCAAAGATTCCAGATGCGGTACTCTGTGTCGACGAACTCGCGATGGTAAAGATATGAAGTGAAGTCGGACGATTCTGGTGTCCAGGCCATTCTCAGATCTCCACGGAGGTATCCGTCACGCTTGTAGCTTCGGAAGCACTCGCCGTTGACCTCGTGCAGATACAACCGGGCCCCGTGCGGCAGATGCTCATTTATCCAGGGCAGTACACCGCTTACGTCGTTCGACCAATACTGGCGCTGCATTCCCAGATCGGCGCCGCCGGCCACCCCGCCGGCAAGCTCGTTGTAATATGTCGTACCATAGTTGCCGACATGAATCAGACCCAGAAGCGACGGTAGCAGAACCAGCCCGGCTAGCGTAACGTACACTCGCCTAGGCGTAAGACGCAGCTTCTTTAATCTTTCTCCGGGCAGCGCCTGTACCAGCCTGTCGAGAGCCAATCCTGACAAGATGCAGGCAAAAGGCATTGCGTGCAGCCAGTGTTTCATGCCGCCGAAAATCGGGACCGTCGGGATGGCTATGATCAGCAAGGGAATGAATGTATTCAGCAGCAGCAACCAGGCGTCGCTTCTGCCCATGCCGGTGCTATCATTCGCGTCAGCGACAGTTTTTGTTTTCACACCACCAAGTCGTGCCAACATCTGTAGCCCCGTGTGAAACGGCCGGCCCAGGCGTCGACCGAGTACACCAAAGAACCCGATAGCTGCTAGCAGCAGAGTGGGCAAGGGCAGGCTGAGCGCCGTCACGACGAATGGGTAGGCCCAGGGGAACGGCGGATCTGTAAGCAACTTGCCCAGGTACTCCCAGTAATAGTTGACATGATTAAGATGGAAGCTCAGATACCAGCCCAACCGGGCAAAGGTATCATGCCATAAGAATGGCCAATGCAGCAGAAAGACGAGCGGCCCCAGTACTAACATGCAGAAAAAAGCCAGCGGAATACGGGGAAACTTCAACCCGCTCCGGGAGAGCGAGAACTTTCCACCCTCGGTTATCAGCCAGTGAAGGCCCAGCACAACAGGCAGGAAGAATGCATTCAGCTTTATGGCCAGCGCCAGCCCCCATGTCAAACCAGTCAGGATCGACCACTTCCAAGAGTCCGCTGCCCTACGATAGGCCATCACGGTTGCAAGCCAGGCCAAAGTTACCGGCATATCGAAGCAGGCCAGTTGGGCATGAAAGAAGTGCCGCGGGGCTAAAATAAAAGCCAGCGCCGCGAACAGCCCTACCCGTCGTGACGCAACGGCCGCGCCGAATAGAAACACCAGTGCTACACACAGGGCCGAGAACAAGTCGGCCGGCAGGCGCATGGCCCTGATGTACGCGCCACGTTCTTCGGGGGGCCAGTGGGAGCTCCGGTTTCCGGAGGGTGCAAAAGCCAGATAGCTCAAGGCCATCATGTTTTTCACCAAGACCGGATGCTCGCGGTTTATTTCGTAGTAGCGGCTGATGACAGCGTCGTCAAATGCCTGGCCCGGGTTATTCGCAAGTTCACGGAACCAGCCGGCATAGTGCTCGGCGGCGTCCACATAGTAGCCTTCATCGCGGGTTAGCCCCAGATGCGGAGCGTTTGCAAACAGTACTCCAAAAGTTGCCAAAGCCAAGCCCAGGGCAATCAGTGCGTTTGCATTCCGTCCGATATATTTCATCCACGCACCTGTGCGTCGAAGCAGAAATGGCGCATGCCGCCGCGAGGTGAGGTTACGACAAACGTGACCTGGTGCGGTCCTGGCCCCGCGGCAGAGATGTCCCATTCGGCTGGAAAGTAGCCCGTTAGATTCTGCTGCACGACCCTGCCAAGTTCTCGTCCGTCCATAAGCACGCGCAAAGTGACCGGTGCCCCGTCCGGCGCCCTGGCTGCCGGCGGGGTGAAACCGGTGTGCACTCGCAATAGCTTGCCTCCGGGGACGGATGGGTATGCAATCTCGAGTGGATAGTCGGCGGGATGCGCCCAGATAATCTTTCGGGGATCATCACCCAATTCGACTATCATTCGGCCGACGTAGTTCCAGTCGCGGCGGCTGCAGACCCATCTGTTTTCAACCCAGCGTGAGCACAGCCGCGGCCCTTGCGGTTCATGCATCGACACCCGAGCATCGCTAAGCCGGTCGCGGAAGTTGTAAAGCACACGCGCGGGCGGCGGCAGATCATAAAGATCAACCGTCAACTTGCCCGCCTGAATTTCTTTCAAGCGCGGATGCGTCCAGTGACCGAACGGACCCGTGAAGAGATCATGCCGGTGTCCGGGAAGAGAAACTACCCACAGCCTGGAGAAGCTCGACCAATCTTCTGCCTGCGGGTTTCGCAGCTGAATGAACTCCAGGTCGCCTATGTACTCTCGAATACGCGCCGCCCACCAGGGAAGAACAATGACCGCGTCTCCCTGTTGCCAGTTTTGGCGAACGATGCTTTCTGCAGCGAGATAGTCTTCACCAGACGGCTGTAACAACGGGTCGACGATCCAGAAACCCGTCGAGTAAAGCGAGACACTCAGTAGTATGGCCAGGGGCAGCAGTCGCAAAGAAACGCTATGGGGCGTCCGAGCAGGCACAATCTGTTTCTAACACCGCTACCTGGGCGGCACAAGAAGTCGTCTGCAGATGTCTTCAGAAGCTTGTCAGAAGGTGTAGCTGGCGCCGATTCCCAAAGACCAGTCATCGACCGATTCGTAGCTTCCGTAGTTGTCAGAAGCCGGATCGTTGGCCAGTTGCCAAATGCGCCAGTACTGTCCCACGAGATACAGAAACGAGGTAATCTGATAGCGGGCCTCGACCAAAAATAGACTCTTGTCGTCGAAGGTGAAGGCCTCGGAGGCTCCTTCGAAGTTGTGCTTGTAGTAGTATGCGCCGAACTGGAAGACCTCCAGTGCGGGAACATCCAGGTACATGCGCAGATTCGAATTGTAAGGCCCGTCGTAGTCGTCGTATGAGGCTCCCAGCGTGAACCAGTCGTTGACCTTGAAGATCAGTTCGGCATAGTAACCGTTCAGGTTCTTGCCGCCCATTTGATCCAGCACCTGCCGCTTAGGCAGGCTGATCTCCTGGTGGGCGGTCTCGTCCTTGAAGGGATAGGCGAATTTCTGGATTTCGTAATAGGAATTGAAATAGGCCGGGATATAGTCGGGCTGGAAGTAGCGATATTCCAATCTGGCCGACAGATCAATCGAGACCAGTGGAATGTGGAACACTCCAAGGATGCCGGCATGGTAACCGACTCCGGCATCTAGTATGCCGTTCAGGTCGGTGTAGGGAGTGAGTGTCAACCAGGAGGTGTTTAAAACCCTGAACTCGATGTCGCCGCCCATGATTGTGGCGGCTTTTTCCTGGCTGACCCTGGGGTAGCCGTCCTCCACCGCGTTATCCTCCACGCTATACGGTGCCTTGACGTCCGAAACGACCGTGAAGCCCACGGCCAGATTGTTAAGGTATGACTCGCTGTCCACGAACGACCAGGGCCGTACGTAGGCGCGACCTCCAAAGAATGTCGGGTAGAAGATGTTGTTCACCAATGTTTCTACACCGCCGTAGTCGGTGTTCACGTCCAGCGCAAGACCCACCTTGAAATGATCAAGATCGATGTTGTTATAGTAACGGCTGACTATGGTGCCGTGTCCGAGATCGGTGCCCCACAACTCCCCCACCATGAAATAGAGGAAGTCCCCCTTATGGCCGAAGCGGAAAAATTTTATTATTTTAAGGTAGTCGGTCCACTCGTCCCAGTCTTCAGCACGAAAAACTCCGCCCACTTCGTCGTTTTGAGGATCCTCGTCGATCAGCCGCAGGCGCAACGGCACCCGTACGCCGAACCCGATCTTGCCCAGATCCATGGAGAAGTCCAAGTTGATGGTGGTGAACAGATCCCCGTCAATCATTCCGAAATTTATGTCGCCCGCCAGACGTCCCTTGTTGATGGACTCGGGGGCGCCGACGGCTCCCTTGATCGACTCGGCATCCTGAGCAGCAGAAAGACCTGGCGCCGTGGTCACTGCCAACACTAGGAACAGTGCCAGGTTCCTCATTTCTTGACCTCCTTGAGCTTGGCCGAGATGTCCAGAATCAGCTTGCCTTCCAGGTGAGAAGGGCCACCCAGCAATGTCCGGCCTCCGTCTGCCAACCGCAGGTTTATCTTAAGTGCTGGTTTCATGGAAAGCTGGAGCGATAACATTGTCTTACCGCTGGATCTATCGATGCCATTGAAGCGAACAGCTATTGAGTGGCTACCGGGTAGCTGCAACTCGACCGAGCTGTTCAAGACGACCCGTGACTGAATCCGGTCAAGCAGGCGAAATTTTGAGGCCGGCAGCTCGGCCAGTTCGTCTCGGATGTCCTCTAGCGCGGGGTCCACCGAGTGAACCTTGTCCCTAACCGCGTATATCACCCTGATGCCTATGGCAACCTCGGAATCCGAAGCCGAGGCGGACAGGGCGCTGCCTGGGAGCAGAAGCAGACTCATGCAGACGAGTCTTGCAAGCCTTGTCATAGATCGTCTCCTTCCGGTGCCTTGCCCCCTGTCCCGTCGAAATCGTACAGCCAGATCACGGTGGTGTCATTTTTTGAAACCGTAAAGATCATCGAACGTTGTCCGGCATACTCCATCGAATCGATGATCGCCTGGTTGTCGACCCGTGCAATGCGAGCGTCTCCAGCGACGTTGTCGGGCGCGCCCGAGGACGATGTGGGTGTCCGGCCGAGAAGAGGAATTAGTAATACCAACAGCAGTGCGGCGGTAACCAGCGAGGTCAGCCAAATTGCCCGGTAGTGATAGAGTGCTTCTCCAAGCCAGACACGAGCGTGTACGATCAGCGGTTGACGAACATCGCTTGCGATGCCGGCAAGCACGCCCTCGTCGAAACTCGAGAAATCGGCCCGCTCGGCCGCGCCTTCGAGGGCCTCGCGCAGAATGCGCGACTGCAGATCGAGCCTGTCGAGCGTCCTTTGGCAGACTGCGCACTCGGACAAATGGGCTGCCACACTGGCTTTCTTGCGACGTGACAGCTCGTCGTCGAGATAGCGCTCCAACAGGATTTCCTGAATATGTTCATCCATGGCTAATGCTCCCGGGGTTCACGTCTGGCCTTGGTTCATCTTCGTCATCTTTGCCGCCGGCTCGTTGCAGCATTATGGAATGCTCTCCCCTCTCTACCAGATACTCCGTCAACGCGCGCTGCAGGTTCTTCCTGGCATGATGCAAGCGCGACATCACCGTGCCGCGGTGAATCTTCAGGGTTCGAGAGATCTCCTCGTAGCTCAGCCCTTCGACCTCGCGCAGCAGTAAAACTGCGCGATGCTTTTCGCTCAAGGTGGCCAGCGCCCGCTCGATCTGCAGACCAAGTTCCTTGCGCTTCAGGGCTGCGTGTGGGTTTCCGTCCAAGAAGGTTGGTGCAACCAGGGCTTCACTGTCATCCGGTTCACGCCGCCCGAGCATGTCGTCATAGTCAACCGTGTCCCTCCGGTTTTGCTTGCGCAGATGATCGATGGATAGGTTGACTGCAATCCGGTAGAGCCAGGTGTAAAAACTCGAGGTCCCCTGGAAACTGCCCAGGTAGCGATGGACCTTGATGAAGACCTCTTGTGAAATATCCAGAGCGGCCTGTGGATCGTGTACCATTCCATAGGCTATTGAAAAAACCTTCCGCCGATAGCGTTCCATCAGCATCCTGAATGCCTCTTCGTCCCCGCGCCTTGCGCGCCGAACCAGCTGTTTCTCATCTGAAGCCAAGGGCACATGATCCTGCTGATTGTAAGACGCAAAGAAACATCTTGTTATTCATAGCACTATCCACCGGCGGGCTCTATATTGACCCGCCGTTATAGTAGCCAGAGGGCCCCAAAGAGGCAAGAACAAATAGAAACGGCCACCTGCCGCTCTTGACACGTCAGTGGACCACCCGTAGCGTAAGGGAGAAATGAGCCCGGCCGACAAGATCAAAACCTTTATTTCAAGATGCCAGAATCGATTTCTTGGCCTGGAGGTTCTGGCGGGTCTATGCCTGCTTGCCAGCATGGCTGCCGGGATCTTCCTGGTCGGCCTGATAGCTGCCGGCGCCTTTAGCGGGGAGTCGGTCGTGACCCGCCTTGTCTTGCGGCTCTTGCTGGCCGCAGGCGTTTTGGTGCTGTTCTGGCGCTATTTCCTGGCGCCAAGGCTTCGGCTCGGCTCGGCTGTATCGGTGGCCAGGGAGGTCGAAGTTCGTCTCTTCGGTAGTCGCAACCTCGAGCTGGTCGGCGCTGTGGAGCTTTCTCAGGGCGCCTACGAGCAAGTCGAGCGAGCAGGAACCAGCCCCGAGTTGATTGAAGCACACCTTGAATGCCAGGCTGGACGCA
>Ga0307424_1000830_pt1 | contig 16412 bp, 10 predicted proteins | sample SalMarWE160320MG_FD_202157 | JGI IMG/M metagenome (GOLD analysis project Ga0307424, IMG submission 202157) | Salt marsh sediment microbial communities from the Plum Island Ecosystem LTER, Massachusetts, United States - WE1603-20 | ecosystem: Environmental > Aquatic > Marine > Intertidal zone >... | reverse complement strand
ACGGCTTCGTCGGCGTCGTGGGGGCTTCGGAGCAAGGCGACCAACGTGCGTCTCAGCTCTTCGATCTCGAGGGGCTTGCTCAGGAAGGCGCTCGGGGCTCCCGGTATGCCACCCCAATACACCTCCTCCCGTGGATAGCCCGACATGTAGAGCACCGGTAGGCCGCCGCGCGCCTTGCTGGCGATGTCGACGAGCGTGAACCCGCTCATCTCCGGCATCACGATGTCGGCGACGAGGATGTCTACGGGGGCGTCCCGCGTCAGGATGCGGAGGGCGTCGCGTGCCGAGCGTGCGCTACGCACGACGCACCCGAGCTGTTCGAGCATGCGTGCCGTGGACGTGAGGGCCGCCTCGTCGTCGTCCACGACGACGATCCGGATACCTTCAAGGTCGTTCACGTCCTCGACGGCAGTCCCGGAGGGCCGCGCGGGCCGCCGGTGCGAGTGGGGGAGAGAGGTATCCGCACGCACCACGCAGTTTCCTCCACCGTCCCGCGCCATGTGGACCGTACGGTCTGCCGTGGCGAGGAGAACGTCCGGCGATCCCATGCCGTCCTCGATCGCGGCGATTCCGACGCTCAGGGTCACGTTCCCGTCGGGGAAGTACAGACGGGCGACCCTCGAGCGCACCTGCTCCGCGAAGGCAGCCGCCTGCTCGATCGAGCAATCGGGGAGGACCGTGAGAAGCATCTCACCCTCGAGCCGAGCGGACAGGTCCATGCGGCGCGTACGCTCCCCGAGCACACGCGCGACGGTGCGCAGCACGCGTGCCCCCGCAGCCCCGTCCGGCGGGCGCTCGACGGAGGACGGACGATCGATCTCGAACAGGACCACGGACAGCCGGCGGCCCCTGATGGCCGCCGCCCAGGCGGCGTCCAGGAAGATCTCCGCATGGCGCCTGTTGGGAAGTCCGGTGGCCGGATCCGTGAGGGCCGAGCGGTCCAGCCTCTCGCGCTCCCGGTGCAGCAGCTCGGCCACCCAGCCGGAGCCGATGGACACGATGACGAGGAGGGCGATCACCGTCGACACGAGGGGCCAGGTCGGGCGGGAGATCCCGAGCAGCAGGAGCTCCACCTGAACGAGTGCCAGCGTGACCATGCCCCCGGCGAGGGCCGCCGAGGCTCCCCGCCATCCCCGGTAGTAGGCGAGGAGGAAGGGGGGAACCAGGGCAGGCAGCCAGACCAGGAGCGCGACCTGGTCCTCCACCCAACCCGGGGGAAGGAGCCCGGCGGCCGCGGGGATGGCCAGCGCAGCGACGGACAGCGCGATCGTGCGCGTGGGCGGCGGACGCCTGCGTCGCGTGTCGGTCGCTTGCATGATGTGCAACAAGGGGGAGAATCGCTCCGCGGACAGGAGGGTATCTACAAAGCTTGGCCCGGTACGCTTCGTGCTCAAGGATCTCGTGCGTCCGGAAACCCTACGCCAAGACGCTCATCGCCGAGGAGGATCACCGTGCGTCCCACCCGAATCCTGCTCCCGTCGATCGCTCTGCTCGTGGTCGGTTGCGCCGTCAACCCGGCGACCGGGGAACGGCAGCTCTCCCTGATCAGCGAGCAGCAGGAGATCCAGATGGGGCGCCAGGCCAACCAGGACGTGGAGTCCTCGCTGGGCCTGGTGCAGAACGAATCACTGCAGCGCTACGTCGCGGGAATCGGCAAGACGCTGGCGGCCAGATCCGAGCGCCCGGAGCTTCCGTGGTCGTTCGAGGTGGTCGACGATCCGGTGGTGAACGCATTCGCGCTCCCTGGCGGCTTCATCTACGTGACGCGCGGGATCATGGCCTACTTCCAGTCCGAGGCGGAGCTGGCCGGCGTGCTGGGCCACGAGATCGGACACGTGACGGCTCGCCACTCCGTGAACCAGATGAGCCGCCAGCAGCTCGAGCAGATCGGGCTGGGCGTGGGAAGCATCCTCTCCGAGGACGTGCGCAAGTACGGGGACCTCCTCTCGGCCGGCCTCGGCCTCCTCGACCTGAAATACTCGCGCGGTGACGAGACGCAGGCCGACGAGCTGGGCGTGCGCTACATGACCCGGTCGAGCTACGACCCGAACGCCTTGCTGGGCGTGTTCCAGATGCTGCAGTCCGTGTCCGGGGGGGAGGGGGGGAGGGTGCCCGAATGGCAGTCGACGCACCCCTATCCCGAGAACCGTGAGGCCCACATCCGCCAGGTGATGGAACAGAATCAGGTGCAGGGAGGCGGGACGGTCGCGCGTGACGCCCTCCTCGATCACATCGACGGAATCGTCTACGGCGAGAATCCACGGGAGGGGTACTTCAAGGACAACCTCTTCCTGCACCCGGAGCTGGCGTTCCAGCTCCGCTTCCCCGCCGGATGGAACACGGTCAACCAGCGCAGCGCGGTGGGTGCCGTGAGCCCCGGAAAGGACGGACTCGTGGTCCTGGAGCCGGACACGGCTACCGATCCGACGGCGGCGCTGCGCGCCTTCCTGGCGCAGGACGGGGTGCAGGGCGGAAGCGTCAGCACCGGGGACGACTACGGCATCCCCACGGCGCGCGCGCCCTTCACGGCCCAGACCTCGGACGGCGGGGAGATCCGCGGCGAGGCCGAGTTCCTCTCCTATCGAGGGAGCGTCTACCGGATCCTCGGCTATGCGGCTTCGGCCCGTTGGAGCACCTACGCCTCCGTCGTGGCGCAGTCCTTGAGCAGCTTCGCGCCCGTGACGGATCGGGCCGTCCTCGACGTTCAGCCCCGGCGGCTGCAACTCGTCACCATCCCGCGGGCCATGACGTTGACCGAGTTCAACCAGCGCTACCCCTCGGCGGTGCCCGTCGAGGAGGTCGCCCGCCTGAACCGGCACGCGGTGGACGATATGATGCCGGCGGGCACGCGCGTGAAGCGGGTGGTCGGGGACGCGCTGCTTCCCTGAGTCGAAGCTCGGCGCTACGGGATGGCGCGGATCTTGAACCTTCTACGGGGGCGACGTCCGAAGTCTGCCAGAGTGGCATGACGCCGGACGACGAGCACTCGAGCGGAAGAGGCGATCGGAGGGAGACCGGAAGAAGACATGCTGAACGCTGAACGACTCACGGTGAAGGCGGCGGAGGCCCTGCAGGCGGCCGCCGCCGATGCCCGCCGGCGCGGGAACCCGGAGGTGCACGGGGTGCATCTCCTCGACGCGCTCCTCTCCCAGGAGGAGGGGATCGTCGTGCCCGTGCTGCAGAAGCTCGAGGTCAACGTCGGCCTCGTCCAGAGCAGGGCCCGTGAAGCGCTCGACCGGATCGCGCGGGTGGAAGGGGGCTCGGAGCCCAACCTGTCGCGGGATCTCCGTCGCGCTCTGGAGGGCGCGGAGGCGGTGTCGCGCGAGCTCGGAGACGAGTACGTGTCGACCGAGCACCTCCTCGTGGGCCTGACCTCGGAGAAGAACGACGCGGGCCGCATCCTGCGCGATGCCGGCGCCACGCTCGCGGAGGTGCGGGCGGCCCTGGAAGCCGTGCGCGGGGCGCACCGCGTGACGGACGACACCCCGGAGGACTCCTACCGCGCGCTGGCGCGCTTCAGCCGCGACCTCACCGATCTGGCCCGGCGCGGCAAGCTGGACCCGGTGATCGGCCGCGATGAGGAGATCCGTCGGGTGGTGAAGGTCCTGGCCCGCCGGACCAAGAACAATCCGGTCCTCATCGGTGAGCCGGGCGTCGGGAAGACCGCCATCGTCGAGGGGCTGGCCCAGCGCATGGTGGCGGGCGACGTGCCCACGACGCTGTCCAACAAGAAGCTGCTCCAGCTCGACATCTCGGCCATGCTGGCGGGGGCGAAATACCGCGGAGAGTTCGAGGAGCGGATGAAGGCCGTGCTCAAGGAGATCACGGAGGCCGAGGGGCGTTACGTGATCTTCATCGACGAGATGCACACGATCGTCGGTGCGGGAGCCGCCGAGGGCGCCGTGGACGCCGGGAACATGCTCAAGCCCGCCCTGGCACGCGGGGAGCTGCGCGTCGTGGGTGCCACGACGCTCGACGAGTACCGCAAGCACATCGAAAAGGACCCGGCGTTGGAGCGGCGCTTCCAGCCGGTGTACGTGGCGCCCCCCTCGGTCGAGGACACGGTGGCGATTTTGCGCGGCCTGAAGGAGCGTTACGAGGTCCACCACGGCGTGCGCATCACGGACGACGCCGTCATCGCGGCCGCCAAGCTGTCCGACCGCTACATCGGAGGGCGCTTCCTCCCGGACAAGGCCATCGACCTCATCGACGAAGCGGCCAGCCGGCTGCGGATCGAGATCGACTCGCTCCCGCAGGAGATCGACGTGCTGGAGCGACGGATCACGCAGCTCGAGATCGAGCGTCAGGCGCTCCAGAAGGAGACGGACCGCTCCGCGGTCGAGCGTCGGGAGGAGATCGAGGCCGAGCTGGCGGAGCTGCGCGAGAAGAGCCAGGGGATGAAGGCGAAGTGGCAGGCCGAGAAAGACGTCATCGGCAAGATCCAGGAGCTGCGCTCGCGCGCGGACGAGCTGCGCGTCGAGGCGGACCGTGCGACCCGCACGGGCGACCTGAACCGGGCGGCGGAGATCCGCTACGGCGAGCTGCCGAGGAGCGAAGCCGAGATCGAGGAGCTGTCGACCAGGCTCGCCGAGCTCCAGAAGAGCCAGAAGTTCCTGAAGGAGGAGGTGGAGGCCGACGACATCGCCGCGGTGGTCGCCGAGTGGACGGGGATTCCCGTGAAGCGGCTGATGTCCTCGGAGCGCAAGCGCCTGACGCAGCTCGAGGACCACCTCGCCCAGCGGGTCATCGGGCAGGAGGAGGCCGTGCGCGCGGTGTCCAACGCGGTGCGGCGGGCGCGTGCCGGACTCCAGGACCCGAACCGGCCCGTGGGCTCGTTCATCTTCCTCGGTCCCACGGGGGTCGGGAAGACGGAGACGGCCCGTGCCCTCGCCGAGTTCCTGTTCGACGACGAGCGCGCGATGGTCCGCCTCGACATGTCGGAGTACATGGAGAAGCACGCGGTGGCCCGGCTGATCGGTGCGCCTCCCGGCTACGTCGGCTACGAGGAGGGCGGGCAGCTCACCGAGGCGGTGCGGCGCCGGCCACACGCGGTGGTGCTCTTCGACGAAGTCGAGAAGGCCCACCCGGACGTGTTCAACGTCCTGCTCCAGATCCTGGACGACGGGCGGCTCACCGACGCGCATGGGCGCACCGTCGACTTCCGCAACGTCGTCATCATCATGACCTCCAACATCGGCAGCCAGCTCATCCTGGAGGCGGCCGGGCAAGGCGACCGCGAGAGCGTCGAGCGGGAGGTGAGGGCGCAGCTTCATCATCACTTCCGCCCCGAGTTCCTCAACCGGGTCGACGACATCGTGGTGTTCCGCCCGCTGGGTCAGGAGGAGCTGCGTCGCATCGTCGACCTGCAGCTGCGGCGCGTCGCGCAGCTCGCGGAGGATCTGGGCGTGCACCTCCAGGTGACGGAGGACGCGGAGGCATTCCTCGCGGCGGAGGGATACGATCCCTCGTTCGGCGCTCGACCGCTGAAGCGGGCGATCCAACGACTCGTCCAGGACCCGCTGGCGCTCTACCTCCTCGACGAGGAGGTCCCCGAGGGCACGCGCATCGTCGTTCGACGGGCCGCGGACGGAAAGCGGCTGGCGTTCGAGGCGGTTCCGCCGGGCGCTCTGGAGGCCACGCCGGCCGCCGCGGGCGCGAGCGAGTAGCGGGGGCCACGATCCCGGGGTTTGCGCCGCGTGTGCTTTGTTCGAGATTCGTTCGGTGCCGGCCGCCCCCCGGTTCGACCGCTCTTCAGGAGGCTCCCATGAGGTCTCGCTCCGTCTTGACGTTTCCCGGACGCCCCGCGGTGTCTTTCGTGGTGACGCTGATCGCGTTGAGCGCGGCCGGCTGCACGACGACGGTGCAGCGCGGACCGGGGGCGGGCGTGGTGGCCCAGCTTTCGCTGGAGCGCTTCCTGCAAGCGGCCAACGAGCGCGACATCGAGTCGATGGGCCGGCTCTTCGGAACGGTCAACGGGCCGGTTTGGGACACGGGCAGCACGTTCGGCTGTTTCTTCAAGAAGATCGGGTCGTGGTTCGGCGGAAACTCCTGCGTGAAGCACGACGACGTGGAGGTCCGGCTCGATGCGATCGCGCGGGTGCTCGAGCACCAGGACTACAAGGTCGTCCGGGAGGAGCCGGTGGCGGGTCGGCTGAACACGGCGACGCGCATCTTCGTGGACCTGACGGTGGACGGCGAGAAGGTCCCGGACATCCCCTTCGTCGTCGTCCGAACGGGCGGAGGGCAGTGGTTGGTGGAGGAGATCGACCTGCAGAAGGTGATGGCGGGTCGATAGCGGTGGAACGCGCGAGCGAGGATGGCGTGGGCAGCCTCCCGCGTGGCGGGCTGCCCGTCCCCCGGTCAGTCGCTCCGCTGCACGAGCTCCACGAGCACGCCGCCGGTGCTCCGGGGATGGAGGAAGGCCACGAGGTGCCCACGGGCGCCGCGACGCGGGCGGGCATCGACCAGGTCGACGCCCGCGGCCGAGAGGCGCTCCAGCTCGGCTTGCACGTCGTCGCACCGGTAGGCGACGTGATGCAGGCCGGGGCCCCGCCGCTCGAGAAAGCGCCCCACGGTGGTGTCGGGCGACAGGGGCTCCAGGACCTCGAGCGACCCGCAGAACGCCACGCGGACACCCTGGGATTCGAGGGTTTCGGGCGTGGAACTGGGCTGGTTCGAGAGGAGTTCGAAGAGGCGACACGCGTCCTCCAGTGAGGAGACCGCGATCGCCACGTGATCCAGGGGAAGGCCGCCTGGAGTGACAACGTTCATGAGCGTCCTGCTCCGGATCGGATTCGGGGTGGGCGGGCGGCGGCGGCATCGTAGGGCCGGCGCCGTGACACGACAAGGAGATGGAATGGCGACCAGCAAGGCGATCATCGAGGTGAACGACGACAATTTCGCCTCCGAAGTCGAGGGGAGCGACGGGTTGGCGATGGTGGACTTCTGGGCCACCTGGTGCGGACCCTGCCGAATGGTGGCTCCCATCGTCGAGGAGCTGGCCGACGAGTATGCGGACAAGGGGCTGAAGGTCGCCAAGCTGGACGTGGACGCGAACCCATCCATCTCCGCGCGCTATGGCGTGCGCTCGATCCCGACCATCCTCTTCTTCAAGGGGGGCGCGCTCGTGGACCAGGTCATCGGCTTCGTCCCGCGACCCCACCTGGAAGAGAAGGTCCGCAAGCACCTGTAGCGGTTGCCCACCGGCCGCGTGCCGGGCCCGCCTCGTGGCCACGCTCTTCATCGTCAGCACGCCGATCGGCAACCTCGGGGACCTGAGCCCACGGGCCGCTGATACGCTGCGCACGGCGGACCGGATCCTCGCCGAGGACACGCGGCGCACGAGGGTGCTCGCGGATCATGCCGGAGCCGCCGCGCCCCTGGTCTCCCTGCACGCCCACAACGAAGCCGAGCGCACGGCCCGGGTGCTGGGCTGGCTGGATGCCGGCGAGACGCTCGCGCTGGTGTCCGACGCCGGCACGCCCCTCGTATCGGATCCCGGCGGGCGCCTGGTCCGGGCGGTCGCGGAGCGCGGTCACACCGTGGTCCCGATTCCGGGGGCGTCGGCCGTCCTGGCGGCGCTGGTGGGCTCGGGGCTGCCGGCGGACCGCTTCACCTTTCTGGGCTTTCCGGAGCGCAGGGGCGCGGCCCGCGAGACGCTCCTGGCGCGGGTGGCGGGCGCGGAGGAGGCGGTCGTCCTGTTCGAGTCTCCCCAGCGCCTGGTGAAGCTCCTGGAGGACCTGTCCGAGGCGTGCGGACCGACGAGAGCGGTGACCGTCGCCCGCGAGCTCACCAAAGTGCACGAGGAGTTCCTTCGCGGAACCCTGTCGGAGGTGGCCGCCTACTACCGTCAGCACCCTCCCCGGGGCGAGGTGTCCCTGGTGGTCGGACGGGCGGAGGCGCCGCCGCGGTCCGAGGAGGAGCTCGAGGACGAGGCGCGGGACGTGGCGCGAAGGTTGCTCGCAGAAGGGGTGAAGCCCAGCGCGGTGGCGAGGGAGATCGCGCGGCGGCTCGCCATGGGGCGCAACGCCGCGTACCGTATCGTCCACGACATCGCCGAATCCTGACCCCGGGAACGGACCGCGCGTCCGCCGACCCACGGATGACCGTCACCCTGCTCGCGGCTCTCGCCGTCCTGACATCTTCCGCTGCCCCTGCGGACTCCATCACCGTTACCCGCCTCCACTACGACGGGGGAGGGGATTGGTACGGCAACCCCTCGTCGCTGCCCAACCTGCTCGCGGCGATCCACGACCGGACCGGGCTGCCGGTGGCGTCGCGCGAGAGCACGGTCACGCCGCTGGACCCGGGCCTGCGCGACCATCCCTATCTGTACATGACGGGGCACGGCAACGTCCATTTCAGCGCGGAGGAGTGCGCGGCCCTGCGTTCCTACCTCCTCGCGGGGGGCTTCCTGCACGCGGATGACAACTACGGGATGGACGAGTCGTTCAGGCGCGAGATCGCGAAGGTGTTTCCCGACGAGCAGCTCGTGGAGCTGCCGCCGTCCCACCCGGTCTTCCACTCGTTCTACGAGCTGCCGGAGGGGATACCGAAGATCCACGAGCACGACGGGAAGCGCCCCCAGGCGCTGGCGATCATCCACGACGGCCGTCTGATGGTGCTGTACAGCTACGAGTCGGACCTCGGTGACGGCTGGGAGGACCCGGAGGTGCACAAGGATCCCCCGGAGATCCGCGAGGCCGCCATCCGCATGGGTGTGAACATCTTCGTCTACGTGCTCGGGGAAGCCGCGCCATGAGCCCCGCGCCTCGCCGGCTCCATGGCGTCGTGGACGGGGTGCGCCGGCACCTGACGCGGCGGGCGCTGCTCGCCGCGCTCCTGTGGGCGATGGCCGCCGCCGCCTGGGTCCTGATCGTCGCCTGGCTGGTGGCCGGACCGGACGGATGGAGTCAGGGCAGCGCGGGTCCCCTCGTGCTGGATCTCCTGTTGCTCGTCGCGGTGATCGCGACGCTCGCAACCGCGCGCCGGCACGCTGCCCGCTGGTTCGCCGAGGCACCGCTGTCGCGCGCCATCGAGCGTGCCACCGGGGTGCGTTCGGGGGTGGTGCGTGGATCGTTGGAGCTTTCCCGGGCCACGCCTCCCGGCGTGTCCGAAGTCCTGGTGGCGCGGGCGGCGGAGCGCACGCTGGAGGAGCTGAACCGACCCCCGGGCGAGTTGGCAGGGGATCTCGGCACGTCGGTCCGGACCTGGATGCGGCGGGGCTCGGGCCTGCTCGCCGTCGTCGCGGTCGTGCTGACCGTGCTCGCCGTCGCCGCGCCCGCCCGCGCCGGGAAAGCCTGGCGGGGGCTGTCCACGCCCGTTCGCCTGATGGCGAAGCCGACGCTGCCTCCGCTGGTGCTGACGCCCGGCACCGTCGAGGTCATGCGCGGCTCCGACGTGGACGTGCGCCTCGAGGCCCCGGGGCGCACCACGGCGGACCTGGCGTGGCAGGTCGCGGGGGACATCGCCAGGACGGAAACGATCGTACTGGAGAACGGGGTGGGGGTGAAGCGGTTCGAGACCGTCACCGCGTCGATCGAATACCGCGCGCGCACACCCGACGGCGCCCTCACGGAGGCCTACCGGATCGAGCCGGTCGATCCGCTCTTCGTCAGCGACCTGAGGCTGGAGATCTCGTACCCGGCCCACACCGGGCTGGAGCCCGAGGAATACCAGGGCTCGATCCCACCGCTGCATCTTCCCGTGGGGACGCGGCTCTCCGTCGAGGGGCGTGCGAGCCGCCCCCTTTCCCGGGCGGTCCTGGCGGACGGCGACGGCCGGACGGAGCTCGAGCCCCGGCTCGACGGTGCCCACTTCGAGGGAGGGTGGACGCCGCGCGCGGCGGGGCGTTTCACGTGGGACTTCCGCGACGCCAACGGTGCGCCCGCCGCGGTCCAGCCGGACCCCCTCGACATCACGCTCGTGGCCGACTCCGCGCCGGCGGTCTCGATTCCGATCCCGGGCCGCGACACCGTGTTGCCGCTGTCCCTGAAGCAGCCGCTCATCCTCGAGGCGCACGACGACTACGGACTGCGCCGCCTGGAGCTGGTGGCCTACCGGCGGTCTGCTACGGGGGAGGCGCATCCCCCCGTCACGCAGGGCCTCGACCTCGAGGGTACCCGGGCAGCGCTCGCCCGACCGCTGCTCGACCTGACCTCGTGGCGCCTCCTCCCCGGCGACCAGGTCCGCTACTTCGCCCGAGCGATCGACAACGCGCCGTCCGGGCAGAGCGCGGTGACCCGCGAGTACGTGCTGCGCATGCCGGACGCCGCCGAGCTGCGCCGGAACGTCGAGGAGCAGCTCGGCGATATGGCGGAACGGCTCCAGGAGCTGGCGAAGGAGGCGGAGAAGAAGGCTGAGGAGACGCGTGACCTCGAGCGGCAGGCCGCCACGACGCGCCAGGATCCGTCGCAGACGGGCCGTCCGCAGGACAAGGAGGAGATGGACTTCGCCCAGCGCGAGGAGCTGCGCAAGGCGCTGGAGGGGCAGAAGGATCTGACCGGCCAGGTCGACTCCATGCGCGCCGAGCTGGCGGCGCTGGAGGAGACGATGCGTGAGGCCGGACAGGCCGATCCGGAGCTGCGCAAGGATCTCGAGGAGCTGCAGGAGCTGTTGAAGCAGGTCGCCGGTGAGGAGCTGCAGCAGCAGCTCGAGAAGATGACGCAGGGTCTGGACGAGCAGGATGTCCGCCGGTCCAACGAGCAGCTCCAGGAGCTGGCGAAGCAGCAGGAGGAGTTCCGTGACAGGCTCGAGGAGTCGCTGGAGCGTTTCCGGCGCGCCGCGGTGGAACAGGATTTCCGCGCGACACAGAGCGAGGCGCAGGACCTGGCGAAGCAGGAGCAGGCGCTGGCCGACGCGATGAAGGAGGACGACAAGCCGGAGCTGCGCGCCGAGCAGCAGCAGCAGCTGCAGGATCGGGCCGAGGAGCTGCAGGCCCGCATGGAGAAGCTCCAGGAGCGGCTGGAGCAGCTCGGCGAGGACGATTCCGCCCGGGAGGTCCAGGAGGCGCGGAAGCAGGCGGGGCAGGCCCGCGAGCAGATGTCGCGGGCTCAGCAGGACGCGGCGCGCAAGCAGCCGAAGGACGCGGCCCAGAAGGCCGATCAGGCGGCCGACGCCATGGACAAAGCCGCCGACGAGCTGGACCAGGCCCAGCAGCAGATGGAGCAGCAGAAGGCCGAGGCGATGCAGCAGGCGCTGCACGAGGCCGCCGACGACGCGCTCTCCCTCGCCCGGCGGCAGTCCGAGCTGCGCGAGCAGATGCAGGGCTCCTCGGCGGACGAGGTGACCGCGATGCGTGCGGACGAGGCCTCGCTCGTCCAGGGGGTGCGCAACCTCGCGCAGACGCTCCTGGAGCGGACCGAGGGAGCCGTGAACGGCGACCGGGAGCTCTCGGCGCAGATGGGTCGGACCATGCAGTCGCTGGACCGGACCATGCAGGCGATGGAGAACCAGCGTGGCTCCGCGTCTTCGCCGCAGGCCACCGCGGAACGGGCGGTAGACGAGCTCAACCAGCTCGCGCTCATGGCCATGGCCGGTGCCGAGCAGATGGGGCAGCAGGGCGGGCAGCAGGGCGGCGACGACGTCTCGGAGCAGCTGGAGCAGCTCGCGCAGGAGCAGGGCGAGCTCTCGAATCAGACCGGCCAGCTGACGCCGCTCCAACTCGGGGAGCAGGCTTTGAAGGAGCAGCTCCAGCAGCTCGCAGAGCAGCAGCAGTCCGTCGCGCAGGATCTCGACGAGCTCTCGGAACAGAAGGGTGCGGAGGAGGACGCGCTCGGCAGCCTCAAGGACATGGCCGCCGAAGCCGAGGCCTTGGCGCGGCAGATGGTGCAGGGCCGCCTGACGCCGGAGATGACCGAACGACAGGAGCGCCTCTTCCACAGGCTCCTCGACGCCGGCCGGAGCCTCCAGAAGGACGACGAGGAGGTGTCCGACGAGCGCGAATCGAAGACCGCCGGCGCCTTCGAGGGCGCCGAGGTCGTGCCGCTGGACGCGAGCCGTCTCGGCGTGCTCCGCTACGAGATTCCGGACGCGGAGCGCCTCCAGCAGCTTCCCCCGGCGGTGCGCCAGCTCGTCATCCAGTATTTCGAACGCCTCAATCGGGGTGGGGGCGGGGGAGAGGTTCCCCCGGGAGGGGGCCGATGAGGGGGACGCTGCTCCGGGCGTGCGCGGCTCTGGCCGTCCTGGTCGCCCTGGGTCGGCCGCTCGCGGCCCAGGGGGTCGAGGAGACCCGTTTGCTCCGGGACGCGGCGGCACGGGAGTCCCGGGGGGATCTCGACGGCGCGGAGGTCGTGCTCCGCAGGCTCCTCGCAGCGTCGCCGGCATCGTCGGGTGGACTGTTCGCCCTGGAGCGGGTGCTGCGCGCCCAGGGTGACCCACGCGCCATCCTCCCGGTGGCGGACACCTTCCTGGCCCACGACGCAGGGGCGTCGGGCGTCCGCTCCCTGAAGCTGCGCGTGCTCGTCGAGGTGGACTCGCTGGGAGCGGTCGAGGACGAGGCCGAGGGTTGGCTCCGGTCCCAGCCCGGCTCGGAGACCGCCTATCGGGAGGTTGCGCGCATCTACGAGCAGGCGTTCGGTCCGGAGCGCGCGCTCGAGGTCCTGCGCCGGGGGCGGGCGGCGCTGGGCGGAGGGGATGTTCTCGCCCTGGAGACGGGGGACGTGCTGGCCCAGGAGGACCGCGTCGACGACGCCGTGTCCGAGTGGGCGAAGGTTGCCGGCGCGGAGGGGACGGACATCCGGGCGATCACCCGTCGGCTCGCCGGCCTGCCCCAGGGCGGCGCGGCAGCGGGGCGCAAGCTCGTGGACACGCTCGCCCGCTCGAGCGACCCGAGACGCGTGCGCGCGGGGGCGCTCGTCGCGGTGGAGCTCCGTCTCCCGGACCAGGCGCTCGCGCTTTCACGGCGCGTCGCGCAAGGTCTGGACGACCGCGCCCGGGCCTCCTTCCTCTCCGACGTGGCGCGCCGCGCGCGGGATGCCCAGCTGGGCGACGTGGCCACATGGGCGTACGGCGAGCTTGGCCAGGAGGCGGATTCGCCCGCCGAACGCCGCCAGTTCGACCAACGGCTGGTCGAGATCTCGCTCGCGAAGGGGGACACGGCGGCGGCGCTCGAGGCACAGCGAAGGGTCGTGAGGTCGTTCACCCCCGGATCGGTGGATCACCGGCGGGCTTCCGGGCGGGTAATCGAGCTCGAGAGCGGGAGCGCCAGCCCTGCGCGGCTGCGGGGGTTGCTGGACGACTTCCGCAGGGACTTCCCCGACGCACCCGAGCTGGACGAGCTGGCCGCCACGGTGGCCGGGGCGCTCCTGACGCGGGGTGACGCAGACGGCGCCGCCGCCGTGCTGGAAGGCATCCAGGGGCCGCGTAGCGCGCTCCAGCGCGGCTACCTCCTCCTCGAGGGAGGTGACCTGGCCCAAGGTCGCCAGGCGCTCCTCCTCGCGCTGCCCGGCCTGCCTCCGTCGCAGGCGACCGGGGTCATCCAGTTCGTGGGACTGCTCGGCCGCCTGTCTCCGGCCGGCGCGAACCTGCTGGCGCACGCCGGCGTGCGTGCCCACGAAGGGAAGGGGGACGACGCGGCGGCGCTGGTGGGCGACGGACTCGAGGAAGTGCCGGAGGGAGATCGTGGCGCGCTCCTGGCCGAGGCGGCCCGCATGGCCGTCACGGAGGAAACGGCCGCCGGGCTGAGAGTCCGGCTGCTGGAGGGCTACCCCGACGCACCCGAGGCCGCGGAGGCCTCGCTGGCGCTGGCGCGCTATCGCGCGAGGACGCCGGACGGCGTGGAGGAAGCCATACGCCTCCTGGAGGACCTTGTCACGAACCGTCCGAACGCGGCGGTCGTCCCGGACGCGCGCCGCGAACTCGAGCGGCTGAGGAGGATGAGCGGATGAAGCGGAGCGCGGCTCCGTGGCTGATCGCAATCGCAGCGCTGGCCGTGTCGGTACGGCCTGCCACGGCGCAGTGGCTGCTCGTGCCGATGGATCGCACGCAGCAGAACCACCTGAAGGCCTACGGGCTCACGTACTCGACGCTCAAGGAAGGGCTCAAGGCCGAGTGGCTGCTGAACTACAGGGGTGGCTCGTTCCTGTTGGCGGACCGGCCGGACGTGCGCCGGGAGGCAGCGATCCGCGGCGTGAGCATCGAGCCGGTGGACGCGGGGGCGGAGGCGAGGATCCGTGCGACGATCGCCGATTCGAACATGGAGGCCGTGCCGCTGGAGAAGGCACCGCGGGTGGCGGTCTACACACCGCCCAACTCGACGCCGTGGGACGACGCGGTGACGATGGCGCTCGAGTACGCCGGGATCGACTACGAGACGCTGTGGGACCCCGAGGTGCTCGACACGGACCTGAAGCAGTACGAGTGGATCCACCTCCACCACGAGGACTTCACGGGGCAGTATTCGAAGTTCTACCTGACCTACGCCGGCGCGCCGTGGTTGCAGGACGAGGTCGCCCGCAACCAGGAGGTGGCGCGCTCCCACGGCTTCTCCTCGGTGCCGGAGCTCAAGAAGGCCGTCGCGAGGAAGATCCGGGCGTACATCGAGGGCGGGGGGTTCGTCTTCGCCATGTGCTCGGCCACCGAGACGCTGGACCTGGCACTCGCGGCCGGGAAGACCGACATCGCGGCGGCCTACTCCGACGGAACCCCTCCGGATCCGGACGCCTCCGCGCACATGGACTGGAGCCAGGCGCTCGCCTTCCAGAACGCGGAGGTGCAGATCGCGCCCTCCGTGAACGCCTTCAGCGACATCGATGCGCATCAGGTCAACACACCGTGGCGCAAAGACTTGGGTGCCTATACCTTATTCGAATTCTCGGCCAAGTTCGACCCCGTGCCGGCCATGCTCACGCAGGATCACGAGTCCGTCCTGCCGGACTTCTACGGGCTGACCACCTCCTTCCGCCTGGACCGGATCAAGCCCGGCGTGATCATCCTCGCGCAGGAGGGTGATTGGGCGAAATACATCCACGGCACCCTCGGCGAAGGGACGTGGACGTTCCTCGGTGGACACGACCCGGAGGACCCGGAGCACCAGATCGGGGACCCGCAGACGGACCTGGCGCTGTACCCGAACTCGCCCGGCTACCGGCTCATCCTCAACAACGTCCTCTTCCCGGCCGCGAAGAAGAAGAAGCTGAAGACCTGACGCCCGCTCTTCTCTTACCGGCGTGCGGTCGAGGTTAGCTTCCACGACATGGTACGCCGCCTCCGCGAAGACCCTCCCGACTTTCCCGAAGGCTTCCCCGTGCACCCGGGGAGGGCCGTGCTCGCGGGGCTCGACGGCCTGGAGCCGGACGAGGAAGCCGAGGCGGCCGCGTCTGGGGCCCGCAGGCGGAAGCTCCGACCCCTGAGGCTGGGGGATGCGGCACGCAGGCAGATCCGCAGCGAGATCGAGCGAGCCGGTGGACGGGAGGTGTGCTTCCTCGCGGAGGTGGACGAGCACCGTCGCGTCCACGAGCCCAGGGCGGTGTCCCGGGGCAACTTCGACGCGGTGCTCGCGGCCGCGCGGGACGCCCGGGAGGGCGGCGTGATGCTGCACAACCACCCGTCGGGCGTCCTGGAGCCCTCGGACGCGGACATGCGCGTCGCGGCCCAGCTCTACGAGCGCGGCATCGGCTCGGCCATCGTGGACAACGAGGCGACGCGGCTCTACGTGGTGGTCGAGCCTCCACCGCCCCGTGAGATCGTTCCGCTCGACCCCGAGGCCCTCGACGCGTTGCTCGGCCCGGAGGGCCCGCTCGCCGCGCTCCACGAGGGCTACGAGGACCGGCCGGGCCAGCGGGAGATGCTGCGCGCGGTCACGCGGCGCTTCAACGAGGGCGGGGTCGGCGTCGTGGAGGCGGGTACCGGCACGGGAAAGTCGCTCGCGTACCTCCTGCCTGCCGTGCGCTGGGCACAGGAGAACGGGGAGCGCACCGTGCTATCCACGAACACCATCAACCTCCAGGAGCAGCTCGCCGGCAAGGACCTCCCGCTGGTGCGGCGCATCGTCGGGGGAGAGGTGCGCTGGGCGCTGGTCAAGGGGCGCGGCAACTACGTCTCGATCCGTCGGGCCCTGCTGGCGGCCGAGACCCAGGTGTCGCTGTTCGAGGAGGACCGCTCCGCCGAGGTCGAGGCGCTGCTCGAGTGGATGCGGGGCACGGAGGACGGCTCCCTGTCCGACCTCTCCTTCCAGCCCTCCGAGGAGCTGTGGGAGGAGGTGCAGAGCGACCCCGACGTGTGCTTGAGGGCCCGCTGCCCCCACTTCCAGCAGTGCTTCTATCAGCGCGCTCGCCGCCAGGCCGCAGCGGCGGAGCTGCTCGTGGTGAACCATCACCTCCTCTTCACGGACCTCGCGGTCCGCCGCGCCACTCAGAACTACACACAGTCGGCCGTGCTCCCCGCGTACAGGCGGCTGATCCTGGACGAGGCGC
>Ga0307424_1000827_pt1 | contig 16448 bp, 17 predicted proteins | sample SalMarWE160320MG_FD_202157 | JGI IMG/M metagenome (GOLD analysis project Ga0307424, IMG submission 202157) | Salt marsh sediment microbial communities from the Plum Island Ecosystem LTER, Massachusetts, United States - WE1603-20 | ecosystem: Environmental > Aquatic > Marine > Intertidal zone >... | reverse complement strand
CCGTAAGGTTTAAGGCCTGCTGCACGATCACGGCAATGGGGCCTCCCGATGTGAATACGGCCACCTTCTTCCCGCGGCCCTGTTCTCGTATAATTGTCTGCAAGCCACTGCGGACCCGTTTAACGAAATCACCCCAGACCGGCAGACCTCGCGCGGGTTCAGGTTTGGATATCCAGGCGATCATCACCGCTTCAAACAAGCGCTGAAAGGCCTTCTTGTCGGCTGGCAATTGTTTAATATCATCTGATAGGTGCGGTTTTTGCCGTTGTAGGATAGGGAGATAATGCTCCCAAACCGCCCGTGAATCATACTCGTCAAACCGGTCGGTATAGACCGGTTCAGGGCAAGCCACCCGGTGATCATTGTCCATGCGGTACAGCGGTTTGACCGTATCCCGCTGTCTGTCCAGGCTTCCGCAATAGACGGCATCAAAGACCAGGTTTAGGGCAGCAAAATGCCGCGCCAATAATTCGGCCTGGCGATGGCCCGTAGGGGACAGACGGTCATACTGATCGCTACCAAACGATGCCTGGCCGTGCCGGATTAGAAATACAGTGCTCATGTTCTACTTTATTTGTAAAAAAGCCTCTTCATATTACGGTTTGTGAAATGATCCCCTTTGATGATTCCATGGATTATAAATGGATTCAACATTGCCGGTGGCCTCCTGCGTATTGTGTCAATAAGCAGGCATAATTTACTGTGTTTTAAAAAACTTTACAATAAAAAAGCTTTTTCGAGAGTCGGCTCGTCCGGCAATTCCGCTGCTTTCAGCTATTCTTTAAATCAAAATGCTTTCATGTGAAACTCCTTCCTTGCTGAGCGAGTCCCATGCCTTCAACATTCGAAAGCACCCCGGTGACCTGGCACTATTTGAAACCAAACCCCCCTGTGTCAGAATAGTTGTCACCCCGTCAGGTGACAACTATTCTGACACAGGGGGAAGATTGTACGACCTTATAAGGACTCTCCCCATCGCTCATCATAGTCGTAAGAAGACAATCAATCTGGATTCAATCAAAAAATTCGCAAAATTTTTAAAAAAGTTCTTGGATTGTGACCGTATTTGACAAAACCATCAGTTATTACGCGCATATCACGGATCAGGCATTCGTCAAAAGGCTTGGTTTCTATTGACTTCTTGAGGAGTTAAATATAAACAACAGTCAGCAGCATTCCCGAACCATGTTCCTTCTTTCAACCCGATAAAGAAAGAGGATTTGAAAATTCACAGAAAGTGTTCCGGGATGCCTTCAAGGCGGATTAGGGAGTGAACTCGAGATGGACAGATCCTCCTTAAATTTGGGAGATTCCTCATGCCGCTGCCCAAGCAGGACTGCGGAATTCTTCAAATGGTCCGCGTTGACCCGAACACCCCGCTCTCCATGTATTCAAAGAGACGGGATTTTTTGTTCTTCCGGTGCCCAGGGCAATGGCGCTTTTGAATAGATGCTGCATTTTATAATTTTATGGACGTCATTAACACACTGGCACAAACAGGAGAGGAGGTTTTGACATGGCAGAAAAAACGAAAATTGGGATTCTACTTTGCGACCACCACTGTGTTCAAACTCAATGTCACGGAATCAAATGCTTCAGGGCTCTGAACAATAGGGAGGGCGCCTTCAGCGATTACAAAGATAAAGACCTTGAACTGGTTTCTTATGTGACGTGTACCGGGTGTCCGAGTGGGGCCGTTGGGAACAAGGTTCTCGCTGAATGGAAGAAAATTGGCGTAAAAATTGTTTTCCTTTCCTCAGGCGCACTATGCGGATTCCCTCCGTGTCCCCATATAGGTTACTTACGTGACCTCACCGAAGAGGGTTTCGGCATGAAAATGGTTGTGGGAACGCATCCAATACCGACGACGTTCTGGGAATGGCATAAGGCATCAGGGTCATGGGATTCCGCGGAATGGCAGGAATATATCAAACCGACAACGACCAATGAGAAAACTCGCGAGGCGTATATTAATATTTAAAGAACGAATAGGGCGTCACTTTAGCATATCGCAGTTCAGGGGTTGGGCGCATCGACTAGATTGGTCAAGGCATCCAGCCCCTCATACGGGGTTTATAAGGGGCGGTTGAAATATGCGTGGAAAAATATCTGGGCAACTGTTACCCCGGGCTTGAGGCGCCCAAAGGAGGGCAATATGAAATGGCTATCCTTCCTCGTCGGCCTGATCATCGCCGGTATCGGAGGCGAAATCCATCTCGGCCGAACTGACGTTTCAGACCAGGTATGTGTTTCACCAGTTGTGCAGGATGAGAGATAGTTCCTTAACACTCAGCGTTTCTCCGCGAGCTCTGTGAGAGACAATCAGTCTGCATATTATTCCGAGGCATGATGTCTCTTCTCTCTTTCGATTCTTTCGCGAAGCCACATTGCCATGAGTTGGGTGTGAGGAACGCCTTTCTTGCGGGCGAGTCGTTTTACCATCGAAATATCAAAGGGGTCCATACGGAAGGAGACCGGTTGACGGGCAGGGCGGGGAACCTTAAAAGGCTCTGCATTATTGAGCAATTCCTGAATCTGCTCAGGACTCTCGCGCGAAATCTCCGTGTCCCACCAGGTGGCCTCTTCTTTGAGGTCGTTTCTTTTCTTTTTGGGAAGTCTGCTCATCTTTTTACCCCCTTGAAATAGGCTTTTTGGGTGATGTTTGACTTGGGAAAAGCTGTTACGCAGCGCCATGCCCCGTATTGGGGATATGGGGCCACAATAAGTTCAATACACGTTCCTGAGGCGTCTGTACCCCACAGACGGTATCTATATTCTGTGGATTTTCCTCGTTTTTTCTTTTGCTTTACGGCTTGAGTCGGAAACGGCCCTTCACTGTAATACACCTCTTCAACCTGCTCAGGGCTCAAACCATGTTCAGCAATATGACTGATATTGTCTTCGTCCCAGTCAGGTACAAGAGTTTTGTCAGGTTTAATCATAAAAGAAGTTTAGCGTAATTATTTGATTACGTCAAATCTATCGCTCAGCCTTTCCAGCCTAATCACTAATCACTAAAATAATAATCTTCCTCCCCTGGATTATCGACAAAAATGGGAATTTTTTCAAAAAATTTCTCCAGTTGTGACCTTATTTGTCAAACCCCTCTGTTATCATTAACGCAACTTCATTGAAAGCTATGCCCTGGATGCCATTGACTGGTTTGAGCCGGATAAGGCGCACAAGGCCCTCAAGAGCGAGATCACTAAGTTTCAGAAATCAGCCATTTCAGCCAGCACAGAAAGCCACTCGTCCGTGGGCCTCGGAACCGATTTCCGACTTGAATCAAGGAAAGTGACCGGCTTTACCCTGGCCCTCGACGAACAACTTCTCCATATCTCCATCTTTGCCCGGGCAGATGGCCAAAATCATGAGAAACAGGCCTCCAGGATGGAAAGATACACCCATACGAGAAGAAACAGACGTTAATCATGTAGACTACCTCTTTTTATTCCATTTGAGCAGTTTATGTTTGACATTTTACATCATTTATTTTTAATGTGTCTTCATGAAACAAAAATATCAAAATTACTATGTGGAAGACAACGAACAAATCGATGCCCTTGTGGAATTTGCTCCACGTATCAGAGAAATTGTCGGAGAATACCGTAATGAACGAAAGTTGTCCTCCATTGCCAAACGCCTGGGCATTAACCCAGCCCGGCTGACGGAGATAATCACCAGGGATGATACGGGAAATTTCAGACGGAACATAACGCCATATTACTTGGGAAAGCTTCTTGGCGGTGGCATAGTGACCGTCCGGCAGATCCTTGGTGACCGGCAGCTGGAGGACCTGCCCGACCGTTTAAGGCTCTACTTTGAGAGGTTCATGCTGCCTAAAAAAACCATCCAACTTGTTGTGGGGGCCCAGGATAGGGGCATAGACGTGGAGAAGATTCTCCAGGAGATTCTCTATCCCAGCATGAAGAATACCGAAACTTCAACCTGACATTTTTGTACCCTACGAGACATCTTCTTTTTTCAATCTCAAAAGAGGATTTGAAATGGTTTTTGAACGTCCAAAATCCCGTTACTCTGAACAGATGGAGAGCGGGGTTTTGTACTTTGTGGCCCTGCGAAAGGGCCATAGTGAATGATGTGGGATGAGGATTTGGGGATTGTCGGTACAGCTAACAAATAGCAGGGGACCCGAAAAACAGTACGTGGAATCAGGTGGTTCAATGCGTTATTTACCTGCTTATGGACGCAAATCCTGCACATCCAAGGATGTCATTTCCTTGGGGGCGCTGATATGAAAAGGCCGGGAAACGATTCTTCCGGGAAAATCGTTCTGTATCAGGCGCAGGACGGCAGCGTTGATCTGGCCGTGCGAATTGAAAAAGAAACCATCTGGCTCAACCTCAACCAGATGGCCGAACTCTTCCAGCGAGACAAGTCGGTGATATCCAGTTTGATTCGCACTTTTCAGGTATAGGTCTTGCAGTTCAATCTATTCCACTCGTAATTCATGACGAAAGGAGGTTCGCCAATGCCCTTGAGAGCCAAGGTAGAAGGGCCTGTGATGGTCTTTGAGGAAATGGAGGTAGGTGAGGAGATGCCCGAACTCCAGGTTGTTTGTGATGAGGATATGCAGGGGAGGTTCCTGGCGGCCCTCAAGGAGGAAAATCCCTGGTATTCTCGTGAGTCTCCTTGGGGAGGCCCCATCACTTATCATCCCCTGCTGGACGACGCGCCCATGGAGGCCACTATGCACCGCTACCAATACCCCTTTGGCTTTGTACATGCCGTGCAGGAGACCGAATTTATTAATCCACTTCCCTTGGGTAAGCCGGCGCGTATTACAACCAAGGTTATGGACAAATATGAAAAACGGGGGAGGGGATACATCGTCATTGAATCGCTGATTGTTGACGAAGATGGTGTGGAAATAATGCGCACCAGGAACCATGCCATGATTGAAGATGAGCGGGTGAGGAAGGCTGCGGGTTTAGGGCTCTTGCATGTTCCCCCCTCCAGTGCAGCCAAATACAACAGGGGTGGAACTGGGGAGGATAAGTCATGACTATCGCCACCAAAAATCTTGAGGTGGGGCAGGAACTGCCTCCGGTGAGAAAAGAGATTAGCTTTGAGGATATGCGCCTTTTCAGTATGTGGAGCAACCTCAATATTCATACGGATTGGGAAAGTGCCAAGAAAGCCGGGCTGCCCGCTCCCATAGCTCAGGGGCTCATGTCCCACGCCTACCTGTCAGAAATGCTGACTCAATTTTTTGGCAAAAACTGGCTCCAGGGCGGGACCCTATCCATTAAGTTCATTGGATATACATTGCCCGGCGACGTTATTACCACCAGAGGCATTGTCCGCGAAAAGGTGTCCGAAGGGTCCGAAACCCGGCTCAATTGCGAGGTCTGGTGTGAAAGTCTCAGCGGCGAGAAGACAGTGGTGGGTACTGCCAGTGCTTTGGTCAACTGATTTCATTAAAAAAGTTTCAGGCCCAACAAAATCTCGGAGCGATTGGGCTCTACGGGTGGTCGTTGACTCCACCAATCAAATTGACAACTGTTTTTGAAATTCTATTAACAACACCAGGAAGGGGAAATGCAATGGACGAAAATCAGGTTGTTTGGAATGAAAAGGTAGCTGAAGAATTAATTAAGAATTTGGAAAAGCGCCGTATGGAAGGCAGTTATGCTGCCACTGCCGCCCAGGCCAAAGAGGAAGTCATCGCCATGATTACGCCAGGGTCAACGGTATTTCGCTGCGGTACCATGACTGCGGGAGAAGCAGGGCTCTGGGAGGCCATCGCCGAGCTACCAGAGGTCAACCTCATTGATCCCTACGAGCCGGGAATACCGCCGGAAGAGGGTTTGGCTCGCAGACGACAAGGGATGACCTCCGATTTCATGATTGCCAGCTCTAATGCGATCACACTGGATGGAAAATTGGTCAATCTCGACGGTATGGGCAACCGCGTTGCGGCAATGAGCTTCGGGCCCAAAAAGGTTATTCTGATGGTGGGCATGAACAAAGTGACCGCCGATCTAGAATCCGCCATGGCGCGGGTCAAGCACTATGCCGCACCGATCAACAACATCCGCTATGGGCTCAAGAACCCCTGTGTGGAAACAGGGCTGTGCAGTGATTGCAGGACTCCCACACGCATCTGTAACATGTGGAGCATCATTGAAGGCCACATGATCGAAAAGCGCATCCATGTGAAGTTGATCGGGGAGTTTATGGGGTACTAATATCGAACGGTAATAGATCAAATTTACATTAGTTAAAGAGAAGCTTTTAGCTGCATTTCGCGATTGCCTGCCGAATAGGCAACAATCATATGCGCATCTTCCGATCCAGTATTGGTTGCATGGTGATAAATACAAGGACCGACGGTAAAAACATCTCCTGCTGATGCGGTAATCTTTTCCTCTCCCACTGAATGCTCCAAGCAACCGCTGCTTTGAATTGCCTATACGAATAATACCACGGGAACATTGAGAATAGAGAATTAGTTTCAAAGGTTCAAGTCCAAATATTGATCTGACCTTTTCTCAGGGCTCGCCTGAAGGCTGGTGTGTGGTCCCTGCATCTCCCTTGCTGAAAAAACTCATAATGCACGCTGCAAGCCTACAGCGGCTTTGGGCATTAAGGGGAGCAGAAGAAAGGGTAGTCAGTAAATGGTGTCACATCTTGAATAGTGAATAAAAGATTGATAGTAAAAATATTTACTGTAAAAAATGAAACTATGTGCAGAGCATGGCGAATTGGATTTAAATGATAGTCGTCATCAAATCTACATAAGCTTCTTTATTACCGCTTTCGCGATCCTTTCGGGCATCCCGGAGTTGTTGAACGGCTTCATCATGAAGGTCCCAGCCCTCATTTTCAACCTGTCAGTTGCCTCCACAGTCCCGCCTCGGGCGGGCGGGTTGAATGAGGTTTGACACGCAAAGGCAAATCACCTATATTCTGATTCCAAAAAAGGCACTTCTTATCTCCCACCTTCGTTCAGGCACCAAATAATCCTTAAAGGAGATATAGCCATGCTGCAGTTTTCCAGAAAACGGTTTGATATTTTCATTCTCATCCTTTTGTTTTGCCTTATGATTCCTGCCAGGCAATCTCTCCAGGTCATGGAAACCGCCGACTGCCTCGGCACGATCAGCCTGCAGCTTTCCCGAAGTCTGGAATTGACCCTGGAGCACGTTTCCGAAAGTATCAAGGCGTTGGCTGGAGAATACGACCGCATTTATGAGGCGACCGCGCCCGTAGACGAGCCGGAAAAGGATCTTTGGATGAAACAAGCCCTGGAGAATGGGAAAACCTTGAGTTTCCGCCCGTTTTTAAGCGGCGCTGATCCGGCCTATCAGGCGCCGATCCCAGTCCCTGGACCCCGTAACAGCTTCACAATGACAACGAAAGGAGAAATAAAATGAAGGTCATCGGATTTAATGGCAGTCCCAGAAAAGATGGCAACACCGGTATTCTAATCCGTAAAATTTTCCATGAACTGGAGAAGGAAGGAATTGAAACGGAGCTTATTCAGCTTTCTCACAAGAAAATCCATGGATGTATAGCGTGTTATAAATGCATGAAGAATAAGGATCAGCGCTGCGCTGTGAACGATGACAATGCAAACGAGTATATTGAAAAGATGACTCAGGCGCAGGGTGTTATCCTGGGCTCGCCTGTTTATTTTCTGGATGTGACACCTGAGATGAAAGCATTGATTGATCGGGTCGGTTTTGTTTCCAGATCGAACGGGGGGATGTTCAGGAACAAGGTTGGTTCCCTGGTGGCTGCGGTCCGCCGGGCAGGTGCCGTGCACACACTTGATACCATGGGTCATTTTTTCGTGAGTATGGAGATGATCCCTGTCGGCCGTGCCATTGGGGTGGGCCGCGACGAGGGTGATGTGGAGAAAGATGAAGAAGGCCTGATGCTGGTGAATTCTCTTGGGCGAAGGATGGCATGGCTGTTGAAGAAACTATACGGGTAAACGCGGTTGAAAAACCCGCAATACATGGTAATCCGCCCTAAAGGTGTTAACAGGAGCAATATGATGCCACCTAAAACCAGAATCCTTGGCGATTGTGGTCCCAAATTTTTCCAGGTGAAGGAAGTCTTTGAAGAACTCTTCGAACAAGAAGTATGAAAGGGACCAGGCAAATTATACTTCTTGTCCATGCGGTACAGCGGTTTGACCGTATCCCGCTGTCTGTCCAGGCTTCCGCAATAGACGGCATCAAAGACCAGGTTTAGGGCAGCAAAATGCCGCGCCAATAATTCGGCCTGGCGATGGCCCGTAGGGGACAGATGGTCATACTGATCGCTACCAAACGATGCCTGGCCGTGCCGGATTAGAAATACAGTGCTCATGTTCTACTTTATTTGTAAAAAAGCTTCATATTCCGGCACCCGCCTTATCCTCCGCCAGAATATCCGACGAGGCCATCAGGAGGTCTCGGGGGTGAAGTAACCCTTCAAAATCCTTCTTAATTCGGGGCAGCCATTTTTGGGCCTCATCTTTGCCGTAAAGAAAGCCAAGGCGGGACAACATTCGTTCCTCTGTCTCCGTGAGTATCTCCAGGAGTGGCCTTGTAAAGTCCGGTTCCTCATTATGGGGAATTCTCGTCCATTTCTCATGTGCGCTCCCGTTGCAACCCCCAGCAAAATCCTTAGAATGCCTTTCTGTTATAATAATCTTTTCTCCTCTAACCCCTCCAGAGAGGATGGGTTCTTTATATCCATTTCTCATAAATTTAGCAAGTAAACCCATCAGGGAGGTTTTTGTCGATACGAGCCCTCGCCTTGAATCCCGATTCTCCACTTTTCCTGGATGGCATTGGGTAGCTGTGGGTGGATTGGTTTCGTCAGGGAGAATACAAACGGACGCACCTGGAAACGCCAAATTTCAGATGGTCCTTGTTGTTCTGGGAGTCGATGATGCAGGCTGCATCCTTCGGTCAGTTGGGAAGATACGAGGATGGAAAGCTTGAAGCCTGAATAAGTTGAAAATTTCCAATTGAAACATGCACAAAAAGGCGAGACATTTTATCTCGTCTTCGTTTGCTTTGCATTTGAACTTATCTTAACCTATCGTTCTCTTTGTCTTCAGAAAATATATCGCACCAAATCCCGACGGTACAACAAAGATAATCATGCCCAGCCCGGTCGTCGTAGGAAAGCTGGTGGGGGCGCCAGCCGGGGGGTACATGGGCTGGGAGCATAATCAACGTTTCCTCGTATGCTAAACTTAAATCTGTCGTCTTTTCCGATAGCCTGAATGGACGCCATGAACCAGCCGCTGTCATTATCCTGTTGCTGGTATACCTTATGGTTGATATTGGATATTGTTCCGTCATGTTAAATACATTGACCCCCTGCTCTATCCTGGTAAACTTCGGTATGATGGAAGCATCCCATTTTGCCCTGACACGCACTGAAAAAATTACAGGATGGGTATAATCAATGGGAGGTTCACTGAGGTCTGAAAGGATTTGATCTGGAGTCTACCTATCGTTGATAGACTGGTCGCGCAAGATTGTCATAAAGATCGGGCCTTTCTCTAGATTTAAGGGGTTTTTGATCTCTTAAAGAGAACCAATCCGGTTGAAACATGTGCAATATGATCCCTTGGTTGACAGGTAGTATTTAAAAAAGCTATCTTGATAGAATATGAGAATACCAAAAATTATACATCAAACGTGGAAAACTAAAACCATCCCGGAAGCCTTTGAACATTTTACGCGTTCCTTGAAAGAGTGTCACCCTGACTGGGATTATCGGTTGTGGGATGACACCACTAATCGCCGATTCATACAAGAACATTACCCATGGTTTCTGCGCTTTTATGACAATTATTCGCTCCATATTCAACGGGTAGACGCGGTTCGGTATTTTATCCTTTATACGATCGGGGGGGTGTACGTAGATATCGATTTTGAATGTTTTAAATCGATAGAGCCATTGCTTCAAGGCGCTGGAAGCGTTTTCTGTATGGAACCTGAAGCACACTGCCGGATTCATCATTTAGACAGAATTGTCAGCAATGCCTTCATGGCTTCTGAGCCGAAACATCCGTTTTTATATGAGATTATAAAAGAGCTCATTACGTATGTCTCACAACAGAAGGACCGTTGTCGGTTCGTTCTTGAAACAACAGGGCCAATGTTGGTCAGCAGAGTATACGAAACATTTGAAGATAAGAGTCAGATCAGGTTACTTCCGTCTAAGGTGTTATCCCCCTTGTCCTATCTTGAATCGGAACGCTATCGTAAAGGAGAGCATACTCCGCTGATTCAAGAGAAGGTGAAAGATGCCTATGGGATTCATTATCATACCGGTTCCTGGTGGAAAGAAGAATGAATAGTACGATAAGAAGGTTATACGCATTTGACGTTGTTGCCATGACAACGATGGCCATATGAAAGGAATTGAGCCTGAAATAAGGCTGGGGAGACCTAGGAAACAGCCAGCCAAGGTAGGTGCCATGACCTGTGCCCTTAACGAGGTGAGCTGTGTGGCTTTCGCCATAGGGGTTATTATTGATCTGGTAGACTTGTATGTGTTTATTGATACAGGCTCAACCGATGGTACTGAAATGCTTGTCCGTGAGCTTTATAACCAGGAAATTGACTGTGGGAAGTTGATTGTCGAACAGTTGGGCCCATTGCCGGATTACGACATCTCAATTGCAAGGAGCAAGGCTTTGGAACTTTTCCGGGAACATGATATCGACTACTGTCTTAAAGTAGACGCCGATGATATATTCTATGATGAAGGTGCTCGCCAGCTATTGGCATTGACACGCAGACTTCCGGAAAATGTGGCATTTCTTTATTGTCATAGATACGAACTTTATCAGTGGGAAATTTTAGAAACCGTAGAGTGGCTCCAGGCGATCCGAGATCGTCGCGACGTCTTCTGGGAGATGCCTTTTGTTCCGGATTTTGGCGTCGCCATGGCTGTAAAAGGGGCTGATGCCCGAGGAAAATGGACGGATGAAGCTCGAACGGGAAAAGCGGAAGGGTTTTATTATGACAGACCAATCATTCGTGCAGGCATACGATCTATTCTGTCGGCTCACTACGGTTGGGCGCGTCCTTTACGCCAGAAAAGAGACAAGATAGCTATTTGGTATGGAAATCCACATGCAGATCCAAGGGGTGAGAGTCTTCACTTAACGAACGATTGGCGGCGCCCGAAACGCCTTTTTTATCGTCATCCGGAGATATTTGATCGATTAATCGAGCCTGTTCTGGGTTTTATTCGAGGTCAATATCAGGGAGGAGTTGATAGAGCCATTAAACCTGTTTAACCTGGAATTTTTATGATTAAATGCGCCTTAATGGATTGGAAATAATCGACACCTATTGAAATACGGGTCAAAAGGGGGTAATAGAAAAACGGGTAGCCGATACTGCCGGTCTTGGTGTCGTTCGGCGCTCCACCGGATGGGGGAATTGCCTGCTTTCACTGGTAGCCGCCTGGTACCATGCTAAAATAGCACGCAAAACACTGGTCATTGATGGCGTAATTCCCCGTACATTAAAAGCAATCGACAAAATGCCTTTTCCCGGCATTTTCCATCTTTCAGGGAGATCAAGGGAGTACCGGTCATCGAGTATTGACCGGTGTCTATTGTGCTGTATCCTGAAAGGTGAACGATTCGGGTTTAAAGAGCAGAGGCGGTAGACAGGTGGAGATGAATTGTACAGAGCATATGATTGACAGGATTTCACAAGCACTGCCCAGGGATTACGGCGAAATTACTCTCAATGCCCATTGCATGGATACAGATAGTAAAGGCCGGATTGGGGTGGTAATCCCAAGTTTCCGACGACCAGAGTACGTTGAGGTCTTCTTAAAATCATTGATCAAAACCGATTTGAGAAAGACGGTCCTGTGCTTTGTTGACGAGAGTGAAGCTAATATTGTTTTTAATGACTATCCAGGATATCGTCTGTATAAATACATGGATTCACCGGGTAATGATCTGGGCAGCGATCAGCAGCGTTTCAATAGGCCCCTCAGCGTTATCAAAAAACATTGCGACGAGAATCAACATTGCCAGGGGTTCAATACATTTGGTTTCTTAAAATCGAAAATCAGGCCGTCCTGCGAACTGAAAAATATGTCCCGCTCTGTCTGCGGTTTATATGTTAAAGAGAATGTGGCCGATAGGCTGGGAACGATAAATGAGCCTGTGCTGCGTCTGAATAACGGGTTCAAAACAGCTGCTTTGATAAAAGAGTTTGCTATTGACTCAGTGCCGATCATAAAAATATTCAAACGAAAACAGGGAAACATGTTTGAGAGTCTGCGTTTTGGTTGGGATTTATTGAAAGACCTGCTGCAATGTGAGTATCTGTGTTGTCTCGACTCTGATACTGTTTTAAAGAGCGATTGGCTGAAACAGCTTCGTTGGACCTACCAGCTTATTGAGGAAACGATGAGTCATCCGAATTTCCTTCTGTCAGGCTTCAATGCCAGCTCACATTCTATCGTGGAGAAACACGACAGGTATTATATCAAAGCATCTCTTGGTGGCAACAACCTGTTTTATGCGAGCAATATATACCATAGGTTAAGACCCTCACTGTACGATGTCTTCTGGGACCATGAAATGGTAAAAAGAATTCGATTATTGAAGGGTGGGCTTTTTTGCGTGCGGCCTTCAGTGGTTCAGCATATCGGCAGACTTGGGCTTTGGTCTGATAATAATTACGATGTTGCTCTGGATTTTCATGAGTAAAGAAAACTTGCGGTCTTATTTGGACGTGCCCGGTTTGAACGGGATGTGAGACGGACTTTATTAATCGAGAAGTATCAGATTGATACCCTGATCAATAAAAGGGCACTGCCTTATTTGTTGTGGAGTGCAAATAAACGTATCGGCCAGGTCATGCAAGCATTCATTAGGATACGATCGGACAAATTGACCACTAAATGATTACGTTGACAAGTTGTTTCAATGGGAACGGTTTGCTTCTATTGAATGGGTTATTATAGATCAAACTAACGATGGAAAACTGGAGCAATAATGTCCATACCGAAAATAATTCATCAAACAGGACATTCTAGTAAGTTTTCTGAACCTTTTGAAACATTCCGCCAAGAATTGATTCAACTTCATCCTCGCTGGCAATACCGTTTTTATGACGACATGGATTGCCGGAATGTAATAAGCGAGCATTTTTCTTCATTTCTATCACTCTACGATGGTTTTAGGTATCCTATCCAGAAAGCAGATTTTTTCCGTTGGGCTGCAGTCCATCAATTTGGGGGCTTTTATCTGGACCTGGATATGCAGTGTCTTAAAACTATGGACGACCTATGCCGGAATGACGCTGTTTTTTGTGAAGAAACATCGTTGACGGGGCACGAAATGAAATTTTTAAATCACACGGATTCCCTGAGAATCGGGAACTTTATGTTCGGCGCCATGGCAGGGCATCCTTTTATGATGGAGATGATGAACCAGATAAAACAGGAATCAACGAGGCGCATTCGAACGGAGGATGACATTCTCGAAACCACAGGGCCGGGGCTTCTAACCCGCGTGTATGTTGACAGGCAGGCTGACTATAACGACATTGCACTGGTAAGGAATTTTAGCAGGATGTGTCCTTATTGCCTCAGGGTATCCTGCCACTTTGGAGACTATGCGCGTCATTATCATGTGGGCTCGTGGCGGGGGCATCGTCAAGTGAATGCCGTGGACGGCAAGCCTGACTCCCAAAACAGTGTCAGAGAGAAAAAACTATACAGGATTTATGCTGAACTGAAACGAATTGCCTTAATGAAAAATCAAAAAGCAGAACATCGCCATCAGATTTGAAAAAGTAATACTGAAACAACCGATGTCAGGGTGTCCTGGAAACGGTTCTTCATCGGTTCATTTCCTGCCCTGTTCTGGCATTGAACACCAGATCCCCCAACCGGTCAAACGGTTCTTTTTCCGTAACCTGCGAATACCAGTTGAATGTTTTCCTGATTGGACGATTTCTCCATTCATGAAAGGCACTGATATCCGCTGATTTCATAAACTCAGCCAGCTCCCTGACGTTCTTGAAATCGGACACGTTCAGATAAGCGTTGTCTCCCGGTGAAAAGTCATCGACATTGGGTGCCCCTAAATAAACAGGAATTGAGCCTGCAATCAGGGGCTGGTATAATTTTTCAGTCACATAATCGACGCCGATGCTGTTTTCAAACGCGATGGTAAATTTGTATTGCGTGATAATGTCGTGTTTCGTCTTATACCCCTTATCGTCGTTGAGTCTGTGTGTTTGAAAAATTTTACCATAGGAATCAACGCGTATGTAGCGCATTAATCTTGAGAGAATCTGCAGCCTCTTGCTTTGGTTATAGGGACTCGATATAAACGCTGCGCAGAATTTCGTTTTCGGCTCAAGGACGGTCTTTCTCAAAAGTGGCAGCTGCCGCCGCAGATAAGGAGTCCATATATCCGCTTTTTTTCTGTAACTCATTTCAACATCAAACAGCTTCATGAACGAGTCATTATTCAGTATTGGATAGATCTCGGCGCTTTCCTGGCTGAATGCCACCCATACCTGGGATCTGGGTTTGACCGCATGCAGAACCGGCAACAGCTTAAAATCCCTTCGGGTCAAGTTTGGAATATGGAAAACAACGCATTTTGCCCGCATGAACATAGCTTTATCGTGGATCAAAGGATAGTTTGATGCAGGATAGCTGAAAAAAATACCATGGTATAAAAGGATGCTCTGTTTTTCAAATCGTTTGAGCTTTGCCGGCAGGTCCCGTATTTTTTTCATAAATGAATTGAAAGAATGACGGCAGTGGACTCTGTAACGAGCCAATCTGGTTTTTTTGAACAATTCAATGGTTCGTTCGGCACAGGTTTCATCCCCATCCGTAAAATACTGACCTACAAACTCACCGCCTTTTCTGGGCGATGGAAAAGGAGTTAATCCCTCATCATTGTAACGTATCAGATCACTGTGAATCATTGCGTTGTCTTTCATCAGTGGATAAAGCTCTCTGAAAAGAAATACCTGATCCATGCTTTTATCAAAAGCATTTGTGCCCAGGCGTTTCTCCCATTTCTTGATACGTGATTCCATGTTGCGTATCATTCCCCTTTTCGCGCCCCACATTCCGCCCAGAACAGGAGCAGCATGCGCCGGATGATCTCTCATGATATGAAATGCCTTGTTGCTGTTCAGCCATTCATCAACAGCCAGGGCCTCTCTTCCGCAGAGAGGGCTGTCAACATCACGAACAATGACCGCATCCCATTTCTCTTCACTTACCGGTAAAAAGCGCCAGAACATCCCATCGATATTCCCTCTTCGCACCATTGGAACAATTTCTGCTTTTTCACTTTTGAGTTTCTGAATGACCGATAAGGGAATCTCCTGGGAAACATAAAAACGACACGTCCAGCCTGGATAGATCGTTCGAGCTAAAACAGCATTTTTTATTGCGCCGGATTGATAGACTGAAGTATCGCCATACAAAGAAAAAGAGATTAATTTGCTCATTGTGCGTGTTTTAATCTGGTTTTTAAGTTAAAGAGTCGTTTAAAGAAAAGCATAGACTCATGTTTTCCCAGGATAGACGTTGTATCCTGAGAAAACATGAGAAAAATGAATATAAAAAGTCGCATTTACTAATTATTATAGGCATATCGATGAAACTTTCATTAAAGTTTCGGATTAAAATTATGATAGCAGAACGTTGTGCTGCGGCAAAACGTAACACAACTGCGTTGGAATTTTCAATGACTAACCGCCTATCCCGAAATATCCTGGCTATAGGTCAAGCAACTGTAGAAAAAAGGATTGCAGCCGCTTTACCGTCGTGGGGAGATCTTTGATTGAACAATCGAACCTATCCTGAGCTAAATTAGCGGTCCATTTCAGGAATGAGTCGACAATGTCTCTCTGATATTGTATGGTGCTTGTAAATTGAGCCTTCTTGTAAATTACGTAAATAAAACGTACGAGTAAGCCAGTAAAAAAACAGGTAATGGCATGAATTCTTGCGCAAAACCAACAGCCGCAACCCGGAGGAAGCGACTGGAGGTAACAATCAACTTTGCAGATTGGTGGAAAGGTCAAAATCAATTACTTGATTTCCTGTCAGATAGATTCGATTTGAAGGTATCAGATAACCCTGATTTTCTTTTTTATTCTGTTTTTGGCAAGGAGTTCTTGAAATACGGGTGTATCCGTATCTTTTTTTCCGCAGAAAATGTCCGCCCTGACTTTGACGAGTGCGATTATGCTTTTAGCTATGATTACCTGAGTAACGACCGGCACTACCGGCTCCCCTGGTTCAGGCTCTGTAATAGTTACAATGCTATCAAGAGACCCAAAAACGTTGATCGAATTATCCCTGAAAAAGTAAAATTCTGTAATTTTGTCTTTTCAAATGATGTCGCGATCAGAAACAGGTTCTTTGAACTCCTTTCGGCGTATAAAAAGGTCGAC
>Ga0307424_1000825_pt1 | contig 16453 bp, 8 predicted proteins | sample SalMarWE160320MG_FD_202157 | JGI IMG/M metagenome (GOLD analysis project Ga0307424, IMG submission 202157) | Salt marsh sediment microbial communities from the Plum Island Ecosystem LTER, Massachusetts, United States - WE1603-20 | ecosystem: Environmental > Aquatic > Marine > Intertidal zone >... | reverse complement strand
AGCGGTACGCCGATGCGGTGCGCGACGGGCGGCACCTCGCGGGTGCCGAGTTCTGCGCGCCGCTGACGGCGCTCCACGCGCACGTCCGGTACCTGTTGGACCGCGCCGACCGGGTGTTCCTCCCCTTGTACCTGGAGACGAAATCACCCGACGGCGTGGGCCGGCGGCAGTACTGCTACTACACGCAGTTCGCGCCGAGCCTGGGCGCGGGCCTGTGCGAGGAGGAGGAGCGGGACCGGCTCCTGACCCCCCTCGTGCATTCGCTGCGCGGCAGCCTGTTCACCAAGGCGGAGCTGTACCGCACGCTCCGGTCCGCGGTGCCGGGTGGGCTCTCCTTCCTCGACGTGTCCGCCGCGTTCGACGAGGCCTGCGCGGCGCGGGACGCGGCGACGGCGCGTCTGCGCGACGTCTACGTGCGGGAGACCGCCGGGCGGGACGATCTCCACGTGGTGCTGCTGGGGCGTCCGTATTCGGTGCTGTCCCCCCACATGAACAAGCGTATTCCCCAGATCTTCGGCTCCCTGGGTGTGCGGGTCTTCTATCAAGACATGCTGTCGTACGGTCCAGGGGACGTGGAAGCGCTACGTCCCCTCCTGGAAGAGGTCCACTGGCGTTACGCCGCACGGATCCTCGAGGCCGCCGAAGTGACGGCGCACACGCCCGGGGCGTATCCCGTGCTGGTCACCTCCTTCAAGTGCTCGCCCGACTCCTTCCTGCTGGAGTACTTCCGACGGCTCATGGAGTCGCACGGGAAACCCTATCTGGTGCTGCAGCTGGACGAGCACGACTCCCGACTCGGATACGAGACCCGCGTCGAAGCCGCGGTGCGGGCGTTCCGCAATCACCACGGAGCGACGCTGGCCCCGCGGCCGCATGCGGGCGGTGGGGCCTCGCCCTTCCCATGCGCCGGCCCGGTCCATCTGGCCGACAAGACGGTTCTCTTCCCCAACTGGGATACCGCCAGCCTCCGCCTGGTCGTCGCCGCCATGCAGCGGAAGGGTTTTGATGCCCGCCTCCTGCAGGACACCCCGGCCTCCATCCGCCGCAGCGTGCGCCACAACACCGGCCAGTGCACCCCGCTCAACATCATCGCCCAGGACTTCACGGAGTACGTGGAATCCCACGACCTCGACCCGGCCCGCACGGTCCTGTGGATGGCTGCGTCCAGCATCGCGTGCAACATCCGCCTCTACCCTCAGCACATCCGCTCCATCCTCGCCGCCCATGGGCGTGGGTTCGAGAGGTCCGAGGTGTACAGCGGCGCCATCACACTCCAGGACATCTCGGCCACGCTGCCCCTGGAGGTCTACCTCGCCTACATGTTCGGCGGCTTCATGCGCAGGGTCGGCTGCCGCCTCCGCCCCTACGAGCGCCGGCGGGGAGCCACGGACGCCGCCGTGCAGGAGGGGATGGCGAAGCTCGAGGAGGCATTCCTGGGACGGCGCCCGAAGCAGGCGGCCCTCGCCGAGGCGGTCGCCGCGCTCGCGGCCGTGGAGTGCGTCGAGAACGGCGCCCGCCCCGAGGTGGCCATCTTCGGGGACCTCTACTCCCGGGACAACGACGTCTTGAACCAGGGCCTGGTGCACTTCATCGAGGACCACGGCGGCGAGGTGATCACGACGCCGTACACGTCCTACGTGAAGATGGTCGTGCGCCCCTACTACTGGAAGTGGTTCCTGGAGGGGAAATACATGAACGTGCTGTCCACGGGCGCGCTCATGGCGGCGGTGACTCCCCTGGAGCGGAGGTACTTCCCCTACTTCGAGCGCGTCCTGGGCGAGCCCATGCCCTCCTACGACGCGTCGGCCCAGGACATCCTGGCGGCGTACGACGTGCGCATGGAGCACACGGGCGAGTCGATGGACAACCTGCTCAAGATCTTCTACACGGTGCGCCACCACCCGGACGTGGCGCTCTTCGTCCAGGCCAGCCCGGCGTTCTGCTGCCCGTCGCTCGTCACCGAGGCCATGACACGCAGGATCGAGCGCACCACCGGCGTCCCGGTGGTCTCCGTGACCTACGACGGCGTGGGAGGCGGGAAGAACGAGGTGATCTTGCCCTACCTCGAGTACCCGCGCGCCCGGGGTGGACGGGCGCGCAGGCTCGAGACGGCCTGACGCCGCGGAGCCGCGGGGGCTCGCGCGGCGGTCTCAGCTTCCCGGTCGCAGCTCCAGCACCAGGGCCCCGCCGGCCGGCAGATCCAGACGTACGGGCGTGGCGCCCGGACCATACGCGCCGAAGGATTCGCGCCCCGAGTCCAGGATCCTGAACATCGGTCCGCCACCGGACAGACCGAGCGCGGCCGGGTCGAGGGTGAACGCCACCGTGGACGGCTCGTCCAGGATGCTGGCCACGGCTACCGCCACGCTCCCGTCCCGGGCGCGCCACGCCCCGGCAACGGCCGCCGGGAACCGCCCGTCGGACACGGTGGGGCCGCTACGCTGCGCGGCGTAGATGGACACGCGGGAGAGCCGCACGTCCACCTCGGGCACGTCCAGGTGGGGCGGCCGCAAGAAGGTCCCGTACAGCAGCCAGTCCATCGCCCGCGCCCGGATGCGCGCGAGGCGCATCATGTACGCCGTCTCCTCAGGCCGCTCCACCAGGTCCTTGGGAAGGAAGTTGGCGATGGTGGGCTGCAGGCCCCAGACGAACGAGCGCGCCTGCTCCAGATAGAACTGGCGCTGGAAGGACCGGTCCATGAGGGCCAGCGGCTCGGCCGGAGCGAACTCGGCAGGCCACAGGTCGTCGTAGGGCGGCATGCTCAGCGACGAGTACGAGCCGTACGTGATCCCGTAGGCGTGGTAGGCCGCCTGGAACATCGGGATGGGCTCCCATCCGCTGGCGGGATCGGAGTAGCGCTCCTGGCTCACCTGCAGGGTGAGCATGAGGTCCAGCGAGGGAAGCCACGCCTCGCCGGCGCCCTCCCCCACCAGGATGAGGTCGGACCCGTTGGACGCGCGCCGGCGGATGTCGGCGGCCAGCGCCTCGAACCCGCCCATCCAATAGTTGCCCCCGCCCACCGGGTGGCCGTGGGTGGGATCCCAGCACACGAGCGATTGGACGGCCTGGTCCATGTAGATCCCGTCCACGCCGTACTGGTTCAGGACGGTGTCGGCAATGCCCGCGTACTTGTCCCGCCAGAACTGCGTCGTCACGTCCATGGGGACGCAGGGCGTGGGGTCGAAAACGTTGTAGACCTCCTCGTGCACCTTGCCGTCCCGGCCCTTCACCGCCCACCGCTCGGCGCCTTCGGCCGCGTAGCTCCCCGAGCGCTTGCACCACAGGCGCTGGTTCATGTAGACGATGGCGTGCACGTCCTCGGCGTGGGCCGCACGCACCGCCGCCTCGAAGGAATCGACCCCCTCCCGGGGCGGGAGGTAGTCGGGGAAGCTCACGTCGTATTCGCCGTGGTGCCACCAGTGCCAGTAGATGCTCACCGGGAGGCCCAGCGCCTCGCGGAGGGCCAGCGCCGGCGGCACCACGCCGGGCGAGCGGCCCCGGTTCCACACCCACATCCCGGTCTCCCGCAGCCACTCGGGCACCACGCCCCTGTTCAGGCGACTCTCCCGGGCCCATCGCTGCCGCGTTCCCCACGCCCGGTAACGCTCGACGGCGTCGAGCCAGTCACCCTCGAACGACCCGACGTAGGCCGTGTACGCCGGAGCCCAGCGCGCCTTGGGCGCCGACGGGTCGGGGAGCTCCTGCGTCAGCTCGTAGGACAGGGCGCCGGTTCCGTCCCCCCAGAGCGCGAAGCTCTTCCGGTACGCCAGCGTGTCGTCGGCCGACACGTACAGGCCGGCGGTCCCGGGTGCGTACAAAGCCAGCATCTGGATCGACAGCGTCCCCGGGTAGGGCCACTCCTGCCGGCGTCCCCCGCCGTTCCTTCCCACGAACTGGGCGCGGGCGTCCCGCGCGAGCTGCCCCATCCACCGCGGCACGGCCAGCGCCTCGCCGTCACCGAGCGAGGGGATCCCCGTGATCCGGGGAAAGCGCATGCGCTCCACGCCCAGGCTGTCCAGGCCCTCGAGCGCGATGCTCCACCCGGTCATGGCCTCTGCATCGCCGGCACGCACGGTGACGACCACGCGCAGCCGAGGTGCCGTCGCCAGACCGAAGTCGGTCCACGTCAGGCGTGCACCATCCGTCCCCTCGCCGAGGCGCTCCCACTCGAAGTGGCCGGCGTCACCGGGTGACAGGGTGGCCTTCGCGCTCTCCTGTGGAAGGTCCAGGAGCCACACCTCGCCGGTGGACCCCGGGCCACCGACGAACGCCTGGCCGGTGGCGCGGTCGCGCAGGTCCAGGAGCCGGCCGTCGGCTGCGTCGAAGCCCACGCGGATGCGGTCGTTGGCCACGAACACCGTGTCCGTCCGGGCCTCGCCGGGCGACAGGAACGCGGCAGCGGCATTGGGAGGGAGGAGCGGGGTGAGGACGGCGACGAGGGTGGCCGCCCGCCGAGCGGGGCGCGTGGGGCGCATGGGAGAATCCCCGAAAGAAGTGGCGCGGAGGCCCCGGGGCCGCACGCCATTCGGCGCACGACCCCGGAGCCCCGGGCCGATGGTTCGCTACGTCACTACCGGAAGTTCGGGTTGGCGTTCTTCTCGGCCGTCGGGATGACGAAGCAGGTGGCGTCGCTGTACACCTCGTTCGAGACGGGGAACTTCCCGCTCGGGAAGAGGTCGATTCCCAGCTTCGACTTGTAGCGGCGCAGGTCTCCCAGGCGCTGCCCCGTGAGGTACAGGTCGATGGCGCGCTGCCAGCGCAGCTCCTCCATGAGGTCGTTCCCGGAGAGGTTCACCGGCGCCTTGCCGCCCACCGCGCGCCGAGCGTTGACGAACGTCAGCGTCGCGGCGGTGGGTCCCTGCGCTTCCGCCACCACGTACTGGGCCTCCAGCCCGGTGGCGAACTTGATGCTCGTAGCGTTCTCGATCTGGTTGTCCACGGCGGTCGCGGACCAGCCCTGGAACATGATGGGCTGCTGGGGCGGGAAGATCGGGTTGGAGTTGAGCCCCCGGATGTCCGTCCGCGTGGTCTTGGGCGCCCGTGGATCGTCCAGGGTCTGGAAGGCCGGGCCCATGCTCATCCACGATCCCGAAGTGCCTGCCGGCACCTGGAAGATGTTGTTCTCGCGCACCGAGTTGGCCGAGTACCACACGTACTTCTCGTAGCCAGCCGGCACCTGCGAGGCGTACGAGGCCGCCTTGGTGGCGTCGCCCATCTTCAGTGCGGCCCGGGCGGCACCCACGCGCGCCATGTTGACGATGTCCGTGGCCTCCGCGCTGGAGCCTGCGGCCTGCGCGGTGGAGATGGCCCGGTCGAACAGGTCGATACCCTTCTGGAGCATCTGGTCCGACGTCAACGGTGCACTCGCATTGACGGTAGACTCGCAGAAGCCCTCGCCGAGCAGCGTATAGGCATACGCTCCGTAGGCCATGATCGTCGCCATGCTGACGCTCTTGGCGGCGTCGGACTCGCCGAGCATCGCCGTCAGCCGGTCGATCCCGTCCTCCGCCGACTGCCGTGCCCGGTGGAGGTTGGAGTAGATGGCCGCGTTGACCGTGTTGCTCTCCAGGATGTTCCGGAGCGTCAGCTCCCGGATGTCCACCTGCGTGTGGTCGAGGAAGCTCTCGTCGGTCATGGCCGACGAAAAGAGCGCGTAGTAGCCGTACGCGTACTGGAACTCGCCGACGACGCCGTTCACGACCAACTGCTCCAGCGCCGGGTCGGTAAGCTGCTCTTCGCTGATGAACGCGGGGTTGGTGACGTCCAGCAGATTGTTGCAGCCGGTCGCGGCCAACCCGATGAGGAGCGCCAGGGCGACCGCAGGAGCGCGATGCCGGCGCGTGTGGTTCGCTTGCATGGTAGCCTCTCTGGAAGAAGTTGGGGTGGCCATCAGAAGCTCACCGTGAGAGAGGCGGACAGGCGCCGGGTCTGGGGCACCGTCCAGGAGTCGTTGCGGTTGAACGTATCGTTTCCGGTGAAGTTCACTTCGGGATCGCCTTCCGGATAATCCGTCCAGATCTTCAGGTTGTGTCCGGCCAGCGTCAGCGTGGAGCGGCTGACCCCGAAGCTGTTCAGCCACGACGGCGGAAGGTCGTAGCTCACCGAGAGGTCGCGGAGCTTGATGAAGTCGGCCTTCTGGATGTCCATGAAGGTCTGCGAAGCGAACTGGCGGACGAGCACCTCGTCCGGGTCGGCGTTCGGGTTCACGGTCTCCCACGACACACCGGACCGGTCCCTCCGCCAGTCCTTCACGTTGAAGATGTAGTGCCCGCCCTTGTAGTCGAAGAGACCGTAGACGCGGAACCGATCGAAGAGGGTGAACGTGTTGGAGAAGGCGACCTCACGCGTGGGAATGGACGGTCCCATGTAGATGGCGGTGTCCTGCAGGATCGGCCGCCCGGCGGACGACTTGATCAGGTTCCCCTGGGCGTCGTATTGGACCTTCGCGGCCCAGTAACCGGCGAGGGGATACCCCACCTGATAGCGCTGGACCGGGGCGTAGATCGTCAACACGATCGGCGCGCGCTCGTCACCGAACGACAACAGCTCGTTGTGGTTCGTGGACAGGCTGACCGTGGACTCCCATGACAGGAACGAGTTCCGGTACGGCGTCCCGTTGATCAGCACCTCGAAACCGCTGTTGGAGATGGTGCCGAGGTTCTGGAGCTGGGTGCCGGAGAAGCCGGTGGAGGGCGCCACGTCCACGGGCAGGAGGGCGTCCTTGGTGCGCGTGTTGTAGTAGCTCACGTCCAGCCCGAGGCGTCCGTTGAACATGTCGGCTTCGAAGCCCACCTCGATCTCGGACGCCCGCTCCGGCTTCAGGTCGGGGTTGCCGACCGAGCTGTAGCGCAGGGCGGAGGAGGTGGAGGTCTCACCCGTGGCGACGGACGTCGTGTAGCTGCGCACGGCGTCGAAGGGACCGGGCGAGTTGCCCGCCTGGCCCCAGGCCGCCCGTAGGCGGAGCTGGTCGACCTTGGGCAGGCTGAAGAAGTCCTCGTCGGACATCACCCAGGATGCCGATACCTTCGGATAGAACACGCGGTTCAGCTTGGAGCCGAACGCCGAGTTGTTGTCCATGCGGACGGCGCCGGTCACGAACAGCCGGTCCCGCCACCCCACCTGCTCCTGCGCATAGAGGCCGAGGGACTTCTGCTCCGTGAAGCTCTGATCGCCCCACGTGACCGCGGCCGCCGCGATGGAGCGGATCCCCGCGGCCCCCAGGTCCTGCCCGTACGACTCGGTGCGCTCGACGCTGCGGGTCAGGTACTGCATGCCGACGGACGAGTTCGACACCATGTCGGCGTTGATGTGCCGGGTGGCGAGCCCCGACCAGTCCACCGTCAGGTTCTTGTAGATGGGACGGCCCTCGGCGATGAGCCCCTTGGTGTTGTCGTAGTTGAAGCTCGCGCGCGCCGTGAAGGGGTTGGTCCCCGGAGGCGCCGGGGCGAAGTAGACCTCCGCCTGGCCGGCGTTCAGGTCGTAGCCCACGGTGGCCTTGGTGCTCAGCCAGTTCGTGAACTTGTAGTCGGCCGTGGCGCCGAGGATGAAGCGGTTCGAGCGGGTGACGTTGTCGTAGGTGTTGAACGTCTCCGGCGCGATGGTGAAGTAGTTCAGCCCCGCCGGGAATGGATATTTCCGCCCGGGGGTGGCGAGGTAGGAGCTGATGATGAGCCCCGTGGCGATGTTGTCGCTCAGCGGAAGCCGCACCTCGTTGATGCTGTACCCGACGTCCGTCGAGAAGGTGAGCTTCGTGCTGGGGTGGAACTGGAAGTTGCCCCGCAGCGAGGTGCGGTTCGAGTAGTTGTTGAAGTAAGTCCCCTGTTCGTCGTCGCGGCCGCCGGAGACGTAGAAGGCGTAGTTCTCGCCGCCGCCCCGCGCCGCGAGGGAGAAGTTGGTCATCTTCCCGGTGCGCAGCGCGTCGGGCTCACTCATGACCCGGTGGGAGATGATGTCGCCCACCTGGAGGCCTTGGTAGCCGGGGTAGTTGACCGGGTCCGCGATCCGGGCCGCCGTGGCCACGCCGTAGTTGACGGGTCGGAGCGCGTCCACCCACTTGTTGCCCCCGTACTCCATGCGGGCGTCCCACTGAACGGCTCCCGGCCGGCCCTTCTTCGTGATGATCTGGATGACGCCCGCCGCGGCCTCCGCGCCGTACAGCGTGGCGGCCGCCGGGCCCTTGATGACCTCGATGGACTCGATGTCGTCTGGGTTGATGGCGTCCAGGGCGGAGGTGCTCTGCCCGAACACGTTGAAGTTGCCTGTCCCGCCGCTGTTGATGCGCACGCCGTCCACGTAGATCGTGGGCTGGGTGTTGGCGTATACCGAGGCCGCTCCGCGCAGGCGGAAGTTGGAGGCGGTGCCGGACGTGCCCGATCCGGGCATGATGGTGAGGCCGGGCGTCTTGGCCTGGAGGACCTCGACCACGTTGACGGCGGGCGCGCTCTGCATGATCTGCGCGGCGTCCACCGACGAGACGGCGTTCCCGATCGCCTTGCGCCGGGTGTCACCCGCGGTGCCGGTGACCACGATGGCGTCGAGGGCGATGGCGGTCTCGGCCATCATCAGTTCGACGTCGACGTCGGCGCCGGCCTGCACCGTGATGGTGGCGCTGGCGTTCTGGTAGCCGATGCGGATGGCGCGTACCTCGCGCGTGCCCACCGGCACGCGCTCGATGCGGAAGCGACCCTGGGCGTCCACGATGGCGCCGAGGCTCGTGCCCACGATGGTGACCTGCGCGGTCGAGACGGGCCTGCCCGTTCCCGCGTCCAGCACACGTCCTGTCACGTTTCCCGTCTGGGCGGCGACGGAGGGGGCTGTCAGCGCCGCCGCGAGCGCGACGGCGATGGCTGGCAGAATCCACCTCAGGGGCCGTATATGGGGGGATTCGTACATTCGATTCGACATTCCGGACCTCCCACGCGAAGCGGAAAAAGGAATCCAAAACATCCCTTAACAATTCCTGGTATCTAGCGGCGCCAGGGGTAGGGCGGCAAGATGACTCGCACGATTCGGTGCGAGGCCGTCCCGACTCCGTTTCAGGTCCCGGGTCAGCGGGATCCGGCCTCCATCGTGAAGTCCACCACGACGGGGCGGTGGTCCGACGTCTCCACGGGTGGCACCCGGGCCGAGTCCACCCGCAGCGGCCCGCCGTAGAGCACATAGTCGATGCGCCTCGCGGGGGCGTCGGACGGGAAGGTGTAGCCCGGCTCCGTGGTACTCGTCCACGCATCGTGGAGCTGCTCGAAGAGGGGCTGGAGCTCGGCGCGGTCCGGCGGCGCGTTCATGTCGCCGAGGAGGAGCGTGGGGCGGGTCGGCCGGCCGATGATGGCCAGCATCTCGCGGACCTGGGTCGCCCGGACCGTCGGATCGGGGCGGAAGTCCAGGTGGGTGTCGTACACGTCCATCTCGGTGTCCCCCACCCGCACCGTCACCTGCAGGAAGCCCGGGGCGGGCGCCGGGGCCGATTCGGCCTGCGTGGACAGGCGGGTGATGTCGTGATTCGTCCATCCCACCAACGGGAAGCGCGTGAGGATGGCGACGCCGTACTCCCGGGGAGGCCCACCGGAGTCGACGGGGGGCAGCGTGTAGATCGGGCCGAAGCGCGCCTCCATGCCGCAGGCCTCCGCCAGCTCGGTGGCCTGGTCGGCGAAGCCGCTGCGCGGGTCCCAGTGGACGTCCACCTCCTGGAGCCCGACCACGTCCGGTTTCTCGGCGCACACGGTCCGGGCCACCCCGGACAGGTCGCCGTGGCCTGCATGGATGTTGTAGGTCATGACCCGGAGAGTCGTGGGGTGTCTCGGGGCTGCATCGTCCCGAGCGCACGCGGCGGCGAGGGCCGTGAGTGCCGGAAGGAGGGCGGCAACGAGGCGGCGACGGCAGAGGAAGGAGGTGCGCACGCGATCAGTGTACCCGGCGCGGGGACGGCCCGGAAGGGGCCTGCACCGGCCTACACGGGCCTGAGCCGGCTGGGCGCCCACCGACCGGTGGTCCCTCTGGCTGCCGGCCCCGGTGCCCCCATATGTTTACCGTTCACCCGTTGTCGGATCGACGTCCCGGCTCCAGCTCCACCTTCGTCGCTTCCACGCCTGCCCGGTTCCGGGCCGTGAGCGCGGAGACGTCCCACTCGAGGCTCGAGGCGTATGTCCGCTCCACGACGCTCCTTCCTACCGCGCGTAGGTCCTCCGTTGGCGGCCGTGATCGCGGGCGCCCTCTTCGCGTGTGCCCCCAAGCCCGATGCCGCGCCGGGGCCCGTCCACGTCCTGCTGGGCGTGGACCGCATCTCCGACAGCATGCCGTCCGTGCTGATTGGCAAGCGCGTCGGGCTCATCACCAACCACAGCGGGCTCGACCGTGAGGGCCGGAGCACCATCGACATCCTGGCCTCGCGGCAGGATCTGACGCTGACGACCCTCTTCGCGCCCGAGCACGGCATCCGCGGCCTCGCGCAGGGGCCCGTGGAAACCGCGGTGGATTCGGCGACGGGACTCCCGGTCTACTCCCTCTATGGCGAGATCCGCAAGCCGACGCCCGAGATGCTCCAGGACGTGGACGCCCTCGTCTTCGACATCCAGGACGTGGGCGTGCGCCAGTACACCTTCCCCACCACCATGGCCCTCGGCATGCAGGCGGCGGCGGAGAAGGGGATCCCCTTCGTGGTGCTCGACCGCCCCGACCCGATCACCGGGACCAAGGTGGAGGGCAACATCCTGGACACCACCTACTCCAACTTCGCCGGCTTCTACCCGATCGCCTCGCGCCACGGCATGACCGTCGGCGAGCTGGCCATGATGGACAACGACGCCTTCGGCGTCCACGCGGACCTGACCGTCGTGACCATGGAGGGGTGGAAGCGGGAGCTGTGGATGGACCAGACAGACCTGCCGTGGAAGGGCCCCTCGCCCAACCTCCCGTGGTTCGAGGGAACGATCCACTACCCGGGAACCGTGCTCATCGAGGGCACCAACCTCTCGGAGGGGCGGGGAACGGAGAAGCCCTTCGAGCAGGTGGGCGCGCCGTGGCTTCGCGCCGGGGAGGTGGCGGACTCCATGAACGCCATGGGGCTGGCGGGCGTGCGCTTCGAGGCCGTGGACTACCCCGTGGCGGAGGGAGCGAGGAAGTACGGGGGCGAGACGATCCACGGGGTCCGCTTCATCGCCACCGACCGGGAGACGTACAAGCCCATCGACACCACGCTGCTGTTCGTGGAGCTGGTGCGACGCCTCCAGCCCGACGACTTCCAGTGGCGCAGCTCGGGGGGCGGCGACAGGCCCGTGACGTATACGCTGGACCGCCTGGCGGGCACCGACGCCGCACGCGCCGCCGTCGAGGCGGGCACGGTGCGTGACCTGCTCGTGGCGTGGGAGCAGGACGCGCAGCGCTTCCGGGAGATGCGGAGGCCCTACCTGCTCTACTGATCGGGAAGCCGGTCGCTGCCAATTGCGCGCCGGCGACGCGGACGCGAGGTGCCGGGACCACCAGGACGGGGTCCCGGCACCTCGGTGTCTCAGCGGACCACGTTCCCCAGCACCACCGCGTTCCAGAACAGGCCGTTCAATCCGGCCCACTGGCCCCGGAACGTGAGGTCTTCGGCGAAGTAGATCACCCGGCCGCGGCCGACCGGCGCCACCAGCGCGAAGGGCCGGTTCGCGAGCACGGGTCGGTCGGGGTCCAGCATGAACCCGTCGAGCACCAGGCGATCCGGCTCGCGGGCGTAACGGGCCACGACCTGCACGTCGGAGCGCACCACGGCGCCCTGGCCCTGCCCGGGGGAGCCCCCGGCGGCTCCCCCGCCAGCGGTCGCGACGGCCTCGTCACCGTCGACGCTCAGCAGCACCGGGAACGACGCCGGGGCGGTGAAGTCGCCCTCGGGCATGCCCGCGGCCAGCAGCGAGCGGCCGAACTCGTCCAGGCCCGGCCTCCAGGGGAGGATCTCCCCCTCCGGCTCCCCGGCGGACGTCCACGTGGCGCGCACCGCGGCTTCCGTCCGCTCGGCCCATCCGTCCAGGGCGACACCCCGACCGAGAACCTCGTCCCCGGCCACGAAGGCCGCCGCGCCCTGCACGGCGATCAGCGTGCCGCCGCCCGTCACGTACTGGCGCAGGTTGGCCAGGTCGAGGCTCCCCCGGTATCCGGCGTTGAAGTTCGGCCCGCCGCGCACGTCCATCCCCGCGTGCGGGAGCACGATCGCGGTGTAGCCGCGCAAGTCGGCGCGATTCAGGGTCTCCATCGTGACCGGCGAGAACGTCATGCCGAAGTCACCTTCCAGGGTGCTGCGGATGCCCCCGAAGGTATGGTCCTGCGTGACCGGCCAATCGGCCAGCACGGCCACACGGGGCGTGGGGATCGGCGCCACGCGGGCGTCGTCGCCGAACGTGAGCCCGGCGTCCGTGAAAGGGCCCGCGATCGCCATGGCCCGGCCGCCCTCGTTCTCCACGAGCTCCTGGAGACGCCGGGCCACGGAGTCCGGGTTCCGGGCGCGAAGGAGGGCCAACGTGCCCCGCGGATAGCGCGTGGTGCCGATGCGGAAGTCCTGGGTGAAGACCCGCACCCGATAGCCCTCCTGGAGGAGGGCCGTGGCGATGCGCTGGTTGGCCTCGAGCCCCGGCGGGAGGGCCCAGGCGTAGGGGGCTTTTCCGAGCGTGCCTCCTTCGATGGTGCCGCGCTCGCGCTCGGGGCTCGCGTCCACGAGCGTCTCCTCCGTGGTCATCCACGGCTCCGCCGCCCCCTCGAACAGCCAGCTGCGCACGCCGAAGAGGTGCGGCAGGTTGCCCCACGGCGCGTCGTAGTAGGGCATCTTCCGGTCGTAGGGCACCTCCACTTCGGGCCGGGTGAAGTCCAGCGTGGGGTCCAGAAGCGCGCGGGCCAGGCGGGCGTTCGCCTGCGTGAAGTCGACCACGTAGCTCCCCGCCGGGAACGATCGACGCTCGGTGCGCTCCAGCGCGTAGAAGCTGCGCGCCGGCGCGGAGAACTCGACGGGCGCCCTGTGCACCTCGACCTGCTGGAGGAGCAGCCGGTCGATCAGCCGGCGCACCTTGTCCGGGTCCACCTCCGGGCCCGTGGCCGGAATCACCACCCCCCGTTGGGGGAGTGCGCGGGCCTCGACTACGGCGCGCACGACCTTGTCGTGCTGGTTGCGCAGCAGCTCGGCACGACCGTTGCGCACCACGTCGAGCAGCGACCAGAACGCTTCCTTGTGGCGGTCCATCGCCATGCGCATGGTGGCCTCGGTCCCGTCGGTGCGCGTGAAGGCGATGGAGCGCCCCGGCCGTCCCCCGAAGGTCTCGAAGAGGTACGACGACACGGTGGGGCCGAGCATCGCCCACGACAGGCCGAAGCCCACACCGGCGACGCCCTCGTAGTCCTTGCGCGAGCTGAACGACCAACCCTTCTCGCCGAAGCGCTCGTTGGCGCGGCGGGCGAACACGTTCCACCACTCCGGGGCCTTGGCGGGCCAGAGCGGATGGTACGGCCGGGGGAAGGGGGGAAGGAAGATGACCGCCGGCCCGCTGTGCACGTCCAGCAGGATGGGGGGCCGCCAGTCCATCATCGTGCGGCCCAGCGCCGACATCTCGGGCGTGATGAAGAAGCCGAAATCCCGGTTGACGTCGATGCCCCACGCGTTGCCGTCGGTGTTCATCGCCCAGTGGGGCCGGTTCTCCACCGCCAGCGGGTCGATGGACGCGCCTTCCACGTCGTAGATGCCCTGCCAGGTCACGTAGCGGGCGTGGGAATCCGGATTGGTGAGGGGCGTCATGATCACGAGCACGTCATCGCGGACCCCCCGGGCCCAGGCGTCCTCGCGGGTGGCGAGCTCCCACGCCGCCTCCTGCAGCACCTCGACGCCGGCCTCCTCGTCCGTGTCGACGATCATGACCCAGACGACGGCCGGAAGGCCTTCTGTGAGGCCCGCCAGCTCGGCGTCCGACATCGGCTCCGTGTCCGACGTGAGCGTCCGGTAGGCGTCGTGGATCTGGTCCAGGCGGGCCAGGTTCGACGCGCTGCCGACAATCACCATCGCGAGCGGCCGCCCCTGCACGCTCCGCCCGTACTCGCGGTATTGCACGCGCGGCGACGCGTCGGCCAGCGCACGGTAGTAGCCGACGACCGCCGAGGTGATCGTGTACCGGGTGCCCGACTCGTAGCCGTGGAACTCGGCCGGCGAGGGGACGGTCTGGGCGGGGGCGGGGGCGGGCAGGGTGGCCAGCAGCGCCGCGACGCCCGCGGCTGCGGTGATGCGGCGCAAGGGCATGGGCTGCGGGTGGCGCGCGTACGGGCGGATCATGGGGGCTCCTCGCGGTTGGCGACGATGGCGCCAACTTCGAGCGGGGCGAGGGAGGTCGCAACCCGTCCCGAGCCGACGTCGGCGGCGATCAGAGCCAACGTCCTCGGGGCTCACACGTCGGCTCCGATCTCCTTTCGCAGGATATTCCGGAACCTCCCCTTGCTCACATAGTGGTCCGAGAGGAGTCGACCGTTCCACACCAGATTGAAGACGCCGTAGTAGGAGGGCGATTCCGTCTGCGCTTCCCGTGGCGTCGACAACTCGTGCACGTGGAGATCCAGGCCGTGTTCGGCCGCCATCTCGGATACGTCGTGGACCGACTTCGGCAGCATGGGACACTGGGCCGAGAAGACCAGATGCAGCCCATCGTCGTAGCGGGCGAGGTTCTCGCTGATGTCACGGAAGCGAGGCGGAGCACCCTCCTCGAGGCGGTGAGCCACCATCTGGAACCGATCGGCCTCGGCGACTTCGTCGAACCCGTTCTTCAGGAAGATGTCCCGCCCCACCATCCAGGGCCCGTCACTGACCATGGCGGCTACGCCACGGGTTTTCGCCTTCCTCGCCTCGTCGATGACCGCCTCGATCAGCCGGCTACCCAATCCTCCTACCTTCTTCCCGCGGGCGTACACCCACAGACAGTGGACGAAGAGCCACCGGTCCGCCCTCACGGGCCGCCACGCCGACTCGCCCGGCACATACTCCAGGAACGCGAGGGGCTTCCCGTCCTCGCCGCGAAAGAGAAGGAAGCGCAGGCCCTCGTCAAAGCGGGCCTGGAGCCACGCCACCTTGCCCCGGTGGCCGATGTGATCCGAGTCCGCCAGGCACCCGATGCCGCACGTCGAGAGCTCATCGGGACCGACTTTCTGGAGCGCTGCCCCGTCCATGCCTCCAAGCTACGGCGGCGTGTCCCTCCTCGGTAGAACGGATCCGGGGTCAGGGAATATCGAGCCACCGACCGATGCCATACGCGGCCGCCGCCACCGATGCCGTGAGCACCATGCCCCACACCAGGTCGACCACGACCACCACGAGGGGGAAGTCCCTGAGGAGCGCCATCGAGGTCAGGTCGAACGTCGCATAGGCCACGAGTCCGAGGAACGCTCCGAGTGCCAGGGTTCGGGTCAGGGATCTGGCGTCCAGCCCGGGGAGGACCGCGAAGACCAGCACGCCGGCGATGTACAGGGTGTAGAAGAGCAGGGCCGGCCCCCACAGAATGTCGGCGCGGAGGAGGTGGCCCAGATGGCGCTGATAGAAGCCCTGCGCCACCACGCCGAGCCAAACCAGGTCGATGGCGAAGAAGACGACGGCGGTGGCGCCATAGAGTTTGAGAAGGGAGATCGGGGTCATGGGGGCCTCAGGTCATTTCGTCTCGTACTTGATCACCGGCTGCGAAGATGCGCGGCGGGCGAGTGGTCGGCCAGCAGGTGACGCGCGCGCCCTCCACCTGCGAGCGTCGGGTCCGGGCAGGTGCGCGTGGGCCCTACCCTCGTCCCCCCGTCGCCGGGCTTCAGCGACCGCGGCCCAGGATCTGCTCGAGCGCTCGGTCACGCCCCGCTTGCAGATCGCTTTCCGCGTAGACCGGCACGTCGACGTCCGGCGGAATGCCAGGGCCGTCGAAGGTCTTCCCCTCGGAGTCGCGGAACACCTCGTTCGGGAGGCCGAAGCGCCACCCGTTGGGCAGCCGGCGGCCCAGGACGTCTGAGAATACCCCCTGTGTGTTCTCGCCCATGCGCACCACATGGGGCTCGCGTCCCATGAGCGCCTGGGTGAAGGTTTCGCCAGCGCTGATCGTGAGGGGGCCGGTGAGCTCGATCACCTCGCCGTGGAAGCTCGGCCGATCACTGGGTCGAACGACGCTCGGCTGCCCCGGCGTCCACCGGGTGCGGTCGTCGGGGTCGGCGCGGGCTTCCTTGGTGTAGGCCACGTACTCCCTGCCGGTGAGCCGCGACGCGATCGCGAGACCCAACGGGTCGGCGCCGCCGAGATTGATCCGGACGTCGATCACCAACCGCTGCCGACCAGCCAGGTCGATCATCACCGTGTCGAGCGCGGCTTCGAGCGCGCTCAGTTCGGCCTCGAAAGGTCCGTCTGCGTATCCGGAGAACGACAGCAGGCGGAGATAGCCGGTCGACTCGTCCAGGACTCCGTACTGGACCTGGCCGTTGCAGAACT
>Ga0307424_1000824_pt1 | contig 16456 bp, 13 predicted proteins | sample SalMarWE160320MG_FD_202157 | JGI IMG/M metagenome (GOLD analysis project Ga0307424, IMG submission 202157) | Salt marsh sediment microbial communities from the Plum Island Ecosystem LTER, Massachusetts, United States - WE1603-20 | ecosystem: Environmental > Aquatic > Marine > Intertidal zone >... | reverse complement strand
AACTGATTGTAGTGCCGGGGCGTTTCTTGGCCGGCACGGTCGGACTCGACTCCTGGATGGGATCTTTCGTGCGCGCCCTTGGCGAGCGTTTTACCGAGGGCAGCCACAAGCTGGCCGAGTCGGAGACCGGTCGACTGGGGGCCGAACTGGCTATTGCGGCCTGCCGCTTACTGGCGCTGGAGGGAGAGCGCGGCCAGGACGGATCCGTTAGCGTCGACTACGAAAGAGTGCGCGAGCTTTCGGCCGCCTTCGTGGGACTCGATGAAGAATATGTCGCAGATCTGCTCGGCCGGCATGGACTTATGATCGAGGCCAAGGACGGACGGCGGCTCATTGTTCTGCGGTTGAGATCATCTTGACGAGTTGATCGAGAGCTTCCGGTTTTCCCCAGGGCTTGGGTCCGATGAACTTGGCACGAAGCTTGCCGCCAGGATCAATCAGATAGGTCTCGGGGTACTTGCGCGTACCGTAACGATGGGCGGCTTTCTCGCCACTGTCAGTAAGCAGCAGAACGTGCTCGGCTCCGCCCCGAAGCAGGCGCACGGTACGTAAAAACAGCTTACGATTCTCATCATCCGGGACCGCGCGAGCGAAGCGCGTAGCCAGTGCGGCGACGTCTTCGGGATGTTCGTCCACCGAGGCCAGCACCAGGGTCAACGGCTTGTCGGCCATGGCCTTGGACAGCAAAGCCAGGTGCGGAAGCTCCTCGATGCAGGGCTCACACCAGCTAGCCCAGAAATTGAGCAGCACCCAGCGCCCGCGCAGGCTAGCGAGCGTTACCTGCCGTCCGGACGAGTCGTCGAGCGCAAACTCCGGAGCCGCCCCGGACAAGGGCAGGAGTTCCAGAGGGCCCTGCCCGCTGGGCCGCAGGGGTTGCCCCGGATCGGGCTGAAACAACAGCATGGCGCCAAGCAGGCCGACAGCGGCCGATAAAAAAATGAGATGCAGGATGCGGTTCATTTTCAGAAGCCTGCTGACTCAGTCTGGCAGGCGTTTCTGTCCCTTGATGGACTGGATCCAGCCAATGTTCTGGGTGACCTCGAGCACACCCATGTACTCTCCTGCCGGGCCGCGTACCGGGAAGTAGCGAATCAACACCTTGTCACCCTTGAAGTCGATCCAGAAATCTGCGTTTTTCAGGCTACCGTCCTTGAAGCCTGAGACGATTTTAGAAACCTTGTCGACGCTATGGGACGGGTGACACATCTGTACTTTACGCCCGATCACCGAGCGGGTGCGCACAAAGATTTTTTTCTTATCCAGGCGGTTGAAGTAGGCGACGCTGTCATCGGCGTCCACGAAGGTTACCTCCATGGGCAGGGTTTCCATGATGGCATCGAGCTGATCGTAGCTCAGGTTCTTAATCAGGCTGGTAGTCGCCGCGCGACCTTGCTCGGCCTCCGTGAGCATCTTCATAAAGAGCCGATCCGCCTCGGGGCCGTAGCTGTCAAGGTCGATGCCCCGGAAGGATTCGATCAAGTTCGTGTTGTCGGCCTCGGCAAAGACCTTGCGGCCCATGGCGTAGAGGACGTCGTTCTCTTTCCAGATGTGGTTGGCGCGCACTTCGAGGTATTTCAGCCCATCGGCGACGAATTTGTCGATGTCCGGGCCAGGCGTTTTTTCGAGATCCGGCATGGCCAGTTGCATGCGTCCCAGTAATTCGCGCTCGGCCGCGTGCTCGGCCAGCATTACGGCTATCGGCCCGCCCTCTTTGGGAATGCCTCTTTGTTCGAGCAGCGGGAACAGGAAGCGCTCTTCCTTGGTGTTGTGCATCTTGTCGCCGAACTGCAGCAGGAAATCAACCGCTCGCCGCAGCCTTAGAGAGGCCTCCTTCCCGGCCACAAGTCCGCCCAGTTCGGTTTTCAAAACGTCCATGGCCCGCTCGATCATCTCGTGTTCGGCTACCAGGTATTCATCCCAGCGTTCCTGTCGCATGCATTTCTCCTTTTCATCTGTGTTCGAATATAAGTGCCATCAGCATTGCCCGTGCCAACAAACGGCATAATTGAACGCCGAGTAAATTCAGATTCCCAGCCGCAGGCGCATGTGGTTGAACAACCAGATGGCCAGGCTGCGCCGGGTCGTGGTGCCTGCCGGGTCGAAAACATTTCCACCCGGGTCTCCATCGAGTAAGCCCCCTGCCAGGGCCGCCTCTATGAATCTGTAGAAAGGATGATCCAGGGACACGTCGCTGAAGCTGGGAACCGCCGGCGGAGCAGGAGGACAGCTGGGGTTACCCACGCAGTCGGTCTTGACTAGAAAGGTGATGAACTGGCCGCGTGTAATCGTGTCATCCACGCAGTACAGCCCGCCTCCGCAGCCGGCGGTCACACCCAGGCGTGCCAGGGCCTCGATGGCACCATAGAATGGATGATCACAAGGCACATCGTTGAAAGTCGGGTTGCAGTCGCTGACCAGCGCGAGCCCCGCCTCGTGGTGAATGATCGCCCCTGCCTGGCCGCGGGTCAACGTTCCATCTGGATAGAATGCGGGAGTTTCATCGCCGATCAGCAGGCCGGCCACCGCCACCATCTGAGCCGCCACCCAGGCCGGATCGTCTCGCGCAATTGCTTTTCCGGCAACCAGGGCACTGCCCGGATCGTTCCACCAGTATATTGGCCCAGCTCGACCTTCGACCAGCAAAAGCTGAAGCTTGCGCAGCAGGCGCTCATCATCTCGTATCTGGCGTGGCTGTACTCCGGCCTCGACGGCCAGTGCGGCGGCGGCTCCGGCAGCCTGCCCAATACTCCACTCAGTGGGGTGCAGGCGGTAACCTCCGTTGGCGATATGGGTGACGCCGATGTTCTTGTCCCCGGCCAGTAATCCGTCCAGCCCGACCGGGATCAAGGCCCCCAGCGGGACCTGGGCGGCGCCCATCTTCAACTGGGGATGAAATACCGGGCCCGTGGCGCAGTGATGCAGGTCGAATCCATAGCGGGCAATGGCAATGCTGTCCGGGTAACGTGTTACAGCCCGGTACTGCCCCGGGCCAAATGGGGGCTGCGGTGACTGGACCATCGAGGCTGCATCCTGTTCGCGCACCATGCTCAGCGCCTCTAGCCTGCGGCTCTCCCTGATGTAGGGGAACTTCGAAATACCGTCCACGGTTCCCATTATGTCTGTACGCAGTAATAGGTTGGGGTAACCGAACCCCGAGCCGTCGTCACGCGGGACGTCGTTCTGCAGGTAGTAGGCGAAGCCGAGGGTATACTCGCGTGCCCGCTGCAGGATTCGTTCTGCGACCTCGGCCGGCTTGTCGATGATGTTGCAGCCGTCGGAGCCGCAGGCCTGGTTGAAGTCGTTTCCTCCGGGTATGTCCTCGTGAGGATTGCCGCCCCAGTTAATCATGGCCACATCGTGGTCCACGCCCGAAAGGAATGTATCGGCTGACAGGATGCGACGGTAGTCCCAGAAAGAGTAAGCGAAGCCGTAGTTGGTCTCGAATCCGGGCCACTTGCGTGAATCGAAAACACCCCAGTTATTGCCCTGCTCCACCGAGTAATAGGACGAATCGTATCCCGGCGGTTCAGCAATACGGTTGTCCTCGCCTTCGGGCCGTAGCTCGAGCGCGAATGTATAGGTGAAGGGCTGTACACATTCAGGTGCTGCCTGTTCTGGAGCGTCCGGCTCGGCGGTCTGGGCGCGGGCCTCGGCGCCGACACGATAAGCCGCCCCGGCCAACGGCAACAGGTCGCCAAGTTCTGTGGCATCTATGATCTGTTGGGCCTCGAAGCGCAGGCGCAGGCCGGCCTCACTTTCGAAGTCGACCGCCACGACCGTGTCGGCGATGCGCTCAACCGTCAGCGGTCGATAGCCTCGGAAGATATGCAGGCCGGTTTGTCCAACACCGACCACCAGTGGCTGGAGCAGTTGGTTTACCAGCTGCGCTCCAACCGCCGGCTCGAAGCACAGGTGGCTGACCCAACACATACCCGGCGCATTGTAAGGCTCGTCTCCTTGCCAGGAAAAGGCGGGATCGATGTCGTGGGTCCGGACGTAGTAGTTCCAGATGGAACTGCGCAGCTCGGCGTACGGCTTCGAGAACATGCTGTAGCCCTCGTCCAGCGCCGAGGTGCCCTGACTCGAGATCTGGCCGCCCAACCAATCGAAGAGCGACACCAGGCAGGTGTCGGCCCCGGCGCTGGCCGCCTCATGGGCCGCCGCCACGCCACCAAGGCTGCCGCCGACCACCAGCACCTCGCAGGTAACCGTCGGCGTTCCCCCGTCGCCATCTGAATCCTGGCCGTCATCGATCATGCCGTCGGCCCCAGCGTCCCGGCCCGCGTCGGTTGCCCCATCGACACCGGCGTCCCGGCCCGAACCCGAGGCGGAGCAACCCACCATGAGAAAAAGCACAGCCAGCAGCGAACCGGCCGACAGCAGTCTTCTGCAAGCCAGCCGCTTCGCGTGATACAAATACGATGTCATCGCCGTCTCCGGTTTGACGTGCCCTTGCGTATTGTAGCACATGGGCTCCAACCAACAAACGTGCCATACATTGTTGACAGGCTGGAGGTGGCGTCTTTAGAATGGCGCCGAATCGATCCAAGGAGGAACCTCGATGAGAATACTCAAGCTGCTGCTGGCTCTTGCGGGATTGCTCGGCATGTCCTCGTCTGCCTTGGCCGGCGGGGTTGTGCTGCAAGATCCTGCCGGTGACGACGACGGCCCGGGAACCTACGTCTATCCCAGCGCGTCCGAGTACAAGCCGGGCTCGTTCGACATTACCAAGGTCGAGATCAAGGACAAGGGCGACAAGTTGCAGATCAAGCTGCAACTGAGAGCCAAGATCGAAGATCCCTGGCACTCGCGCGACTGGCCGGTGCGCGGCAACGGGTTTTCGCTGCAGATGGCGTTTGTGTTTGTCGACAAGGACCACAAGGCCGGCTCCGGGCATGTCGAGGGCGTCCCCGGGCTGAACGTCAAGTTCGCGCCTGATGCCGCCTGGGAGAAGGTCGTGATCATCAGTCCCCAGGGCAATACTCGCATCAAGAGCGAAATCAACACCAAGGCCCGGGCGCTCAAAGCCGACATCGTCCTGCCCGTCAAGGTCAAGGCCTCGGGCAAGAAGATCATCGCCACGGTCTCAAAGAAAGATCTCGGAGATCCGGCGCCCGGCTGGGGCTACCAACTCGTCATGCAGTCGAACGAGGGCTACCCGGCCAAGACCGATCTGCTGACCCGCAAGGTCAACGAAAGTCGTGGCGAGCACCGCTTCGGCGGCGGCCGCGACGACGACTGCGATCCGCAGGTGATCGACATGTTGGTGCCACCCGCAAAGGGCGACAAGGCCGAGGTCGAGGCGCAGCATGTGATCCTGAAGAAATACGCTTGCGGTAAGCCGGCCGAGTTGCCGATGGTCTATCCTTGAACGTAGCGCCCGCAGGCGCGAGGCACATTCTTCATGAAAAAGACCCCGATAGTCTTACTGGTTTTTTTTATTTTCAGCGACACGGCATCGGCCGAGTCGTCCAATTTCGACCTGGCCGGCAAGATCTACACCAAGTGGCTCTACCGCAACAACGCTTCCCAGGGTGTGCTTTCCTACGGCAACCCGTTCTGGACGGAGGATTTCTCGGGTGACAACGGCGTCGGCACGGAGTTCGAGCTGACCATAAAGGGCAACGTCTCGGACGTGGTCGACGCCGGCGTGCGTATCAAGAGCCGTTTCGGATCTACCTGGCACGACTTCTGGGAGAACGGTAACCTGCGCTACACCAGCGCCAACACCTCGGGCGAGAGCCTGGGGATGGATCACGCTGAGTATTTGAAGCTGCGCGGCTACTGGGTCAAGATCAACGATCCGTTTCCGGGAGTTTCATACATCCAAGTCGGCTCTTCCGACCTGGGCATGTTTAACGCCTGGACGATAGGCAAGATCCGCTACATCGATCGCGACAACGCCAAGGGCATTTTTCTACATGGCCAGCCGCTGGGAGACAAACTCAAGTACGATCTGGGAGTGATTGCCTTGCCCAAGCTGTGGGTCGGACCTTCATGGTCCACCGGCCTGGGCGAGGATACTTACCCGGACGCCATAGTTGTCGATCCCTTCTGGACCGAAGACTGGGCCTATGCTCTGAAGCTCGAATCGCATCCATTCGAGTGGCTTAGCCTGCAGCTGACCGGCATGCTGAGTCTCGACTACGAGGCCGATCTTTACGATCCTGACGCCAGCGGCACTTTAAACCCATCCGATCCGGACTACTGCAAGACGCACCCCGACGATGCGACCCGTTGCCCGGATCACACGGTTGACCTGGCCAATCGCTACACCAACGCCGTCGTCACCCTGAGCGGCGAGGCCGAGCCGGTCGAAGGCTGGTTGATAGACTTCATCGGCGGTTTCAGCCTGAGCCGGATCAATGAGAAATACGCAGCCAACGGAGTGGCTCTCAACCAGGGCGTGTTTCCGATGGTCTACGGTGACGTTCACGACTACGCCGCCGTAGTGCGAATGTCCTTGCTGGACGCTTTCGGTGCCGAGGATCTGAGCGTCAAGATGGAAGGCTTCTACATCGGCCAGAACTGGACATCTACTTTCGGTGCCCGCCGCGAGGACGACGTGCTGTTGACAGACGGCCTGATCGAGGGCGGCCAGTTGCCGACACTTAACCTGGCCAACGAGTTCATGGATTTCGACGAAAAGTTCTACGAATCATGCATTGGCTGGCAGGGCGGTACGCTATTGCTCGAGTACTTGCTTGGGGAACTGACGCTCAAAATCGAGGGCACCTTCATCGGCTACAACACCAACGCCCAAAACCGGCGAGTGTACGACTGCGACAACTGCCAGGGCGAGCCGATCTACCCGTCGTTCCTTTACTCGGACGGCTATACGGATGTCGACCTGTGGGACTACGCCAATCCAAAGAGCATCGACCGCGGGCGCGACCCGCGCTCTGTGTTTCGCGAGGACCAGGACCGCTACACGATCGTCGCCGCGCTCTGGGCGAGTTATTTATTGGACGTCGGCGCCGGGCTGGAGATCGCAGCCAAGCTGAAACAGATCTTCGATCGCGATCGGCGCGACGTGAAAGTCCCCGGAGACGACTATAGCGGCAACATCACCATCGGCAGATTGTCTCTTGCTTATCCCATAAGCGATTCGCTGAAAGTGCGCCTGGGAACCCAGGTTGACTGGTGGGACGAGCAGAACCGCGACGGCAGTCCGGCGAGAGGCTATGCATGGTACCAGACCACGAAGATCAAGCCTTTTCTGCTCGTAAGTTTCAGCTACGGCGGTGCCACTTTACGTTACTACCTCGAATACGTTTACAAGGACCAGTGGCGAGGCGAACGTGATCCAGAACAGTTCTGGGGCGTGCTGCGTTCCAAGGCAACTTTGGAAGTGGCCTGGTGAGGAGGTTGGTCATGCGCGCGCGAAGAATAAAAAGATTTGCAATAGTTCTGGCAGTGCCCGGGCTGCTTTTGCTTGGCGCCTGTGGCTTCGAAAGCGTCATGGGTCTGGCCACGGCTTCCGATCATCCCGTTCCCGACGGCGGAACGAACGTCGAGCCGAAACCGGCGATCGTCACCGGCAGCGTGCCGGCGGCCAGCCTGCCCTCCCTCGACCCGCGTGATCTGGTCTTTTTAGCCGGTGACGGCACGCCCTTGTCACCGTCAATCTCGATTGATGGCGAAAACTTCACGGCCGGCTTCCCGGCCGGTGCGCGTTACAGCGGCATGGTCGTGGCAGTGCGCCGCGGCACTACCGCCCTGCGGGACCTGGTACCGCTGGCCGAACCCGGAGAGACGGTCAGCGCCGGAGATTTCGACGGGATCGACAACCGCGAGACGGCCGCCTGCCTTCTGATCGAGGCCAAGGCATCCATGGCCGGGCGCACTCCGGGCAGCTACCCGGCCGACACACTGAGCCAGGCCCTGCTTGACATCGACGGCCTGAGTTCCTCCGGGGACGTCGCTGCCTTCTATGCCATGGTCCAGGCGATAGTGGCCTGCAGCGACTGTGTCAGGGGAACCGCCGCACGCTTTCGCTCTCCGGTTCTGACGTCATCGGGCCTGGCCATTGAAAGCGCCCTGCATCCGGACTTCATACTGGCAAACCCCATAGACTATGACAACGACGGCAACGCCGAGGATACCACCGAAAAATTCGATGCGGCCCTGGCCGCCGCTGCCTCTGCCTTCGCATTCAAGGCATGCTATTGTGACGAGCAAGATTACTTTGCAGCCTGCGGCTACACGCAGCCCATGTTGCAGGTGGTCATAGCGGCAGACATGAATGCCGGCAGCATGGACGGCAACTGCGATGCGATAGATCGTTTTTTATGGGCCGAGGACAGTGCGGGCGCCGGCATGTTTATCGCCGCGGGCATCCATCCCGACAGCCCGATACAGGATAACGCCATCGAGCAGGAGCTCGGAGCCTGGGTGCCGAACAGCGTGCCGATGTACGACGACGGCACGCACGCCGACGAACGAGCAGGAGACGGGATCTGGACGGCATCATTCGTCCTGCCAGTCGGCCTGCGTATCGGCTACAAGTTCACCTGGGGTCGGCAAGGTGAAAACTGGGGCGGCACCGAGGAATGGCCGGGCAACAGGCGCCTCTTGGAGATCGTCGATGTCAACGACGATCATATTGTTGCCCGGCGTGATAACTTTGCCGACGAGACATCCAACAAGGACATCATGAACCGGCTGCTGCCCGCCAACGGCGGCAATGGAACGGTGACCTGGGACACCGACGCCAACGGAGACGGAGTGCCGGACGCCCGCGAGAGAATGATAGACAGCGATGGTGATTGCACGCTCGACAGCTGGTGGACGCCGGCCAATGCCCAGCCGTTGACTACAGCTTGTCAGTAGAGAAAGGGAGGCTCAAAGTGACACGCGTTTTCACTTTTTCGATCGTGCTCTCGGTGACGGGCGCACTGGCGTCCTGGCAGACCGTGGCTGATGCAAAGCGGCCCCGGGCCGGCGGCGCTCCGATTGGCCTCTGGCAATGCAGCCTGCAGCGCAAGATTGTGCACCTGGCGGTGCTGCCGGGAGGCGTGCTGAGCTTCGATGGGGCAGGCGCAAAATACAAGATATCGGGCTCCAGGCTGCAAGTGGCCGATGGCGGCAGCTGGGTCAACTACCCCTTCCAGCTGAGCGGACGCGGGGCCAAGCAGCGCCTGACAATCAAGATGCCCGGAGGACAGCAGCTCGGCTGCAAACCTCTGGGCAACGGCAAAGAAAATCAGCTTAAAGGCATGCTCTGCTCCTATTCCGGATCGAGCAGCTCCTACTCCGGTACCTCCAGCTCCTCCAGCAACCGGGTCTTCTTCGACGGTAAAGGCCAATTCAGCACCCGCCACGAGGGCTCCTTCTCCGGGCCGTCCGGTCAGTTCTACAGCGGCGGTTCCAAGGAGCACGGGTTCTACAGGGTGGTCGGCAATCGCATCTTCCTTGTCTTCGCAGACGGCAGCGGCGCAATCGCCAAGGTACACATGCGCCAAAATAACGGCCGGATCACCGAGGCTAACTACCAGGGCACCCTGTTTGCCGCAGGCCTTTGCCAGTAACAAAAAGAGCCAAGCCTCAGTCGGGTTCCTTCCATTTGCCTCCCGTGGCCCTGGCAATCGCCTGGCGCACCTCGGGGCCGCCCTCGAACACCTGCAACACCGGAACCGACTTGCTCTCGAAGGCTTCGATGAGTTTCTCCTGCACTCGGTCGGCCCCGGGGCCCTGTGTGCCTATACATATCGTGTGCTGCTGGTCTTGAGGCGATTTGCCCTCGTAGACCAGGCAGCCCTCAAAGCCCGCTTCGAGCCGTACCCCGGACAGCATGGCCAGTACCAGCCGCTGCATGCCTATCTTTGGAAATTCCTGTTCCGCTGCCTTGACATCGTAGACGAAGCTGTAGGTTTTCTCGTCCATCGGCTCGACTCCCTGCGGGTTATTTGATCTTCAAGATCTTGAAAAGGAAGGTGTACAGGTCGGCGGCTTCCTCGATGCGCTTGGATGTCGGTTTGCCGCCCCCGTGACCTGCTTTGGTTTCCACTCTAAGCAGAATGGGATTTTGACCACTGTCAGCTGCCTGCAGGCTGGCGGCGAATTTCTTGCCATGCATGGGCACCACCCGGTTGTCGGTGTCGGCGGTGGTGATCAGCGTGGGCGGGTAGCTGGTGCCCTTCTTGATATTGTGAAGCGGAGAGTAGGCGTAGAGGAACTTGAACTGCTCTTGGTTCTTGTCGGCGTTGCCGTAGTCCGATACCCAGTAGCGTCCGACCGAGAACTTGTGATAACGCAGCATGTCTATCACCGGCACCAGCGAAAGCACCGCGCCGAACAGCTGAGGGCGCTGCACCATGCAGGCGGCCGTCAGCAGGCCGCCGTTGGATCCCCCGATTATGGCCAGGCGCGGAGTGCTGGTGTAGCGCCTGGCTATCAGCCACTCGGCCGCGGCGATGAAATCGTCGAATACATTCTGCTTGTTGCCCAACACTCCGGCCTGATGCCACTTCTCGCCGTACTCGCCTCCGCCGCGCAGGTTAGCCTGGGCGAACACACCGCCCTTTTCGAGCCACACCAGCCTGGTGACCGAAAAGTACGGGGTCAGGCTGATGTCGAAGCCGCCGTAGCCGTACAGCAAGGTCGGGTTGTCCCCGTTCAGTTTCAAGCCCTTCTTGGATGTGATGAACATCGGCACGCGTGTGCCGTCCTTCGACTCGTAAAACACCTGCCTGGTTTCATAGCCGGAAGTGTCGAAATCGAACTTTGGTCCGCGGAATAGCTTTGTCTCACCCGTCTTAAAATCGTGGCGATAAATTGTCAGGGGGCGCAGGAAGGAAGTAAAGCCGAAAAACATCTCGGAATCGTCCTGCCGACCGGACAGGCCGAAAACCGAGCCTATCTCCGGCAGCGGGATCTGTTTTACTTTCTTTCCCCCAAGGTCGTAGATCGTAAGCTCGTGGTGGGCGTCTTTCATGCAGGCTAACACCAGGTGATTGCTTACTATGGCCGCGCCGGAAATCACGGCATCCTGCTGCGGGATGATTTCTTTCCAGTTCTCGCGCCCCGGCTTCTCGACGTCGATAGTGATGATCCTGCCGCGGGGCGCATCGAGATCCGTGTTGAGGAAGAAGGTTGCGCCGACGTTGCCTATAAAATCGTAGCGTGCATCGGCCGCGTCCAGCAGCTTGATAAATTTTTCCGCGCTTGAGACTTTTTTGTAATAAACGCGGTTTTTAGGGTCGGTACCGTGCCAGACGTGCAGCAACAAGTAGTTGCCGTCCTCGGTCATGAACGGTGAGAAGCCCAGTTCCTTGTTGTCGGGTTGCTCGTAGACCAGTTTGTCGTCCTTCTGCGGCGTGCCCAGGGCATGCCAGTACACCCGCGAGTAGTTGTTCCAGTCCTCGGGCGCCACGGTGTCGGGATCGGGGAAGCGATTGTAGAAGAAGCCCGAGCCGTCATGCTTCCAGGCCACCGAGCTGAACTTGCAGCGCTCGAGGACTTCGGGAAAATCCTGGCCGCTATCTATCTTGCGGATTTTCAACTTCTGCCAGTCGCTGCCCTTGTCGGAGACCAGGTAGGCGATAAGCTTTCCGTCCTGGCTGACTTCCATACCGCTCAAGGCGCTGGTGCCGTCTGTAGAAAGCTTGTTGGGATCGATCAACACCCGCGGCTCGGCCGTCAGCGAATCCTGGACGTAGAGCACGTCCTGGTTCTGCAGGCCGTCGTTCTTGAAAAAGAAGTATCGCCCGGCCTTCTTTGCGGGCACCGAGTAGCGCGGAAAGTTCCAAAGTTTGGTAAAGCGGGCCTTGAGTTGTTCATGCAATTCGCCTTCGAGGAACTTTTTGGTCAGGGCATTTTCAGCCTCGACCCAGGCGACGGTCTCGGGCGAGTCGGGATTCTCGAGCCAGCGATAAGGATCGGCAACTTTCGTTCCGAAGTGGTCGTCGATGACATCCGACCTTCGCGCCTCCGGGTAGGAATAGCTGCGCTCCGGTTGTGTCGTCGGCGCCGGCTCGTTGCCGGCGCAGGCGCTCAGGCCGATTATAGCCAACACAAGGAAAAATTGATTCATGATTCGTTTTTTCATTTGCGCATTCTCCTTTCATGGCCGTGTCCAATCATGCCAGGGCAGTCATGGGTGCGCAACACAACATATGACTTGCGCATATCTGGCGAATCTGGCAACGTATCGGCCCATGAAAACGACAAAGAAAATTGTGTGTCTTGGTTGTGCCCTGGGCCTGTTGATCGTCGCGAGTTGCAAGGGCGGTGAGAATGCACCTGGAAACTCCGCCAAAAAGACCGCGCCGCTGACCGCACAGGCAAAGCCAAAGTCTATTCCGGCGCCCGCGGATGTGGCCGCCCCGCCCAAGGATGCCAAGATAACCGAATCGGGCCTGGCCTGGAAAGAGATCGAGCCCGGCAGCGGCAAGACTCATCCAAGTGCCACCAGCCGCGTCAGGGTGCACTACAGCGGCTGGACGACGGACGGGAAGATGTTCGACAGCTCGGTGGTGCGCGGCCAACCCGCCACTTTTCCTCTCAACCGCGTTATCGCCGGCTGGACCGAGGGCTTGCAACTCATGCTGGAAGGCCAGAAATGCCGCTTCTGGATTCCCGAAAACCTGGCCTACCAAGGCCGGCCCGGCCGGCCCGCGGGCATGCTGGTCTTCGACGTCGAATTGCTGAAGATTCTCAACTAGGGCACAAGGCGACATTGGAAGAACTGTCCGCCCCTTAGCCGGGTAGTATCCTTTAATAGTGTCCCGCATCAAGTCTATCAGGCTTCGAGATCATCGGTTACTCCCGAGGGGAAACCGATCTTGACTGTAGCCGTTGTTCACACAAGGTGGGTTCCATTTTGGAAACTTAGACATTCAGGGTTACCTGAATGGGGTATTCGGCAAAACCGGTTGAGGAGGTATATCCCGCCGATCCGGGGGGTTGTGCAGTAAGACGATGGATGGCACGTCTCTTGCGAAAATGAAAGTCATCGTTGCATGATCTAAAAGTGTTATTGTTACTTGCGAGGTGCGACATGTCTGGTTATGGAAGAAACTTTCTGGTTGTGGCGCTTGTTGGCATGTGCTCATTGTCACTTTCGACTCCCGTGAGGGCAGGCGGCACGCATTTTTTGGTGGAACCCTACAGCGGCATGGTCTTCAACCAGGGGCTCGACCGTGAAAATGCCGTGGGTCTCGAGTCCGGGGCCGTACTGGCGGTGGGCGGAAAGCTCAAGGGCTTTCCGCCTCGCTTCTACCTTTACTTCCGGGCATCACAGACTTATTTCGGCAAGGACGATGTCAGGGTCGAATCACACGCGACAAATGGATGTGTGCAACGAGCATACACCGCGGTGCTGGGCGGATTGCGGGTGATTATCCCGATCTGGGCTGATCTGAGACTGAACCTCGAAGTGGGCGGCGGCAGTTTCTTCTCGCGCAACAGTTACTACGAGACCGGTTTCAGAAGGGAATACGACGAAGACATGATCGTCATGGAACTGGGCGCCGGCCTGAACTGGCGCCTGTTCAGCTGGTTGTCTGTGGGCCTGATGTACGACTACAGTTTCGTCGCAGAGAACGAACACGGCGACATGATCGCCACCATTCTCGGCGAAGCCGATAATGGCGCGAATCTCGGCTGGAGCCGCCTGGTGGCAACGGTCGGATTCCATTTCTGATTAGCGGGGACGGTGGAGCATGAAACCCGGTCGACTTACATTGCTGACCATGCTGGTGCTCGCGGCGACCTCCGCTACTGCATGGGCCGGAGTCGATGCACCCGGGAGCATGACGTTTGATTTCATCGCCGATGATTCCAGCGTCATCGAAGACTGGTCGGAGCTCCCCGACGAGACTGTCCAACTTAGCGCCACGGCCTATTTTTCATCTGATGCATCGAGCTTCGGAGAGGACGGCGTCTTCATCTGGGCGGGCTTCGAATTTATCATGAACGATCAGCAGCGATACGGCATATTACTGATCGATCTCGACATGAGCATGGCTCCGCTGGACGGTGTGACGCCGATGCCACCCGAGGCGATCCGGGCCGAGTACCTGGAAAAATGGGGTGATCAGATCTATTTCGACGGCCAGGTCGCCATCGGTGACGTTTGGCTGGTGGATATCTTCTTCAACCAGGACGATGACGGTGCCGTCGAGGGAGACCTGGCACTGGTATTTGACGATCCGTCGGGGCATTTCCCGGGTTGCCGGGCGCTGGTCAGGGGGGCATTCGCATCCAGGCCCTCTCCCTCAAGCATGCGCCGTGACATGGGGATTAGCGAGGGCAACCAGGGAGGGACGACCTACGTCGACACGAGCTGCAACGGTGATATCTATCTGGCGGACGACAGCGGAGAGGGATGCGACTGCGGGGGGAATGATCCCGAAACGAGCGGCTGCGAGGGCGATACGGGCGGTGGATCGGGCTGCGAGGGCGACTCGGGCGGATCCGGCTGCGAGGGCGATTCGGGCGGCTCAGGCTGCAGCGGCTCCGGAAGCTCCGGCGGTTGCGGGGGCGACGTCGGCGGCGGTTCGTGCAGCGGCGGGGGCGGCTCGACCTGCGCCATCGCTGGTGTGCACAGGCGATACCACGGTCCCTTGCGAAGGGTCTTACGCTTCTTTCCCCAGATATTTGCCCTTGCGTTTATCGTTCTGCTGAAGAAGAGATCTTGTAAAAAAAGATGACGGGCGTGATTCCGTTATTTTTCTTCTAGAACCTGAATTCCTTCTGCGGGAATGGACTTTCCGCGCCACAGGCTGCAAACATCTCCTAGTTGCTCGATTGCCAGGCAGCGGCCATCGGGGCCTTCATAGAAAGCAATTTTCCAGCCCTCTGAAAGTTCGGCCGGTTCCTCTTTGCGTCTGTAGACTCGCCGCTCGCGTTCGATGGATTCTGGAAATGTCACAGACTCGTTCCATTCACTGTGGCCTGGAAAATAGAAAGCTTCTTGTGCAGATGACGGTATGCTGAGCAAAGCCGGGCCGTCTTCAGCTTCAAGACGACACCAGCTAATGGGCGAAGAGCCCCCGGACGCGTCCGCGACCCGGGCGCTTATGAGTGTCTTACCCAGGACAGTGATCACGTCATCGGCCTGTATGCGCACGGGACCAATCCACTTGCTTTTGCGGCTTGCCGTATGCGAGGCGTGCTTCAAGCGCACGCGCAGCACGATGATCACGACGATCAAGGTGCCGAAGATAACAGCCAGCAGTAACAACAAGGGAACTAGTTTCGAAGCCGCATCTAAGACCTGTTCTCCCATGCCGTGAGCATACTCCTCGCCAGGGATGGCGGCAATACACAAGCTGAAATTTGTCTTCGAAAACTGCTTGCCCTTTCATCGGGGTAGAGCTAGTATCCGCCTGCCGGCGACACATGTCGAGTGCGAGGATTTCATGGCGTCCAGCAACCCCTGCGCCACCTATCAGATCCTGCAAAGAAACCTGGTTCATGGCAACCTGCGACCCGGGGAGGAGATAGGTGTCCGGGCCGATCAGTTCCTGGTGCAGGACGGCACCGGAACAATGGTGTTTCTGCATCTAGACAAACTGGGACGGGCGAGGTTGAAGGGCAAGACCGCCGTCTGCTACGTCGATCACAACACCCTGGGAGATGGCGGCCCCGAGAACGCCGATGATCATCGCTTTCTCGAGACATCGTGCATGACCAGCGGTGTCGCGTTTTCTCGTCCCGGCAACGGCATCGGGCACCAGGTTCACCTGGAGCGCTTCGCGCAACCCGGCCGGCTGCTGCTGGGAGCGGACAGCCACGTTACGACCATGGGCGGGATCGGCATGCTGGCGATCGGAACCGGCGGGCTTGAACTGGCCGTGGCGTTAACCGGATCTCCCCACTACTTTATCTGTCCGGCCGTCACCCGGGTGTGGCTGACTGGCAAGCTAAAGCCATGGTGCTCGACCAAGGATCTGGCTTTGCACATAATGCGAAGCCTTGCGAGCCGCAGAAATGTCGAGACCTCTCTCGAATATGACGGGCCAGGTGTCAAGACGCTCAGTGTTCCACAGCGTGCCACGGTCACAAATATGGGAGCCGAACTCGGAGTTACTACCTCACTGTTTCCAGCCGATGCGACTACCCGCGCTTACCTCGCGGCCCAGCATCGCCCGGGAGGTTTCAGGCGCCTGGAGGCCGGTGCCCGGGCCGAATTCGTTGACGAGATTGAAGTCGATCTGGGTCAGATCGTGCCTATGGTGGCCCTGCCGCACAGGCCGGACAAGGTAGTACCGGTGCGTGATATTAGCGGCCTGCCGGTCGACCAGGTTGCGATAGGAAGTTGCATAAACGGTTTCTTCGAGGACATCTCCAGGGTGGCCTTGATGCTCAAGGGACGCAAGATCTCTTCTCATTTAAATCTGGTTGTCGCTCCGGCTACGCGACAGGTCATGCAGTCTTTGATGGAAAGGGGTTACCTGAAAATATTACTGGATGCCGGGGCCAGGTTGGCTGAGCCTGCCTGCGGGTTCTG
>Ga0307424_1000823_pt1 | contig 16457 bp, 14 predicted proteins | sample SalMarWE160320MG_FD_202157 | JGI IMG/M metagenome (GOLD analysis project Ga0307424, IMG submission 202157) | Salt marsh sediment microbial communities from the Plum Island Ecosystem LTER, Massachusetts, United States - WE1603-20 | ecosystem: Environmental > Aquatic > Marine > Intertidal zone >... | reverse complement strand
AACTCCCGGTCCGGTATCAATGGAATTGGGCAATGGCATGGGGCGTCCGTAAAGTCCTCGCGTAACGGGCGATTTCGGCTTTTCAAATGGCAACTCTGATTATCTGCCCGGTGTGCGAGACCCGCTATGAAGTCAAAGCGGAGTTTCCACCCGAAGGGCGCAAAGTCCGCTGCTCCAAATGCAGCCATGTGTGGCAGGCCAAGCCGGTCAGCGCGGAGGCTCAGGCGCCTGCGCCCCAGCCTGCTGCGCGGCCACAGGCGCCCGCGCCACAGCCCGCCCCGGCGCCAAAGGCGCCACCGCCGCCGCCTCAGGCGGCGCCGGCGCCGGCACCGGCGCCGAAGCGCATGCCGGAGCCCCCACCCCCGCCACCACCGCCCCGGGCCGCGCCACCACCGCCCCGGGCCGCGCCGCCGCCGCCGCCCGGCGTGCCGCCGGCGCCGCGGGGCGATGCCGAATTCGAGCCCGACGATGCCCTCGCGGCACAGGTCGCACGGATGAACGCGGAGGCCATGCCGGCCCCGCCGCCGCCAGCGCCGGAGCCCGCGCCTGCCAAGTCCGGCGGTCTCTTCGGCAAGCTCATGGGCAAGCGCAAGCAGCCTGCGCCGCCACCGCCGCCGCCACCCGAGATGGCCCCGCCGCCCGAGATGGCGCCGCCTCCCGAGGCGGGATTCGGCGCGCCGCAAGATGCTTCATTCGAGATGGGGTACCCCGAGGGGGAGGCGCAGGACGAGGCCCTGGCCGATCCGGCGCTGGTGGCTGCGGCCTTCGGCGAAGCGCCACCCAAGGGGAAGAAGCGGCGCAAGCCGCTTCCCATCGTCAGCATCGGCTGGGGCATTCTGGCGATCATCGTCGCCGTCGTCGTCGGCCTGTTCGTGTTCGCGCCGAGCACCACCGTGTCGCTGCTGCCGGGCGCGGCGCGGGTCTACTCGATGCTCGGTATGCCGATCGGGGCGCAAGGTCTCGCCTTCGAGGGTGTCCACTACGGCTGGACCAATGACGGCAGCCAGACGGTGCTCGAGGTCCAGGGCAATGTGAAGAATACGAGTTCGTCCACGATGGCGGTGCCGACGGTCGTCATAGCGCTGCGCGATGAGAACGGCGACGAGATCTCAGAGTGGACGACGGAAGTCGGCGCGGCCGAGCTTGCCGCCGGCGAGGAGGCGCCGTTCTTGCGGCAAATCCCATCGCCGCCCAGCAATGTCCGCAGCCTCAAGGTCCGCTTCGCCAAGGCGAACTAGGCATGGTGGGCGTTGCTGCGGCTGAGACGGTCAGGCCGTTGTTCAGCGCCGAGACCATCGCGGCTCGCGTCGATGCGCTTGCGCGCGACATCGCTGCGGCAAAGCTGCACGACCTCATCATCGTTGCGATCCTGAAGGGGAGCTTCATCTTCGCGGCCGACCTCGTGCGGGCGCTGCACCGGCAGGGGCTCAAGCCTGAGATCGACTTTATGTTCCTCGCAAGTTACGGCGCGGGAACGGAGGGCGGCGAGGTCAAGGTCTTGCGCGACATCAGCAGCCCGATCGCGGCGCGCGACGTGGTGATCGTCGACGACATTCTCGACTCGGGGCGCACGCTGCTTTTTGCCAAGGAGCTTCTGACAAGCCGCGGCGCGCACGCGGTCAAGACCTGCATCCTGCTTGATAAGCAGGTGCCGCGCGACGTGGACGTCACGCCGGACTTCACCGGGTTCCAATGTCCGCCGCAATTCGTCGTCGGCTACGGCATGGATCTCGCCAACCGCTACCGCGAGCTGCCGTTCATCGGCGTCTGCGAGCGCTGACGATCAGCGGTCCAGGACGAGCCTGATCTCCACCAGGTTGGAGCGTACCCGCAAGACGTAAAAGCCGAGGGTCGCCAGATGCGACGGCATCAGCCAGCCGGACTCTGCGCCATTCGAGATGATCGTCGGCTGGATTTTGAGCGAGGCGCGCAGCTGTTCCTCGAGCTCGTCCCACAGCGCGCCGAGGCGGCGCTCCTTGATGACGTCGGCGAAGTCGACGCGGGCTGCGGTGAGAATGCCGTAATAGGCGTAGAGCTGGCCGTAGGCGAACCAGAAGCGGTCGTCGGCGCGGGTGTCGAACCAGCCGCTGTTATAGTTCTCGGACCGTTCGCGCAGGATCGCCGAGGTGGCGCCGATATCCTTGGCGATGCGATCGACGAACTGGAGCAGGTTGTCGGCGCGGGCGTCGAACACCGCATCGCACGTCTCGAGCCGGTGGTTGAACTTCCGCAAGTCCTTGATGGCCGACCGGTAGAAGCTCGGCGTCGGCGTCTTCGGGCCAAACGGGCTCAAGGAGAAATACCAAGTGTACTCGTCGAACTGCAGCGCGCCGCGCGCGCTCTGCAAGTCGGCGTCGATTTGCGAGGTGCCGCGCACGCGCCCAAGCGTGTCGACAAGCTCGACGGTCGTGCGGCGGAGCGCCTGGTTCACGCCGCGCTGGAACGCCGCCTTGTTGTCGAAGAACGGCGTCTTGTCCCAGGGAAGCCCGAACAGGCCGAGCTTGTAGAGCAGCATGGAGGAGATCCAGGCATTCTGGTTGACGTTGAAGTCGACCAGGTTCGCGGTGGCGTCGACGACGAGGGAACGGCGGCAGGTCTTCGCCGGCGTCGCGGCGGGCTTGGTGTCCTCGTCGGCGGTGATGATGCCGCCCTCTGGGTGCGGGGTCCGGCTCGAGGCTGCCGTCTTGCGGTCGTAAGCCGCCGCATAGTTCGGATTGAAATTCGTCCACACTTGCGTGGTCCAGAAGAAATAGCCGTAGAGGCCGACAAGGCCGAGCACGAACAGCCCAAGCACGATCTTGAGGATGACGCCGCGACGCGTGAACCAGTCGCCCAGCCAGACGAACGGCTTGAGCAGATAAGCGACGGCGAGCCCGAGCCCCCGGCCGATAGCCTGGAAGGTGCGGGTGAAGAAACTCACGATTCTATCGAGCATGGGACGTCATCCTTCGCCACGCGGAAATGGGCTCTCGGGAATATAGAGGGTCATGCCGGCCAGGCCATGACTGGTCCATGAACGCTTCTGAAGCCCGGATTAGAACTCGCGGATGAGACGCTCGAGATAGTCCAGCTCGATGTTCGGCCGTGATGGATCGGCGACCCGGCGGCGCAGCTCGTCGAGCACCTCGCGGGCCTTCTGGATGTCGATCTGGTCAGGCACCTGGACGGAAAGCCCGAGATCGGGGCGGTTGGAGCGGTCCGGGCGTCCGAGCGGGTCGCGGCCGTTATTGCCGGGGCCCTGGCCCGCCTGCATCTCCCCGTTCTGCATCATTTGTTGGGCCATGGACTGCGCGCCCTTGCGCATGCGGTCGAGCGCGAGGCTCTGATTCTGCGTGGCGCTGTCGAGGTCGGGCTTGCCGAGCGCCTCCTCGGCGTCCTGCATGGCCTGCTTAGCACCCTTGAAGTCTTTCGGCGCGTCGCCGCCGCCTTCCATGCGCATGCGGTCCACCAGGCTTTGCAGCTTGTCGCGCAGCGCCTTCTGGCGCCTTTGAAGATCCGCAAGGGAGCCTTGCTGCTGACCTTGCGACTGGCCGAGCTGGGTCTTGCCGCCACCGGGCGCGTTGCCTTGCCGGCCTGACTGGCCTTGCGCCTTAGCCCCGGCTTGTCCGCCTTGGGGCAACATGTCGGAGAACGGAGTCATTTGCATGCCGGGCCCGAAGTCCATAGGCGGCGGGCTAACCTGGAACTGATCGCCGGCACCACCGCCCTGGCCGCGCTTGCGCTTCTCGGCGAACGTGTCGTCGAGCAGCTTCTGCTGGTCGGAAACGACGTCGTTCATGTCTTTCATCATGCGGCCGGCACGCTGCTTTTTTGCGTTGTCCGGGAAGTTCCCGGTCTGCAGCCGGTCGAGAATATCGTTCAGCTCAGACAGCATGCGCTCGGCCATGTCCTTGGAACCGGACGAGGCCAACTGCTCGATGTTCTTCAGCATCTTGTCGAGGTCTTGCTGCGATACGAGCTTGTCGCCCTCCTTGGTGGGGGTGCCGGCCTGCTGGGGCATGTTGCCCTTGTCTTTTTGCTGTGCGGCAAGCGCCTGGAGGTAGCGGCCGAGCGCGGCGCGCAGCTGCTCAATGCGGTGCTTGATCTCCGCAGCCGGCGCATTCTCTTGCAGCGCCTTGAGGAGCGCGTCCTGGGCGTTCTTGAGCTCACGCTCGGCATCGGGCAAATCGCCTTCCTCGATGCGTAATGCCGTATTCCAGAGCTGGTCGACGACGCTCCGGACGCTGTCGCGCGAATCGTCGTTCAGGAGGCGCCAATAGGCGTTGCGCAGAGAGAGATAGACGACCTTGTCGTCGATGACTTTCTCTCCGCCAATCGTCAGCGCGTCGAGCGCGCGGGCGACGCTGCCCAGCGAGCCCGGCTGGCGGACGAGCTTCTTGCGCTGCTCGACCACGGCCTTGGCGAGGGGCTTCGTGAAGGTGCGCTCCGGCAGCACGAACTCGTAAGGCTCGCTCTTGCCCTCTTGCTCCGCCTGATCGCGGGCGACAAGGGTCATCTTCACCTTCAGCCCGGCCCAGGGATGCGCGGTGAGGTCCTGCGTGGTGCGGCCCTCGACCTTCTTGGCGTTGGCGTGCGGGAGTTGGAGAGGGATGACCGGCGGCCCGAACAGAGGCTCGTTGGCCTCGGCGAGATCGTCGTCCTCTTCGTCGGATGGCGTGGGCGCCGGGTTTTGCGCCGCATCGGCGAGGGCGAAATGCGCTTCGGCGCTCGCCACGCCATAGTCGTCGTGGGCGCTATAGGTGAGGCGCAAGCTACCGCGGGGCGTCGTGGTGGGATGGGCCGAGAGGCTGATCGTCGGCACCTGGTCCTCGATCAGGGCGAACTGCCACTGCGCGACGGTGTGGCCGCTGATCTGCACGTCGGCCGTCGTCGGCTTCATCAGCCCGGCATCGAACTGGACCAGTCCGGCACTGGCGCCGAGCTTCGGCTCGATGGCCTTCTCCTTGCCGCTCGCCTCATCGCGGACGGTGAGGGTCACCTTTTCGCCTGCCGGCGCATGGGTGCGGACGATGAGCTGGCTCCGCTCCGGCACTGAGAGCGCGCGGAAGGATTCGGCGCCGGCGCCCACGGACTCGCTGCCGTCGGCAAGCACGATGGGGGCCATGCCGGTATAGACCGGCGGCGTCACCCAGGCATCAAGCCTGACGAGTGCCGCCGACGCGGTGGCGGCCGGCGTGAAGGCTGCAGCGATCCGCGTCCTGGCATCGCCGCCGGCAGCGATCGCGGCGACGATGAGCGCGATCAGGAGCAGCGCGCGGATGGCATAGGGGTCCTCGCGGTCGGTGCGGGGCGCCGGCCAAGAGGGTTTGAGCTTGGCGACGAGACGGGCGAGGCGCTGGCGGTGAACCGCCCACAGCATTGCCGTCTCGGCTTGCGGCGTTGTGCCGAGCTCGTCCTCGTAGGAGGAGGCCGGGCGATGCTTGACGTTCGAGTTGCGCTCAAGACGCCGCAGCGCTTCGGCGCGGGTCGGGAGCGCCAGCCGCACGAGCGGCAGGAAGGAGACGATGAGCGCAAGCCCGAAGGCGCCGAGCAGGATGCGGTGGGCCAGTGGCGGCATCAGGCTCCAGCCGCCGAGCAGCGTGAAGACCAAGAAGGCGGCGACCACGATGAAGGGCCACAGCAGGCCCTCCCAGATGCGCTCCCCGAACAGCGCCAGCCAGCTCAGGCGCACGCGGGCTTCGAAGCGCTTCTTGAGCGCAACGGCCTCGGCGGCCTCCTTAGGGCTCGGTCTTGAGCGGGACGGTTTTGCCATAATCAGCCGTATTTAGCACAGGCAGGGCCCGCGCAAGGGTTACATCACGGTAATTTGCCGTTCGAAGCGGGCAAAAGGGAGGCCCCCAAAGACCAGGCTTAACCAGCCTAGAGCCAGTCCGGCAGGCGCTCGGCCCCTAGCATGTCGTCATAGGTGGGCCTTGGCCGGGTGACGCAATATTGGCTCCCCGACACCAGCACTTCCGGCACCAGCAGGCGGCTGTTGTATTGAGAGGCCTGCACCGCGCCATAGGCGCCAGCGGTCATGACGGCGATGAGATCGCCGGCGTTCAGCTCCGGCAGCGGCCGTGCGAGCGCGAGATAGTCCCCGGTCTCGCACACCGGCCCCACGACGTCGGTCACCACGGCCTGGGTTCCGGAGGCAGGCTCGACCACCGGCAAGATCTGGTGATGGGCCTCGTAGAGGGTGGGGCGGATCAGGTCGTTCATGCCGGCATCGACGACGGTGAAGGTCTTCGCCGGGCTCGTCTTCACATAGATCACGCGCGTGACCAGGATGCCGGCATTGCCGGCGATCATGCGTCCCGGCTCGAACAGGAGCCTGACGCCGAGACCGCCGACCGCCTCGTTGACCAGCCGCGCATAGTCGGTGGGAAGCGGCGGCGCCGGCTCGTCGCTGCGGTAAGGGATGCCGAGCCCGCCGCCGAGATTGACGAACTCGATGCCGAAGCCGGCAGTGCGCAGGCTGCCGACCAGCTCCGACAGAAGCGCGAAGGCATTCTTGAACGGGGCCAGGTCGGTGATCTGGCTGCCGATATGCATATGCACGCCGGCGGGCGCGATGCCCGGCAATTTGGCGGCGAGGCGATAGAGCGACAGGGCCTGCTCGAAGGGCACGCCGAACTTGTTCTCCGCCTTGCCGGTCGAGATCTTGTGGTGCGTTTTGGCGTCGACGTCAGGGTTCACGCGGAAGGCGATACGCGCGTCACGCCCGCGCGCCTCGGCCACCTCGCTCAGCGCGCGGAGCTCGGGTTCGGATTCCACGTTGAAGGCGAAGATGCCAGCGTCGAGCGCGAACGCCATCTCCGCCTTGGTCTTGCCGACGCCGGAGAAGGCGATGCGCTCGGGCGGCGCGTTCACGGCGAGCGCGCGGCGCAGCTCGCCTTCGGAGACCACGTCCATGCCGGCGCCGAGCTTGGCGAGCGTTGCCAGCACGCCGAGATTGGAGTTGGCCTTGATCGAATAGCAGACGAGCGTCTCGGGCTGCGCGGCGAAGGCCTCGGCGAACACCTGATAGTGGCGCTCAAGGGTCGCGGTCGAATAGCAATAGAACGGGGTGCCGACGGTATTGGCGAGATCGCACAGGTCGACCTCCTCGGCGTGAAGCACGTTTGCGTGTGACACGCCCCGCCGGTAGGCGAAATGATGCATGGGAAGGTATTAAGTCTATTGGATCAAACGGTCGAGGATCGGCAACCGGCGGGCCGGCGCCTCTGACATCTGGGTTGACGGGTCGGCTTTCACCTCGGGCCCCCGCGGGGCCGGCCGGTCCAAGGACCCCCGCCGTCCGCAGGCCGAAAGCCCGACAGCCATTACCAACGCCATCGCTATCAGGATGCGCAATGCGCTTCCCATGGTCGTGCCCCTGTGGTCAGGGCCCTTCCTCGGCCCTTTCCTACCCCTTTTATCGCGACAGGCCGTCCTTCTCCAAACGCTTTATCCACCGCCGGGCCTCCCGCCGGACATTGGCAGGGGCGGTTCCCCCTTGGCTCTTGCGGCTTTTCGCCGAGCGGCCAGGGTCCAGGACGGCGTAGACGTCCTCGGTGATGCGGGGCTCGACCGAATTTAGCTCGGGAAGCGTCAGCTTCCTGAGGTCGGCGCCCTTGTCCTCGGCCAGAGCGACGATTCGCCCGGTGATGTGGTGCGCTTCCCGGAAGGGAATCCCGAGATTCTGCACCAGCCAGTCGGCGAGGTCGGTGGCGGTGGCGTATTCGCGGCCCGCGGCCCGCTTCATGGCCTTGGTGTCGATCGTAAGGTCGCCCACCATCCCGGCCATGGCGGCAAGGCCCAGCTTCAGCGCGTCGAGCGCGTCGAACACCGGCTCCTTGTCCTCCTGCATGTCCTTGGCATAGGCGAGCGGCAGGCCCTTCATCACCATGAGCAGCGCCTGGAAGGCGCCGGCGATGCGCCCGGTCTTGGCACGCACCAGCTCGGCCGCATCCGGGTTCCGCTTCTGCGGCATGATGGAGGAGCCGGTCGAGAACGCGTCCGACAATTTGGCGAAGCCGAATTGCGGTGAGGTCCACAGCACGATCTCCTCGGCGAGCCGCGACAGATGCATGGCGGCGATGGACGCGGCCGCCAAGGTCTCGAGCGCGAAGTCGCGGTCGGAGACGGCATCGAGCGAGTTCGCCGTAGGCCGCGCAAAGCCGAGCGCCTTCGCCGTCATCTCCCGGTCGATGGGGAAGCTCGTGCCGGCGAGCGCCGCCGAGCCCAGCGGGCACTCATTGAGCCGCTTGGCAGCATCGGCGAAGCGACCGCGGTCGCGGGCCAGCATCTCCACATAGGCCAGGCAATGATGCCCGAAGGTGATGGGCTGGGCCGTCTGGAGATGGGTGAAGCCCGGCATGACCGTGTCGGCGTGCTGAAGCGCCTTCTCGGCAAGCGCGTGCTGGAGCGCGGCGAGGCCCGTTTCGATGCCGGCGATCTCGTCGCGCACATAAAGCTTGAAGTCGGTGGCGACCTGGTCGTTGCGCGAGCGCGCGGTGTGCAGCTTGCCGGCAAGGGGTCCGACCAGCTCCCGCAGCCGGCTCTCCACGTTAAGGTGAATGTCCTCCAGCGCTCGCGTGAATTTGAACTTGCCGGCCTCGATCTCGGCCAGAATCTGGTCGAGACCTTTGGTGATCTCGTCAGCCTCCTGGCCCGAGACGATGCCGGTCGCGCTGAGCATGGCGACATGCGCCTTGGAGGCCAGGATATCGTGGCGCCATAGCCGCTTGTCGAAATCGATGGAGGCATTTATCTCCTCCATGATCTCGGCGGGACTTGCGGCAAAGCGGCCGCCCCACATGGTGTTGGTCATGATCGTCCGGGCCAGCAGGCTAGGTTCGAAGAGGATGACGTGAACGCAAGCAATAAACGTCGGCACGCCGCGTCGCCGGCCACATACGTGATCGCTGCCATCGTCGCGGCGATTGCCGGGTTTGGCACGGTATATTGGAGTTTGGCCCCCTCTGACAATGGTTCGGGGTCCGCTTCGGCGCCCGAAACGCCGACCGAAGCGGCGTCCGGAGGCACCGGCACCGCCAAGACGGGTCCGCTTGCCGGGCTCAACAAGGGCGCCGTGGCCGCGTTCGTCGCTTATTCGAAGCCGCGCGATCTGCCCGATTTCACCTTCGAGACCGGCGACGGGGCCACCAAGTCGCTCGCCGACTTCCATGGCAAGGTCGTGCTTCTCAATATCTGGGCGACGTGGTGCGTGCCCTGCCGGAAGGAGATGCCCCAGCTCAATGCGCTTGAGTCCCAGCTCGGCGGCAAGGACTTCCAGGTGGTCGCGGTGAATATCGACCGCGGCGGGCCGGACAAGGCGCGCAATTTCCTGAACGAGACCAGCGCCGGGGATATCACGCTCTATACCGATCCCTCGGGCAAGCTGTTCGCGACACTGAAAGCCGTCGGCATGCCGACGACGCTGCTCATCGGCCGCGACGGCAAGGAGATCGGCCGGCTCGTCGGCCCTGCCGACTGGGCCTCGCCGGAAGCCAAGAAGCTGATCGAGGCGGCGATCGCGGCGCCGGCGCCAACGGGCTAGCCGCGCGCTGGCTACCGGGATTTAGGCCGCTGCTCTATGCTCAACGCTGCCCACCCAAGCGGAAGGGGGCAGGATGAACGATGACGCTATCGACGATGTCGTTCGCTTCTGGTTCGAGGAGCTCACGCCGAAGCAGTGGTATCGGCCGCCTGAGACGGTCGACGCCGAGGTCGCCGCGCGGTTTCGCGAAACCTATGAGGAGCTGAAGCGGGGCGTGCCGGCGGATTGGCTGGAGACGCCGAAAGGCTTTCTCGCCGCCATCCTCGTGCTCGACCAGCTTCCCCGCAACATGTTCCGCGGACAGGCCCGCGCCTTCGCCACCGATCCGGAAGCGCTTGCGCTCGCCAAGCGCGCCATCGACGAAGGCATGGATGCGAAGCTGCCGCCGAAGCAGCGGGCCTTCATCTATCTCCCGTTCCAGCACTCGGAGGCGCTGGCCGACCAGGCGCGATCGGTTGGGCTGTTCACCGCGCTCGGCAATCCGCTCAATCTCGACTACGCGCTCCGGCACCAGGACGTCATCGAGCGCTTCGGCCGCTTCCCGCACCGGAACGCCAGTCTCGGGCGGCACGCGACGGCGGAGGAGGAAGCGTTCCTGACGGAGCCCGGCTCTTCGTTCTGAGAGGCGATCACTCGGCCGGCGTGAGCGCGTCCTTGTCGAGGCGGTAGTTGTAGAGACAGGTCTGATCGACCGGCTTGTTGCACGGGATGCCGGAGGTGGTCACGTGCATGGTGCGCGTACCGCCGCTCGATGAGAATTTGAAGCTCTGGACGAAGTCCTGGAAGACCTGGTCCCAGCCGTCGCCAGCTCCGAAATAGAGCTGCAACATGCAGCCATCCGGGTTGCAGGCGGGATTGTCCGCGCCGTCGCATTTGAGCTTGGCGAAATCGACGATCAAATCCTTGTTGCCGTCGTTGTTGATGTCATCACTCCGCAGAACCGCGCTGCTATCCGGCTTGCCGCCGGCGTCCTGGCAGCGTTCGGCGGCCTCGGTGATGGTTTCAAGGACTTCCTCAGGGGGCGCCTTGTCGGGCGGTGGCCCCTTACGCGCCGGCGACAGACCAAAGGTCAGCGCCACGCCAATGATCAGCGCCACACACACCGCGGCCACGAGGCCGAGGATCCATACGCGGCGCGAGCTCAATGGGCGGCGGCCGTTCTGATCGTGCTCGGGAACTCAGCAGCTTTTGGCATAAGGCTGGATTTGCGCGCGCGATGGCTGTGGGACTTCCGGCGCGGCCCGCAAATGACCTCGCGAAGATGCGCGGGCTCATCGCCCAGTGAGGCCTTCATGGCGAGCCCATCGAGGCTGGTGCCGAACAGCGACTTCCAGAAATAGCGCTTGTAGCCGTTCTCCAGCAATTCCGCGGCACGGGCATTGCGGACACGGGTCGACGGCTCACCGAGCACGACAGCGACGAGCTTGCGGCCTTCGCGGGTGGCGCTGACCACGATGTTGAATCCGGAATCGCAGATGAAGCCGGTCTTCATGCCGTCGGCGCCGGCAAACGTCCTGAGCATGCCGTTATGGCCGCGGAGCACCCTCTGCCCGACCGTGACCTGCTTCTCGGCGAAGATGTCTGCATGCTCAGGGAACTCGATGATGAGCGCGCGCGCGAGCCGAGCCAGGTCGCGGGCCGTCGTGTATTGGCGCTCGTCGGGCAGACCGTTGGGATTGTCGAAATGGGTCCTGGTCATGCCGAGCTTCTTGGCGGCCGCGTTCATGCGCTCGACGAAGGCCTCCTCGCTGCCGCCGACGGTCTCGGCGACCATCATGGCCACGTCGTTGGCCGATTTGACGATCATGACCTGTAGGGCCGTATCGAGGTCGATCGATTTGCCGACAGGGAGCCCGAGCTTGGTCGGTGCTTGGACGGAGGCGTTCTTGGAGCAGATGACCCTGGTCTCCGGTGTCACCTCGCCATTGCGAATGGCCTCGAAGGTGACATAAGCCGTCATCAGCTTGGTGAGCGAGGCGGGGAACCAGAGCGCGTCGGGATCCTCGGAATAAAACACCGTGCCGTTGTAAGGTTCGAAGACGAGGGCAGGGCTCGCGGTTGCCATCGATGGAGCCAATAAGGCTAGTCCAGCGACAAGGCTGAAAAACGCGCGCCTCAGCATGATCCCTTTCCCTCGTTCGAATCGACGCTTTGCGCCTTGAGCCGACCGCATCCCCGTTCGGCCTAAGAACGGTGGCTATCAAGCCGTGAATTGGCGGGCTCCCCCGACCCCCTCGGACCCGGACCCTATAATCACCCGAAATTCGACTGTTCCGTGACAGACGTGGAAAACATGGCTTTCGCTGGACGAGAATCGGGCGGATTCGGTCAAATCCCGCGCCACTCGTCGACTCGAAGCTCCCCAGCAAAGCCGCTCTCCGAATCGGAGACTAACGTGCCGATTGGGTTTCGCAACCCGCGAGGTTCGGATTTGTGTGGCCTCACGGTCACGGACGGCGATCAAGAATCCAATCCGCCGCCGCGGCGAGGTCTGAGACCGTCGCCGTGGGTGGGGGCGCGAACCGCGTCTCGTCGCCCGGACGGTATTTGCCGGTGCTGACGAGCAGCGCGTGTCCGAGGTGTGCACGCAGAGCGCCGGCAACGTCCGCTTCCGCGTCGTCGCCGACCATCACCGCGTCTTCCGGCGGACAGTCCATGCTCGCGAGCGCTGCGGCGAAAAAGTCCGGCGAAGGCTTGCCGAGCACGGTGGCCTTTTTTCCGCTGGCGTATTCCAACGCCGTGACGAAGGCGCCGGCGTCGAGGCTGAGCTTGCCGTCCTCGTCCTTGAAGGTGCGGTTCTTGGCCAGCGCGATCAGGTCGGCGCCTTCGACGAGCGCGCGGAAGGCGCCATTGAGATGGGCATAGTCGAAGGCGTCGCCCGCATCGCCGACCACGACGGCGCGCTTTTCGCGCGCGGGGAGACCAGCGAACTCTTGTGCCAGGTTCGGATGCACGACCAAGACCGGCGAGCAGTCGTTGCGGTCGAGCCAGTCGCGTGCGGCTTGGCCAGGTGTGAACAGCTCGCTCTCGGAGATGTCGAGGCCGAGCTTGGCGAGGCGCGTCAACAAGGTCTGTTTCGTGGAGCGCGTGGTGTTGGTGACGAAGCGTAGCGGCAGCCCCGCTCGATGCAGCGTGGCGACCGCGTCGACGGCACCGGGTAGCGCGTGATCGCCGTCATAGATGACGCCGGCAAGATCGAGGAGCACGCCGCGGATCATGGGTGCAACGTTGCGCGCAGACAGCGCACGGATCAAGCGCTGCCGTTGCAACTACCTCCACTTTGGTATCTCTGTTCGAGGACGTGAGCTTCGCCCTCGGCGAAGGCCATCAGGCGCGCTGCGCGTCAGTTTTTGAAGGCTAGGTACCCTCATCATGAGCGCCTCTTTCGAAGAGCTCGACTATTGCCCGACGCCGATCGGCGCGCTCACCTTGCGCCGCCGCCGGGAACTCACGCTCGGTGTGGATGTCTTCGAGATCAAGCTTGGCGACGAGTCCTTGATGTCGAGCCTGTTCACTGCGTCGGAGATCGCGCTGGCGCGCCTGGGGCTCGCGGGAGTGGGCGAGGGCGGGCCGCTCGACGTCGTGGTCGGCGGGCTCGGCCTCGGCTACACGGCGAATGCCGTGTTGGAGAACCGGCACGTGCGCTCGCTTATTGTGGTCGAGGCGCTGGCGCCGGTCATCGAGTGGCACGAAAAGGGGCTGCTGCCGCTCGGCCCCACGCTGACAGGCGATCCACGCTGCCGGTTGCTGCATGGCGATTTCTTCGCACTCGCGGCGTCGGAGGTGGGCTTCGATGCGGGCACACCGGGCCGCCGGTTCGACGCGATCCTGGTCGACATCGATCATTCGCCGGACGCTTTGCTCGATGCGCGCAGCTCCACCTTCTATCAGCCCGAGGGGCTTCGCCGTCTGGCCGCGCATCTTCGTCCCGGCGGCGTGTTCGGTCTGTGGTCGAACGACCGTCCCGACGATGCTTTCACGGCGCGGCTTGCCAGCGTCTTCGCGCAGGCGCGGGCCGAACCCGTGACGTTCGATAATCCGCTGCAGGACCGGCCGTTCACGCAGACCGTCTATCTCGCGCAAACGCAAGGCGGTCCCGCATGACAGCGCTGTCGCCTGACCTGGCTGCGCTCCGCGCTTCGCTCGTGGCCCGGCTCGAGGCGCTTCGCGCTGCCAGCGAGACCACGGCGGACAATCGCCGTCCCGTTGAGCTGGACCAGACATCGGTCGGGCGCATCTCGCGCATGGACGCGATGCAAGGCCAGGCCATGGCGCTGGCGACGGATCGTCGGCGCCATGACGAGGCGCGCCGTGTCGAGGGCGCCATCAAGCGCATTGACGAGGGCGAGTACGGCTATTGCATCGCGTGCGGCGAGGAGATCGCGGCGAAGCGTCTGGAAGTCGATCCCACCATCCCGACCTGTATCGCTTGCGCCTCGGGCGCGCGCCGTTAGTCCCGCTTCTCGATCAGGATGGCGCGGAGGTCGTTGACGTTGGTGAGGGTGGGGCCCGTCTCGAGCAGATCGCCGATCCCCTTGAAGAAGGTGTAGGGGTCGTTGTCGGCGAGCATGGCTTTGGGGTTGAGCCCCGCCTTCTCCGCGCGCTCAAGCGTGTCGGGATAGATCAGTGCCCCGGCGTTGTCCTCCGAGCCGTCCACGCCGTCGGTGTCGCCGGCGAGCGCATAGATGTTCTCCATGCCGTCAAGCGCGATGGCGAGCGCGAGTAGGAACTCGGTGTTGCGGCCGCCTTTGCCTTTGCCTTTCAGCGTGATGGTGGTCTCGCCGCCCGAGATCAGCACGCAAGGCGGCTGCTGCGGTTGGCCGCGCATGGCGCATTGGCGGGCGATGCCGGCGTGGACCAGCGCCACGTCGCGGGATTCGCCTTCGATCGAGTCGCCGAGGATCACCGGGGTGACACCCACTTTGCGCGCGACCTCGGCGGCGGCTTCGAGCGAGGCCTGCGGCGTGGCGATCATGATGTTCTCCACCCGGTCGAAACAGGGATCGCCGGGCTTCGGCGTCTCGTCCGCGGTCTCAAGCACGTGGCGCACATTGTCCGGCAGGTCGATCTTGTATTTCTCGACGATGCCGATCGCGTCCGCCTTGGTCGAGGGGTCCGGCACTGTCGGCCCTGAGGCGATGATCGAGGGATCGTCGCCCGGCACGTCGGAGATCATCAGCGCCACGACCTGCGCGGGGTACGCGGCCTTGGCGAGGCGCCCGCCTTTGATGGCGGAGAGATGCTTCCGCACCGTGTTCATCTCGGAGATGGTGGCGCCGCTTGCCAGCAGCGCCTTGTTCACCGCCTGCTTGTCCTCAAGCGTGATGCCTTCGGCGGGAAGGGCGAGCAGCGCCGAGCCGCCGCCGGAGATGAGGCAGAGCACGAGGTCGTCCTCAGTCAGACCCTGCACCATCTGGAAGATGCGCTTCGCCGCCTCGCGGCCGGCCTCGTCAGGCACGGGGTGCGCGGCCTCGACCACTTCGAGGCGCTCGGTCGGCACGCGATAGCCGTAGCGGGTGACGACGAGCCCATCGAGGGGAATGTCCCAGGCGTCTTCGAGCGCCTTGGCCATGGCGCCGGAGGCTTTGCCGGCGCCGATGATGACCGTGCGGCCCTTCGGTCTCGGGGGCAGATGGGCGGGCACGCAAAGGGAGGGCAGGGCGGCGTCGACGCCCGCCTTGAACATGGCCTTGAGTAACTCTTCGGGCGTCATTCTTGTGCTTGCCTCCCCCCTTTTTGGTAGCGCCAGAAACCTGCACAGACGATTGCCATAAGGCAAGTGAATGAATACGGTGCCCTTCCTTTTGCAGGAAAGCCAGGTGTGCTGGGAAGATAAGCTGGGGGCTATGCGTAATGGCAGCGGGTAGTAGCGAGCAACACAAGAAGCCCAAATCCGATATCGACATCAGCCAAGCCGCCACCATGCGGCCGATCCTCGATGTCGCCAAGGATAAGCTCGGCATCGAGGCCGAGGACCTGATCCCTTACGGCCACTACAAGGCGAAGGTCTCGCTCGACTATATCGACTCCCTGAAGGACAAGCCCGACGGCAAGCTGATCCTCGTCACCGCGATCACGCCGACGCCCGCCGGCGAGGGCAAGACCACCACCACGGTGGGCTTGGGCGACGCGCTCAACCTCATCGGCAAGAAAGCCATGATCTGCATCCGCGAGCCTTCGCTCGGGCCGTGCTTCGGCGTGAAGGGCGGGGCGGCCGGCGGCGGCTATGCCCAGGTCGTGCCCATGGAGGACATCAACCTCCATTTCACTGGCGATTTCCACGCGATCGGCGCCGCCAACAATCTGCTCGCGGCGATGATCGACAACCACGTCTATTGGGGGAACCCCCTCGATATCGACGTGCGCCGCGTCACCTGGCGCCGCGGCGTCGACATGAACGATCGTGCCTTGCGCGCCATCGTCACCTCGCTTGGCGGGGCCGCTAACGGTTTCCCCCGCGAGGCGGGCTTCGACATCACCGTGGCCTCCGAGGTCATGGCGATCTTCTGCCTGGCCAAGGATTTGGCCGATCTTCAGCGGCGGCTGGGCCAGATCCAGATCGGCCAGACGCGCGATAGGAAGCCTGTCACCGCGAAGGAGCTGTCCGCGGCGGGCGCCATGGCGGCGCTGCTCAAGGATGCGCTGGCGCCGAACCTGGTGCAGACGCTCGAGAACAACCCGGCCTTCATCCATGGCGGGCCGTTCGCCAACATCGCCCATGGCTGCAATTCGGTGATCGCCACCAAGGCGGCGCTCAAGCTCTGCGACTACGTGGTGACGGAAGCGGGCTTCGGCGCCGATCTCGGTGCCGAGAAGTTCTTCGACATCAAATGCCGGAAGGCGGGTCTCAAGCCCGATTGCGTGGTGATCGTGGCGACCATCCGCGCGCTCAAGATGCATGGCGGCGTCGCCAAGGACGACCTCAAGAAGGAGA
>Ga0307424_1000822_pt1 | contig 16464 bp, 14 predicted proteins | sample SalMarWE160320MG_FD_202157 | JGI IMG/M metagenome (GOLD analysis project Ga0307424, IMG submission 202157) | Salt marsh sediment microbial communities from the Plum Island Ecosystem LTER, Massachusetts, United States - WE1603-20 | ecosystem: Environmental > Aquatic > Marine > Intertidal zone >... | reverse complement strand
CGGTGGCGGCCGGGGCCGACGCGGTGGGGGTGATCCTGGTCCCGGCCAGCCCCCGGGCGGTGACCCCGGACGCGGCCCGCGCGGTGCTGGCCGGCTTGCCCCCGGAGATCGCCCGGGTCGGGGTGGTAGTGGACGCGCCGGTGGGCACGGTGCGGGCCTGGGTGGCGACCGTCGGCCTCACCGCGATCCAGGCCCACGGCGACGAGCCGCCGGAGGCCTGCCGGGCCTACGGGGTTCCGGTGGTGAAGGCGTTCCCGGCCGGTCCGGGCTTCGACCCGTCCCGGCTGGAACCTTACCGCGAGTTTCCGATCCTGCTGGACGGAGTGGCCGAGGGGAAGCGGGGAGGCACCGGGCGGCCGGCGGACTGGGAGGGCGCCCGGCGGGCGGTGGAAGCCGGGTTCCGGGTGCTGCTGGCCGGCGGCCTGGGTCCGGAGACCGTGCGCCCGGCGGTGGAGCGGGTGGCCCCGATCGCGGTGGACCTGAACAGCGGGGTGGAGACGGCGCCCGGGAGGAAGGACCCGGCCCGGATCGCCGCCGCCCTGGAAGCGCTCCGCGACCTGGCGGAGCCGGAGGCATCGACATGGCCCTGGTAACCCCGCCGGATTCCCGCGGCTATTTCGGCGCCTTCGGGGGACGGTTCGTGCCCGAGACCCTGATGGCCCCGCTCGGCGAACTCGAGGCGGCCTACACCGCCGCCGCCGCCGACCCCGCCTTCCTGGAGGAGTGGGAGACGGTGCTCCACGACTACGCCGGGCGGCCCACCCCCCTCACCGAGGCCCCCCGCTTCGGCGCCGCCTGCGGGGGCCATCGCGTGTTCCTGAAACGCGAGGACCTGCTCCACACCGGGGCCCACAAGATCAACAACGTGCTGGGCCAGGTGCTCCTGGCCCGCCGCATGGGCAAGCGCCGCATCATCGCCGAGACCGGGGCCGGACAGCACGGGGTGGCCACCGCCACCGCCTGCGCCCGCTACGGCCTGGAGTGCGTGGTCTACATGGGCGAGGAGGACGTGCGTCGGCAAGAGCTCAACTACTTCCGCATGAGACTGCTCGGGGCCACCGTGGTTCCGGTGGCCTCCGGCACCCGCACCCTGAAGGACGCCACCAACGAGGCCATCCGGGACTGGGTGGCCCACGTCGAGGACACCTTCTACGTGATCGGCTCGGTGGTGGGCCCGCATCCCTACCCGCGCATGGTCCGCGACTTCCAGTCGATCCTGGGCCGCGAGGCCCGGGACCAGATCCTGGCCGCCACCGGGGCGCTGCCCGATCTGCTGATCGCCTGCGTGGGCGGGGGGAGCAACGCCATGGGGCTTTTTTATCCCTTCCTGGCCGATCCGGTGCGCCTGGTCGGGGTGGAGGCGGCGGGGGAGGGGCTCTCCGGCCTGCACGCCGCGTCCCTGACCGCGGGACGGCCCGGAGTTCTCCACGGCGCGTTCTCCATGCTGCTCCAGAATGAGGACGGCCAGGTCCAGCCCGCGCACTCCATCTCCGCGGGGCTCGACTATCCGGGCGTCGGCCCCGAGCACGCCTACCTCCAGACCTGCGGCCGCGCCGAGTACGTGGTGGCCACCGACGCCGAGGCGCTTGAGGGCTGCCGGGAGATCTCCCGCCTGGAGGGGATCCTGCCCGCGCTGGAGACCGCCCACGCGGTGGCCGCGCTGCGCCGCATGGGCCCGGACCTGGAGCCGGAACGGACGGTGATCCTCTGCTTCTCGGGCCGGGGGGACAAGGACATGCCGGTTCTCTCCCGCTTCCTGGACGCCGAGGCGCCGTCGTGAGCGGCCGGCTGGGGGCGCTCCTGGCTGGGCGGGGAGATCGCACCCTGCTCATCCCGTACCTCACCGCGGGCTACCCCGACCCCGGGGAGACGGTGGACCTGCTCCGGGCCCTGGAGGAGGGGGGCGCGGACGTCATCGAGATCGGCCTCCCCTTCAGCGATCCCCTGGCCGACGGTCCGGTCATCCAGGCCACCAGTCATCGGGCGCTGGCGGCCGGGATCACCCACGCCCGGATCCTGGAACTCGCCTCGCGGTTCCGGGCGGTCTCGGACGTTCCCCTGGTGGCCATGGGGTACCTGAACCCCATCCTCGCCTACGGCGCCCCGCGCTTCTTCGCCGACGCGGCGGCGGCCGGGGTGGACGGCCTCATCGTGCCGGACCTGCCTCCCGAGGAGGCGGAACCCTACCTGGAGCCGGCCCGGTCCGCCGGCCTCTCCTGGATCTTCCTGGCCGCCCCCAATAGCAGCGCCGCGCGCCTGGGCCAGGTGGACGCGCTCTCCGGCGACATGAGCTACTGCGTCTCGGTGGCCGGGGTCACCGGCGCGCGCGATTCCTTTCCCCGGGAACTCGCCGCCTATCTGGCCCGGGCCGAGGCGGCCATGAAGAAGCCCTTCGTGGTCGGCTTCGGGATCTCCCGTCCCGAGCACGTGGCCCGGGTGGCCCCTCCGGCGGCGGGGGCGGTGGTCGGGAGCGCGCTCCTGCGCGCCCTGGGCGAGGAGACCAGCGCGCGGGCGCGGCGGCGGCGGGCCACCGCCTTCCTGCGCGCGTTGCGGCCGGCTCCCTAGAACGGCCGCCGGCCCGGGGCTTGCGCGGACCGGGCCCGGCGGCGGAGAATGACGGGCTTCCCGGGGCCGACCCGGGTCCGTCAAGCATCCCGTCTGGAGGTCACGCATGCTGGTCGTCATGAAGAAGGACGCCACCCAGGAGCAGATCGACCACGTGATCGAGGCGATCGGCCGTCTGGGGCTCTCCGCCCATCCCATTCCCGGCGCCCAGCGCACGGCCATCGGGATCACCGGCAACAAGGGGAGCCTGGACCGGAACATCCTAGAGTCGCTGGACGGGGTGCTGGAAGCCATCCCGGTGTCCAAGCCCTTCAAGCAGGTGAGCCGGGAGTGGCGGCAGGACGACACGGTGGTGGACGTGGCCGGGGTGAAGATCGGGGGGCCGCACCTGGTCCTGATCGGCGGCCCCTGCGCGGTGGAGTCCCTGGAGCAGGTCCGGGCAGTGGCCCGGGCGGTGAAGGCGGCCGGCGGACATCTGCTCCGGGGAGGCGCGTTCAAACCCCGGACCTCGCCCTACTCCTTCCAGGGGCTGGGCGAGGAGGGCCTGCGCATCCTGGCCCAGGTGCGGGACGAGGTCGGCCTGCCGGTGGTGACCGAGGCCCTCGATCCCGACGGGGTGGGCCTCGTGGAGACCTACGCGGACATGATCCAGATCGGGGCCCGGAACATGCAGAACTTCTCCCTGCTCAAGCGGGCAGGGAAGTCCCGGCTCCCGGTGCTGCTCAAGCGGGGGATGAGCGCCACCATCGACGAACTCCTCCTGGCCGCGGAATACGTGGTGAGCGAGGGGAACCCCAACGTGGTCCTCTGCGAGCGGGGGGTGCGGACCTTCGCCAACCACACCCGGAACACCCTGGACCTCTCGGCCATCCCCGCGGTCAAGGGGGTGAGCCACCTCCCGATCATCGCCGACCCCAGCCACGGCACCGGCCGGCGGGAGAAGGTGCTGCCGATGGCCCGGGCCTCGATCGCGGCCGGCGCGGACGGGTTGATCGTGGAGGTCCACCACCAGCCGGAGCGCGCCCTCTCCGACGGCCACCAAGCCATCTACCCGGACATGTTCGCCGACCTGGTGGAGCAGATCCGGCGCTTGGCCCCGGTGGTGGACCGGGACATGCATCCGCCGGTGGAGGTTCCGGCGGCCGGCTAGAGACCGGCGGGCCGGAGGCGGGGACGGGCTAGTTGGAGGTCGCCGACTTCTTCTCCGACCACTTGCCGAGGACGGATTCGTACCAAGGGCGCGAGTCGAACCGCCGGGCGAAGACCTGGTTGACCGAGTCCTGGGCCGAGATCACGTAGTCGAAGAACTCGCCTTCGGACTCCAGGCGGTCGGCGATCTCGTTCCCGGCCCGGTTCAGCTTCTCCTGCAGGCGGGCGTCGGCCGAGTCGAGCTTCCCGTTGATCTCCTGGAGGAAATCGGCCTCCTGGGCCGCGAAGCGGTCCGCCCGCTGGGCCGCGTCCTCCACGATCTCCTTCTTGATCTCGTCCGGGCGGCTGGAATAGCTCCTGAAGTCGCGGCTCAACTCCCGGTCCGAGACCTCGGCCCTGGCCAGCATGTTCTGGGTGTCCGCCATCTTTTCCTTCAGGAACTGGTCGTGGCGGTTCAGGACCTCCAGCTGGTAGCGGGTGTCGTTCTTGTAGTTCAGCATTTCCTGCTGGAGTTCGCGGTCCCCCTGGCAGCCGGCGGCGGCCAGGGCGAGCAGGGGAAGCACGGCGAGGAGACGACGCGGCATGGTGGTCATCCCCCTACGGTGTGGCCTCGGCCCGCTGCATGTCCTGCCACTTCCCGAGAATGGACTGGTACCAGGGCCTGCTGTCGAACCGGTTGGCGAAGACGCGGTTGATGGAATCCTGCTCCGAGGCCACGAAGTGGACGAACTCGGAGTGCTTGTCCAGGGTCACTTTGAGGCTGTCCACACGGATGGCCAGGGAGCTGTCGATCCCGGCCGTGCGGGCGTCGAAACGCTGGTTGACGTCCGTCATGAACTCGTCCTGCTTCTTGGCGATCGAGGCGAAGGTGGTGTTGACCTCGGTGATGATCTCCAGCTTCACCTCTTCCGGGCGGGTGGCGTAGTCGGCCAGCTCGGTGGAGAGGCGGCTGTTGGAGTCCTCGAGGTCCGTGATCTTGGCCCGGAGATCGTTCATCTGGCGGTTCAGGAGCTCGTTCGATTTCTTGAGGATGTCCATCTGGGACTTGGTCCGGTCCCGCGTCCGGAAGAGCTCGGTCTGGAGCTCCTGGTTCCGGTTGCAGCCGGTCAGCGCCAGCACGAACCCGAGGCCGATGCAAATCGTCATCCAGCGACGCGTCATGAAACACGTTCCCCCATACCGTATGTCCGGGTGGATTTTCGTGACCATGCCTGAGGAGGGTGTTCGCGGATTGCGGGCTCCCAAGCCGCCCCGCGAGCGGTGCAATCCGGGTAGCCGAGTCTAGCGAGCGGTTCGGGTCGTGTCAAGGCCGTGGTCCCCCCTCTCCCCGGGCCGCTAATTGAAGGCCGGGATGCCGGTAATGGCCTGTCCCAGGATCAGGGTGTGCATGTCGTGGGTCCCCTCGTAGGTCTTGACCGACTCCAAATTCATCATATGCCGCATGATCGGGTACTCGGTGGTGATCCCGTTGGCCCCCAGGATCTCCCGGGCCACCCGGGCCACCGACAGCGCCATGTCCACGTTGTTCCGCTTGGCCATGGAGACCTGGGCGAAGGTGACCTTGCCGGCGTCCTTGAGCTGTCCCAGGCGCAAGCAGAGGGTCTGGGCCTTGGTGATCTCGGTGAACATGTCGGCCAGCTTGGCCTGGGTGAGCTGGAAGGCGGCGATGGGGCGATCGAACTGGATGCGGCTCTTGGAGTACTCGACCGCGGTATGGAAGCAGGCCTGGGCGGCCCCGATGGCCCCCCAGGCGATCCCGTAGCGGGCCTGGGTGAGACAACTGAGGGCGGCCTTCAGCCCCTCGGCCCCGGGGAGCCGGTTGGTGTCGGGGATCCGGACGTCCTGGAGCACCAGCTCGCTGGTCACCGAGGCCCGGAGGCTCATCTTCCGCTTCATCTCCGGGGCACTGAACCCGGGGCGGTCCTTCTCCACCAGGAACCCCCGGATCACGTCGTCGTCATCCTTGGCCCAGACCACCGAGACGTCGGCGATGGTCCCGTTGGTGATCCACATCTTGGCCCCGTTCAAGACCCAGTCCTTGCCGTCCCGCCGGGCCCGGGTGACCATGCCGCTCGGGTTGCTGCCGTAGTCGGGCTCGGTCAGGCCAAAGGCCCCGATCATCTCCCCGGAGGCCAGCTTGGGGAGGTAGTGGCGCTTCTGCTCCTCGGACCCGAAGGCGAAGATCGGGTACATGACCAGGGCGCCCTGCACCGACACGAAGGAGCGGAGCCCGCTGTCCCCCCGCTCCAGCTCCTGCATGACCAGGCCGTAGGCCACGTTGCTCATCTCCGCGCACCCGTACTCGGCGGGCAGGTTGGCCCCGAACACCCCGAGGTCGGCCAGTTTCCCCTTCAGGTGGAGCGGGAAGGTGCCCTTCTCGTTGTGCTCCTCGATGATGGGGATCACCTCGGCGTCGACGAAGTCCCGCACGGCCTGCCGCGCCATCTTTTCCTCGTCGGTCAGCAGGTCGTCCAGGGCGTAGAAGTCGTATCCGGGGAAGGCGGACATGGGTCAGGTTCTCCTCGTGGGCGCGGTCGGCGCCGGGCCGTCAATGGAAGCCGGAGAGTATAGGCGGGCCCCCGGGTCCTGGCAACGGCCGGCCCGGGACCGCGGCTCAGAAGTCGTCCCGCTCGTGCCAGGCCGGCTCCGCGCCCGCCTCCTCGGGCCCGGGGCCCACGGTCTCCGGCGGCTCCGCGTCGTCGAATGCATCGTCGTCGTCGTAGCCCTCCTCGTCCATCGGGTCCTCCAGGCTCCCGGCGAAGGCGTCGTCCCGGTCCGGGGAGCCCGCCCGCCCCGCCCGGCTCAGTGCCTCGTCGATGGCGTCCAGTTCCCGGTTCAGATGGAGCACCCGGTAGCCGTCGGGGCGCTGGTGCTTGACCAGGACCCCGTCCTGGATCGCCTCGGCCACGAACTCCCGCGCCTCGAGTTCGTCAAGGCCGGGGAACTCGCTGGAGGTAGTCATGGCCGCGGCCACGTACTTGAAGGTGATGAACGGTTTGGAGCGCTCCAGGCGGTCCACGAAGCGGATGAAGGTGTCCCGGCGGTCCCCCTCGGCCACCGGGGCGAACTCCAGGGGCTCGAAGCAGCCGCCGGCGGCCTCGATGAGGTCGTTGGAGACGGAGCCGCGCACGCCGGCCACCACCACCTCCTTGCCGTAGCGGTTGCGGATCAGGTTCACCGCCCGGATGAAGCGCCGGTCCCCGGTCATGAGGAGGTAGGCGGCCAGGTTCGGCCGGTCCAGGAGCGACTCGAAGATGTCGGTGAGCATCTCCAGATCGGCGCCCCCCTTGGTCCGTTCCGCCCCGTGGAAGGGGCCGGTGGAGACCACGCCGATGCCCGAGATCTGCAGGTCCCGCTGCACGCGCTCCGGGTGGTCCTCGAAGTCGGCGTAGGCCCGGGCCAGGGTCACCGCCCCGTAGCGGCGGGCCACGTCCATGAGCATGGAGCCGCCGAGTTCCCGGTGGTAGGTGTTGAGGACGCTGTAGCGGATGTTCTCGAAGTCGATGAAGAGGGCGACTTCCCGAGGTCTTTCCATGAGAGCCTCCGAGCCGGCGCACCGGGCCTCGGTTCCGGGGGGGGATCGCCGGGGCGGGGAGCGCGAACGGACCAGCCGGCGGGCGGAGGGGACGGGAAGCCGATCGCTTGGTCTGATGGCGAACCGACGACGATCCGGAACCACGGGGCCCGGAGACAAACGTTTGATAACAGAGCACAATGCCGGGCACGGCAGCCGTCCGGCCCGACTCGTTCAGTCTAGAGGAAAGGGGAGGGAGGCTCAAGCGGCGCCTGAGCCCGCCCTCCGAGATGCTTGCCCGGCGAGGGGTTGCCGCCGCCGGCATCCGGGCGGACCCCCGCCCGCCCGGGGGGAATCGGGGTGAGAACCCCCCAGCGCTGTGCGACACTTGCCCCGCGCCCGGCCCCGAGGATCCGGTCCGGGCCCAAGGAGATGTGATGTCCCAGGTCGCCGTGTCCCGCTCCCTGGCCGCGCTGGCCGACCGCCTCCGGGCCGTGGTGGGCGAAGACGGGGTGGTGGCGAGCCCTCATCTGCGCGCGGTCTACGAGTGCGACGGCTACACCCTGGAGCGTTCGGTGCCCGACCTGGTCGTCCTCCCCCGGAGCCCGGAGGCCGCGGCGGCCGCGGTGGCCCGCATCACCGAGGCCGGCTTTCCCCTGGTCCCCCGCGGGGCGGGAACCGGTCTGGCCGGGGGCTGCCTGGCCGAGGCGGGCGCGGTGGTGGTGGCCCTCTCCCGCATGCGGCGGGTGGAGGTCCTGGACCCCGAGAGCCGCCAGGCCCTGGTCCAGGCCGGGGTGGTGAACCGCGCCCTCTCCCGGGCCGCCGAGCCCGCCGGCCTGGCCTACGCCCCGGATCCCTCCAGCCAGGAGGTCTGCACGCTGGGGGGAAACATCGCCAACAACAGCGGCGGACCGCACACCCTGAAGGAAGGGGTCACCTCCCATCACGTCCTGGCCGTGGAGCTGGTGACGCCGGACGGGATGCGCCGCTGGCTGGGGTCGCGCATCCCGGCCCGAGGCGGCCCCGACCTGGCCGGCCTGGCCGTGGGCAGCGAGGGGACCTTCGGCATCGTGACCCGGGCCTGGGTGCGCCTGGTGGCTCCGCCGCCGGCCGCCCGCACCCTGCTGGCCCATTTCGGGAGCGTGGCGGAGGCCAGCCGCGCGGTGACCGACATCATCGCCTCCGGCATCGTCCCCGCCGCGGTGGAGATGATGGATGCCCTCATCCAGGACGCCCTCACCCGCGCCTTCGGCCTGAGCTTTCCTCCCGGGACCGAGGCGGTGCTGCTGGTCGAGGTGGACGGCCTGGAGGCGGGGCTGGACGCCGAAGCCGAACGCGCGGCCGCCTGCTGCCGGCGGGCCGGGGCCAGGAGCGTCCGCTGGTCGGCCGACGAGACCGAGCGGCAGCAGCTCTGGATCGCCCGCAAGCGGGCCTTCGGGGCGATCGGACGGCTCAGCCGGAACTACTGCACCCAGGACGGGGTGGTGCCCCGGACCCGGCTGCCGGAGATCCTGGAGTTCATCCAGGAGGTGGGACGGCGCTCGGGGCTCCGCATCGCCAACGTCTTCCACGCCGGGGACGGGAACCTGCATCCGGTCTTGCTCTACGAGGAGGACCGCCAGGGCGAGATGGACCGGGTGCTGGAGGCGAGCGCGGCCATCCTGGAACGCTGTCTCGATCTCGGCGGCTCGCTCACTGGCGAGCACGGGATCGGGGTGGAGAAGCTGGCCCTCATGGACCGCGCCTTCACCCCGGAGACCCTGGAGGTGATGAACACGGTGCGCGGGGTCTTCGATCCGCGGCGCCTGGCCAACCCCGGAAAGGCGGTGCCGGCCGGAGGCGGGTGCAGCGATCCTCCGGGGGCGCTGCGCGCCCTGGGCCGGGTGCGCCCGGGGCGGAAGGCGGCGATGTGAGCCGGCCGGCCTGGATCACTGGCGGCCCCTCGCCTCGCACCCGCGAGGGGGTGGCCGCCGCTCTGCGGGAGGGGGCCGGGGCGCCGTTCGTGCCGGTGGGATCGGGCGCGCACCTGGAGCGCGGTGAGCGGCCGGCGGCGCCATGCACCGCCCTCGGGCTGGACGGCCTGGACCGGGTGGTGGAGCACGCGACCGGCGACCTGACCGTGACCGTGGAGGCCGGGGTGCGCCTGGAGACCCTGCGGGAGCTGCTGGCCGAACACGATCAGTGGTTGCCGCCGGACCCCGGCGGGCGGGGGACGGTGGGGGGGTGGATCGCCGCCGACCGGCGTGGCGTGCACACGGGCGGGTTCGGTTCGGCCCGCGACTTCCTGATCGGGGTGACCGCGGCCGACGGCCGGGGCCGCGTGGCCCGGGCCGGGGGGCGGGTGGTGAAAAACGTGGCCGGCTACGACCTGATGAAGCTCCTGACCGGATCCCTGGGCGAGTTCGGGATCATCCTCGAGGCCACCTTCCGGGTCCTGCCCCGCCCCGCGACCTGGGCGGTGGTGACCGTCCCCGAGGGCTCCGGCGGCGGACCGACGGCGCGGCAGGTTCTCTGGGAGGCACCCCGGCGGTGGTTTCCGGCCGGTCTCTTCCGAACGAACCTGAGAGGATCCCCGGAACTCCTGGTTTTCTTTGCCGGTACCGAGGATCGTGTGGCCGCCCAGGGCCGCGCCGCCCGGGAGGCACTCGGGGCCACCGCTCAGGTGGGGGACGCCGCCGCGGCCGCGGACCTCCTGAATCGCCTGCGGCGGGTCGTGGATCCCGAGACCGGCCCCGCAGGATGGGGAGGCGCCCTGCCCGGCGCCCTCTGCGGGGACGCGGTGGCCGAGGGGTTGGGGTCCCGCCCGTGGGTGGCCGACCTGCTGCGCGGGCACTTCTGGTGTGCGGGCGGTGAGGTGGCCGCCCCGGAGGCGGCGCGATTGCGCGCGGCCCTGGCCGTGGGCGAGGGGCATCTCCACCTGGAGCCCGACCCGGACCGGAGCGGGGACGTCCCGGTCTGGGGCGCCGACCCGGGCCCCGAGCGCGAGGTGTGGCAGGAACTCAAGCGCGCGCTGGACCCCGACCGGCGTCTGGTGGCCGGCCGGCTGCCGGGGGGCGTATGAGCGACCTCGGTGTCCTCGGGCTGGACCCCGAACTCAGCGCCGCCTGCGTCCACTGCGGCCTGTGCCTGGAGACCTGTCCCACCTACCGCGAAACCGGAGAGGAGGCGGAGTCGCCGCGCGGGCGAATCCTGCTCGCCCGCGGGCTCGCCCTGGGGCGGTGGGACTCGGCTCCCGACGTGCTGGGACCGCTCGACCGTTGCCTGGGCTGCCGCGCCTGCGAAACCGTCTGCCCCTCCGGCGTGGCCTACGGCCACCTGCTCGAAGTCACCCGCGCCACGGTCCGCCGGGCGGGCGCCCCACCCCGGAACCGGCTGGAACAGGTCCTGGTCCGGCACCTGCTCTGGCGGGGGACGTTCCTGGCCCGGGCCGCGATCGCCTATCGGGCGCTGGGACTCTGGCGGCTGGCCGCCCGTCTGGCCGGGATCCCGGGGATCTCCCCGGACTGGCGGCGGCGCCTGCGGCTCCTGCCCCGGCCGGAGACCCCGGCCGGCCCCGTCCCCGCGGCCTCCGCCGCCATGGACGGACCGCGGGTCTGGCTCCTGCGGGGGTGCGTGGCCCGCGCCCTCTACCCCGAGACCGAGCGGGCCATGGTCCGCTTGCTGCAGGCCGCCGGCTATCGCGTGGGGCGTCTCGACCGGCCCTCCTGCTGCGGCGCCCTGGCCACCCACGCGGGGGAGGGGGCGCTGGCCGGGAAGCTGGCCGCCGAGGCGATCCGGGATCTTCCCGCCGAGGGCTGGATCGTTTCCACCGCCGCCGGTTGCGGGGCGCACCTGAAGGGGCTGGAGGAGGCCGTGCCGGCGGGCGCCGGCGCCGGCGCCCGGGACGTGGCGGCGCGGGTCCGCGACCTGAGCGAACTCCTGGTGGACGCTCCCCGGCCGCTCGTCTTCCTCGCAGGTCCGCCCCCGCGGGTGGTCTTCCAGGATCCCTGCCACCTGCGGCACGGGCAAGGGGTGACCGGGCCGCCCCGTTCCCTGTTGATCGCGGCGGGAGCGGAACTCCTGGAGGCGGAGGAGGCGGATCTCTGCTGCGGGAGCGCGGGCACCTACAACCTGGCCGAAGCGGCGATGGCCGAGCGCCTGGGGCGGCGGAAGGCGGCGGTGCTGCGCGCGACCGGCGCCGAGCGGGTGGTGACCGCCAACCCGGGTTGTGCCATCCAGCTGGCCGCCTACCTGGACGCGGGCACGCCGGTGGTTCCCCTGGCCCGGTTCCTGGCCGAGCGCCTGGCCCCGCAGGCGGCGGGGCCCTAGGCGCCGGCCGGCGCGCGTTCGCCGGCGCCCGGTCTTGCATTGGCGGTCCCCTTCGGGGATCATGGTCGGCTCCACCGCAAGCCCCAAGGAGACTTATGAGCCAGCCCACCCCGGAAGCCGTCCTGGACGCCCTGCGCGGCATCGTCGACCCCGATCTCCACAAGGACATCGTCACCCTGGGCTTCATCCAGAATCTCCAGGTGCAGGACGGGACGGTGGCGTTCCAGATCCAGCTCACCACCCCCGCCTGCCCGGTCCGGGACGAGATGGAGCGCGAGGCCCGGGAGCGGGTGGGCGCTCTGCCCGGGGTCGAGCGGGTGGAGGTGTCCATGACCTCCAGCGTTCCCCGGGCTCCGGTGGGGATGGAGGAGCACGTCCTTCCCGGGGTCCGGCATGCCGTGGCCGTGGCCAGCGGCAAGGGTGGGGTGGGGAAGTCGACGGTGGCGGTCAACATCGCGGCCTCCCTGGCCGCCGACGGCGCCCGGGTCGGGCTCCTGGACGCCGACATCTACGGCCCCTCGATCCCGATCATGCTGGGGATGCGCACCAGCCGCCCCGAGGTCCGGGACGGGAAGCTGGTCCCCCTGGAGCGGTTCGGCATCCACATGATGTCGGTGGGCTTCATCGCCGGCGAGGACACCCCCATCATCTGGCGCGGCCCGATCGTGGGCAAGCTGGTCACCCAGTTCCTGACCGACGTGGACTGGGGCGAACTCGACTACCTGATCGTGGATCTCCCCCCGGGCACCGGGGACGCCCAGCTCACCCTGACCCAGGCCGCCCCCCTGGCCGGCGCCGTCATCGTGACCACCCCCCAGCCGGTGGCCCTGGAGGACGTGAACCGCGGGATCCGGATGTTCGAGAAGGTGAACGTGCCGGTCATCGGCATCGTGGAGAACATGGCCTATTTCGAGTGTCCGAACTGCCACACCAGGCACGAACTCTTCGCCCACGGGGGAGGCGCCCGGGCGGCGGAGCACTTCGAGGTCCCCTTCCTGGGCGAGATCCCGCTCCTGACGGCCATCCGCGAGGGAGGAGACGCCGGCATCCCGGTGGTGGCCGGGTCCCCGGACTCCCCCCAGGCCCAGGCCTTCCGGGCGGTGGCCGGCGAGATGGCCCGCCAGCTCAGCATTTTGGCCTTTCCGGCGTCGGACTCCTGACCGGAAGCGGTTCCGGGGTCGACAGTTCCTCTGCGTTTGTGTAGTCTAGGGGGCGGTTTAACGGGGGAGCGATCGCCCCAGTTGCCGGGGCAGGTATCCGACGGTCAACGACTTGCCTCACCGGGGGAAGAGGGTGGCCAAAGCCTCAACCGCTCGAAGGAAAAGGACTTCCAAGAAAGCAAAACCGTCCGGGTCCTCGCGAAAGCGCCGGACGACCGCCAAGAAGTCTGCCCGCCGTCGCCCAGTTTCCCGCAAGAAAAAAGTGAAAGCGAAAAAGAAACCGGTGAGGAAGAAGACCGCCCGGAAGGCCCCCGCCAGGAAGCGCAAGGCGGCCACCAAGGCCAAGCGCAGCACTAAGAAGACCAAGACCAGGGCCAAGGCGAAGTCGAGTTCCAAGAGCAAGGCGCCGGCCAGGAAGCGGACGGCCCGCGCCGCCCCCGCCGCGAGCAAGAAGCAAGCGGCCGCCAAGCCGCCGGCCTCTCCAGTCGAGGCTCCGGCTCCGGAACCGGAGAAGCTCCCCAGCATCGAGGAGGCGCTGGCCACCCTGCCCTACGGCGAGGGGAGCTTCGTCGTCCATCCCAAGTACGGCCTGGGCAAGGTGGACCGGATCCGCAAGCGCACCCTGAGCACCCGCACCGTGCCCTGTCTGGAGATTTCCTTCCCGTACCAGGACATGCGGCTGACCATCCCGGTGGACCAGGTGGAGCGCTCCGGGCTCCGGAACCCGATCGGTCGCCGCGAGATCGTGAAGATCTTCAGCGTGCTCAAGGGACGAGCCACCTTCGACGCCAAGCGGCGCTCGGCCAAGCGCGTGATAGACTACCGGAAACGGCTCAACATGGGCGATCCGACCTCCCTGGCCGAAGCGGTCCGGGACCTGGGCCGGCTCTCGCTCAAGAAATCGCTCTCCTACGAGGAGCGGAAGATACTGAGCACCGCGCTACGCATCTTGAGCCGTGAGGTCGCTCTCGCCCGCGGTCGCGACGCCGAGGACGTCCGCGAGGAGATCGAAAAAATCGTCTATCGCTGAGCGTTCATGCTGCACCTTCGCCTTCTTCACCCCAGACGTGCCGTGCTTCCCTTCCTCGCCGCGGGGCTCCTTGCCCTGGCCGGCGCCGCACCCGCCTCGGCCGGTGACTCGGAACCCTCGCCCGCGGACAGCGTGTGGAAGGTGAACCTGCTGGCCCAGACCGACAGTCGGGCCGAGATGACCCCCTGCCACTGCCCGGGGATCGGCGGCAGCCTGGCCCTGCGCTCCGGGTTGCTGAAGCGGCTCCGTACCTCCCACGAGGCGTTCCTGGTGCTGGACGGGGGAGACGCCGTCCCCACCGACAGTGTCTTCCAGTACCGCGACCTGGCCGGCCTGGTGGTGGACGCCATGGAGCGGATGCCCTACGACGCCGCCGTCCCCGGCGAGACGGAACTCGCCCTGGGTCAGGAGGCGCTGACCGCCGAGGCGGCCCGGATACCCCTGGTCTGCGCCAACCTGTCGTTGACCGGGGGAGGCGACCTGGGCATCCCCCCGGTGCGCTGGGCCCAGGCCGGCGGGCGCACGGTGGCGGTGACCGGCTACCTGGATCCGCTCCTCTACTACGGCCAGGCCGGCCTTTTCGACCACGGGGAACCGCCGTTCCTGGTCCGGGATCCCCTAGAGGCCCTGGGTCCGGTGCTGGCGGAGGCGCGGGAGAAAGCGGACCTGATCGTCCTGCTCGCCCACGCCGGTCCCGACCAGCTGGCCGGCCTCCTGCCCCAGCTCCCGGGGGTCGGGGTGGTGGTTCTGGGCCACGCTCCCGAAGAGCGCACCCGGTTCGAGACGGTCGGGGGCGTGCCCGTGGTCTACCCGGGTCGCCGCTCCCGGGAAGTGGCCCAGATCCGCCTGGAGGTGGGCCCCGGCGGCGTGGCCACCGACGCCTTCCACCGGGTCTGGGACCTGCGGCAGGTGGGTCCGGAAGATCCGGTGGTGGACACCCTGGTCAAGCAGTACCAAGAGGAGCACGGCTCTCCCTGATGGCCGCCACGTCGTTTTGGGGGGCGCTGGACGCGTTGGGCCACCGCCACGCCCTCCTCCGGCCCGCCGACGCCGGCTACGAGGCCTACACCGGCGACGTAGTGCTCACCGGGCATCCGGACGCGGTGGCGCGGCCTCGCTCCGAGGCCGAGATCGCCGACCTCCTGGCCCGCGCCCACGCCGACCGCATCCCGGTCACCCCGGCCGGGGGACAGACCAGTCTCACCGGGAGCAGCGTGGCCACCGAGGGGATCCTCCTGGCCACCGAGGGGATGGCCCGGATCCTGGACATCGGCACCGACCCGGAGACCGGAAACGCGGTGGCGGTGGCCGAACCGGGGATTTTCCTGGGCCAGATGCAGGCGGCCCTGGCCGACCTTGGCTGGCTCTATCCGCCGGACCCGACCAGCCGCAACGAAGCCCGGCTGGGGGCCACCGTGGCCACCAACGCCACCGGCGAGGACACGCTGCTCTACGGCCCCACCCGGCGCTGGATCCGCGAACTGCGGTTCGTGCGCGCCGACGGCTCGACCGGCACCCTCCGCCGTCCTCCCGGCCACCGCCCCCCGGAGGAGAAAGCGACGGCGGGCTATTACGACGCCGTGCATCCGATCGATCTCCTGATCGGCAGCGAGGGCACCCTGGCCGTCATCACCCGGATCACCATGGACCTGGTTCCGGTGCCGGCCGGCGTGTTCAGCGGCCTCGCCTTCTTTCCCTCCACCCGGAGCGCCCTGGAGTTCGTGGTGGCGGCCCGGCGTGCGACCACGGTCCGCCCCCGGGCGCTGGAGTTCATGGACCGGGAGTCCCTGGAGCTGGCCGCGGAGAACGGGGAAGGGATCGCCTGGCCTGCGGCCACGCGCGCGGCGGTCGCCTTCAAGCAGGAAGTCCGGGACGAGACCGAGCGCGAGCGGTATCTCAGCGCCTGGCTGGAACTGGTCCGGCGACAGCTGGTGGCCGCCGGGGACCCCGGTCTGGAAGACGAGGTGCTGCTTCTGGAGAGCCGCCGCGACCGCGAGCGCCTGCGTGCCTTCCGCCATCGCATTCCCGCCCGGCTGAACGAGATCGTGAACGGATACCGCCCGGCCGGCGGCGGCAAGGTGGGGACCGACTGGTGGGTCCCGGTCCAGCACCTCCCGGGGTTCGTCGAGCACTGGCGTGGCCGGGTCGCCGAGGCCGGGGCGCGGGCCGTCTTCTACGGCCACGCCGGAAACGGCCATCCCCACGTCAACTTCCTCCCCCGCGACACCGGGGAGAAGGCGGCCGCCCTGTCCCTGGCCCTGGACATGTGCCGGGAGGCGGTGGCCCTGGGTGGGGGGGTGGCCGGCGAGCACGGCCTGGGGAAGCTCAAACGCCACCTGCTCGCGGTACAGTATTCGGAGGAACGAATCCGCGCCATGCGCGATATCAAGAAGGACTGGGATCCCCGCTGGATCCTGGGCCGGGGCAACATCCTGGAACCCGAAGCCGCCCCGGAGTGATCGTGACCTCCGCCCCCGGCCAGGGAGACCCGTCGTGTCCATGAAAACGATCCGGATCATCGCCGGGGGGCTGTGGCTCCTGGCCGCCGCCCCGCCGGCGAGCGCCTCCCCCCTGAACGACGCTCTGGAAGCCGAGGCCCAGGGCCACTGGGACCAGGCGGTTCCCCTGTGGAAGCAGGTCGCCGACACCGGCCGGAACGGGCTGGAGGGCTACCTCCGGGTGCTGGAGACCACCGGCGACCTGGAGCGGCTGGAGCACGAGGCGGCCGCCGCCGCGGC
>Ga0307424_1000819_pt1 | contig 16479 bp, 11 predicted proteins | sample SalMarWE160320MG_FD_202157 | JGI IMG/M metagenome (GOLD analysis project Ga0307424, IMG submission 202157) | Salt marsh sediment microbial communities from the Plum Island Ecosystem LTER, Massachusetts, United States - WE1603-20 | ecosystem: Environmental > Aquatic > Marine > Intertidal zone >... | reverse complement strand
GCGGCGAGTGGGTCGTTCGTATCCACGGTTGCCCGCAGGATCGAGCCAGGCACGTAGAACTTGGTCCGTGGCAGCGGCTGGCCGTCCCCCACGAGATAGTCCCCGACGGGAAGGCCGAGGTACGACGCGAGCGTGGGTGACGACCCGCCGATCGTGATCACCGTGCCGCCGTTCTCGATGAACCGCTTGATGGCCGCCAGCGTCGTGTCGGCGGTCACGGAGCCGCGCTCGTCGCGATACTCGGCGGGGAACGTGGCTTCGATGCTGTCGTTGGCCGACTCCGGGACGTTGCCGCCGCGACGGAACCGCGAGGGCCGAGACGGGTCGGGCAGCAAGCCGTCCGGGAAGACCAGCACATCGTACTTGGCGTTGAGATTGCCGCGATCGATCCGCGGCGGGAACGTGCGCTCGTACGGGAACCCGAACTGCTCCATGATCCACCGGGTCCAGCCCGAGGTCATCGAGCCGCCGTACACGTCCATCAAGCCGATGCGTGGCTGCCGGAGCTTCATGGCGGCGCCGGTGGGGCGTGTTGCCGTGGCCTCGAAGCTGACGCCGACCTCGGCCGCGATGCGATCGAGCTTGGGCCTAGTGGAGCCCTTGGCGGGGATGTACAGCGTGCCCGCCGGGTAGGTCTTCCCCGCCGCGGTTACCGGCGCGGTGAGCCAGTACACGTCTTCGCGGCTTCCCAGCAGGCGGTTCACCGCTTGAAAAACGTCGTTGACCTGGTGGCTGGTGAAGTACCCGACCACGCGGGGCGCTGTGGCGACCGTGCCCGCCGGTGGCTTCACGTTCCAGTCGGTGATCGGCTCGAATGGACCGGTGAACCCGTCGAGGATCCGGTCGAACCGCACGCCCATCTGATACGCCAGCGTCCAGCCGGCGTTGTCGTACGGCGGCGTCGGGGGCGCGCCGGGATAGGGGAAGTCGTTCGGGTGATCCTGCGGCTCGAACATGTCGAGCACGTGCGGCCGGAACGCCTGCGCCGTGAACACCACGTAGGAGCCGGCCGGATACGACTTGCCGTGCACCGTGAACGGTGCCGTCGCGCGTTGCACTTCCACGTTCACCTCGCGCAGCGCGTTGATGAACTTGGTGGCGGTCAAGAAGTCGGGCTGGTTTGACGGAATGATGTAGCCGCGTGGGTCGCGCGCATCGGGGGCATGGAGGACTTCCGCGTAGGGATCGAATCCCCCCGTCGCGGGCGGGCCGCCGCGTCCTCCACCAAAGCCGCCTCCACCCTGACCGCGGCCCGCGGACGGGTTGTGCTTGGCCAGCTCCGCGTTGGCGGAATCGACCCGCGAGGCCGTGATCGTCCACCAATCGCGGCTCCCGCGCTCGATCGAGTTCTTTCCCATGCGGTAGATGTTGAACAGGAAGTTCTCCCGGTTCCGCGCGGCGAGGTCCAGAATGGCGCGGTTGGCGGTCATCATGTACTCGATCGACTGCCGGAAGTGCCACTCCTGCGGCTGGATGGGGAAGGGAAGATCGGCGCGCGGGAGCACCTTGTCGGGAACGTAGGGGATCGTGATGGGTGTCGGGTTGCCGATGGTCTCGGTGAGGATCCCGATCATGTTGTGGAAGTACGCCGTGGTTCGGAGGCCGCCGTTCCACCAGGTCGAGTAACGCGATCCGGTTCGCATGGTGACGCCGGGCTTGCCTTCCGCCTCGAACCGGCTGTGCATGGCCGCGGCCACGAGGTCCAGCTCCACCACGACGAGCGGATCGAAGTTGTAGTTGAACGGATCCCGGAACGGCGGCGCGAACATCACCGTGCCGGCGGGGCCGGTCTGATGGTGATTGTAGATGATCTGTGGGAGCCACTCGTGGTACATCACGCGGTTCATCGCCTCGGTCTCCGGTTGGGTCGAAGCGTAGAAGTCGCGGTTGTCGTCGTGGCCGATGTACTTCTGGTAGAGACGGGGGATGCCCGGCGCGTTACTGCGCAGCTCCGGCACCGGGTTCCGGTTGTACCAATCGGCCACGAGATCGTTGCCGTCCGGGTTCGCGTGGACGAACAAGATGATGTCGTTGTCGAGCATCCGCATCGTCTCGTCGTCGGTGCGGCTCACCATCTGCCAGACCATCTCCGCCAGCTGCTGGGCGCCGAGCACCTCGGTCGCGTGCAGTCCGCCGTCGATCCACACCACGGCGCGCCCTTCCTTGGCGAGCGCGTGCGCCTGGTCGTCCGTGAGGTCTTTGGCCAGGGCCAGTCGCCGAGAGATCTCCTGGAAGTGATCGAGGTTCCGGATGTTCGCGGGCGACGACACGATGGCCATGAGCATCGTGCGCCCCTCGGCGGTCGTGCCGATCTCCCGCACCACCATGCGATCCGACTCGGCGGCGAGCTTCCGCCAGTAGGCCGAGATCTTCTGATAGTTGGCGAGCTGGTAGTCGTCGCCGAGGTTGAAGCCGAAGAACGCCTTCGGGCTCGTGAGACCGCTCTGCGCAACCGCGGGCGCGGCGATAACGAGCACGAAGGCGAACAGGAAGAGCGAGCGCGTGATCTTCCGGAGCATGGAGGTCGTCCGAGGATGAAGGTGGTGCGACCAACTGAACGAAATAGGATATCCGCCGGTGCGGTGTTCGGCCAACGGGGCTTGCCCTGGATACGCGATTGGAGGCAGGATTGTTGAGGAAGCCGATTGCCGATGGCCGATGGCCGATGGCCGATGGCCGAGAGCCGAAAGCCGGAGTCGTGCTAGGTTCGTCGGCAATCGGCAATCGGCAATCGGCAATCGGCAATCGGCCATCGGCTCTCGGCTATCGGCAAACGGAGTCTCCATGTGTCGCAACATCCGCACGCTCTACAACTTCGATCCGCCCGTCAGCGCCGACGAGATCCAGGCGGCGTCACTTCAGTTCGTGCGCAAGGTGAGCGGATTCACGAAGCCGTCCCAGGCGAATCAGGCGGCCTTTGACCACGCGGTACACGACGTGGCGCACGCGGTGCATCACCTGATGGAGTCTCTGGTGACGACGGCGCCGCCACGCGACCGTGACGTCGAGGCCGCGAAGGCGAAGGCGCGGGCGGCACAGCGGTTCGGGACCAAGCCGGCGGGGCGACGGTGACCCGCCGCGACGCGGCCATCTCGCTGCTGGCATGGGCACTGATACCGGTGATCGGCACCGGCTGCGGAGGCGAGGCTCAGGGTGGAGGCAGCGGCGCGCAGGTCGATACGCTGCGGGGTGTCGTAGCGCTGGAGATTGGCGAGTTGGAGGGCGACGACGAATATCTGTTCGGGCAAGTGGGCGGCCTGGCCATGGATTCAGTGGGTCGCATTCTCGTAGCCGAACGCCAAAGCAGTGAGATCCGCGCGTTTGGCCCGGACGGGCGGTTTCTCTTCCGCGTGACGGGCAAGGGCGGCGGTCCGGGCGAGGTCAACGGACCCTGCTGTCTCGCGTTCGACGCCGCCGGGCGCCTCTGGGTGCGGGACGGAGGCAACGGCCGGTACGAGGCCTACCGCATCGGCGCAGACGGCGCGAGCTACGAGCGCACGCTGCGAATGCAGCATGGTGACCCGAACCTCTGGGCCCGCCTCACATTCGATACAGCGGGCCGCCTGGTGGACGTAGGGCACGTGCCGAGCGGCCCGTCCGGGAGATCGCAGTTGGCGCGCTTCCACATTGCGCTTGACGGAACGGTCGAGGGGCCGCAACTCATCGCCGAGCCTTCGCCCGATAGCGTCGATATGAAAGTCGTGCAGCGCAAGACGGCGACCCTGTACATCTACCAGCCGTTTGGATCGCATGGCATCACGGCGCAGGGGCCGGGCGGGAGCTTGGCCACCGCGGTGACCGGCTACTACGCAATCCGCTGGATCCTGCCGGACGGGAGTACGAAGGTCGTCGCGCGCGACGTCGTCGGACCCGCATTGTCCGACGCCGAGGTCAAATGGGCACAGGACAACCTCGAGGGGACCGCCAAGTGGATCGGCACGTCAGTCGCGCGGCTGCCGTTCGGCATGCCCGACCACAAGGCACCGCTCCAAGCTCTCTGGTTCGACCAGACGGGCCGGCTCTGGGTACAGCTCACGCGCGCGGCGGCGGACAGCGAGAGCCTGGCCGATGTCTACGACACGACCGGAACGCTCGTGACCGTGGCCCAATGGCCAAAGGGTGTCGACCTGCGCTTCGGGTTCGTGACTGACACGGTGGCCCTCGGTGTCACCCGTGACAGCCTCGGCGTCCAGCGCGTCGCCGTGCTGCGGTGGACCCGCTAGCCGCCTAGCCGCCTATCCGCCTAGCCGCCTACTGTCGGCACACCCCATTCGGATCCGGCTTCGGATGATCCACCACGGGCCGGTGATCCAGGTTCGCCACCCGCAACGCGACGTCGAACACCAGGTGTGCGATCCGTGCCATGTGGGGATAGTCGATGTACTCGGGCTCGTCCGTCACCTGGTGATAATCGCCGTGCAGGCCCGTGGTGAAGAAGACGACCGGAATGCCCCACCGCGCGTAGTTGTAGTGATCGCTCCGGCAGTAGATGTTCTCCGGATGACCGTCGGCGTCGTACCGATAGTCGAACTTGAGCGGGTGCTGCTCGGCGGCGTTCACCGTCTCGACGAGGTCGCCCAGCTCCGTCGATAGCCGCCGCGAGCCGACGAGATCCAGGTAGTCAGGTCCACCCACCGGCAAGTCCGTGGCGGCGCCTCGGCCGACCATGTCCATGTTGAGCTGCGCCACGATCGAGTCGCGCGGCACGGTGGGATGATCCGAGAACCAGCGCGAGCCGAGCAGCCCCTTCTCCTCACCCACGTGCCACACGAACAGGATGGACCGCTTCGGCTTGGCCGAGCCGCGCGCGAAGGCCTCGGCCAGCTCCAGCATGGTCACCGAGCCGGAGCCGTCGTCGTCGGCGCCGTTCCGGATCGAATCGAGACGCGGCGGATGCAGCGCCCGAATGCTGTCCAGGTTCAAGTGGATGGCCGCGACCTGCTCCTGTTGCTCCGAGGTCGGGCTTTCTCCACGTGACACCATACCGACGATCGCGAACCGGTCCTCGTTGTAGATGTGGAGCGAATCGTGGTCAACGGCGTTGCCTTCGGTGAATCCGGTGTGGTCGGTATGTGCGCCGATCGCGACGTATTCATGGCGAAGGACCGGGTCGCTGCCCGGGAAGATGGCGACCACGTTGCGCGCCGGCGCCGCCTGCTCGTTGAAGATGATCTTGCCGGTGACGGTCTTGCCGACCTTTCCCAGGGTGGCCGATTCGGGCGAGCCACCGAGGAGGACCTCCGCGGCGTGGGCCGTGATCGTGAGTTGTGCGGCGCCGGGCTCGTCGTCCGACGACTTCATGAATACGTTGCCCTCGCGCGGATGCGTCAGGTTCTGCACGGTGGCCGGATCGATGGCGTCCGCGATCGTGGCCACCGCGGCGGCGCCGCTCAGTGCCTCATAGAACGCGCGGAACGCCCCCCGCCGCCTGAAGAACGCCGCGCGCCCGCCGCCGCCGGCCGCCGGCAGGAGAACGACGAGCTTCCCCTCGGCCTGCTCCGGGGTCAGCATGTTGGTCGTATCGAGCGCGGTGCCCCCGAAGATGACCTGCGCGCCGTCGATGGGACGCACGGCGCCGCGCGCCGTGGCCACGAAATCCGTGCCGGCATGCAGCGTCGTCCCGCCCACGGTGATCGTGGACGCCAGGTCGAATGCGCGGCGAATCATCGGGACGTTCTGGAAATACCCGCCGTTGTCTCCGGCCGGCGTGAGTCCCAGCCGCTGCACTTCGCGCGCGATGTAGGCCGTGGACTTCACGTGCCCGACCGTCCCCGTCTCCCGGCCCTGCATGGAGTCGTCGGCGAAGATGTAGAGCCGGGTCATCAGATCGGCGACCGTGATGGCGGGCGTCGTGGGTTGGGGCTGGTGGGTGCGCGGCAGCGGATGGCTCTGGGCGAGCAGTGGGCTCGCGGTCAACAGCACGGTGAAGCTGAGCGGGAGTGCGCGGAACATGGCGGCTCGATCCTCGGAATGACGGGTGCGGAGGCAATCTCGCTCAGAGTACGCGCGGCGGCCACGAGGTGTTGCGCGCTCTTACTGGGTTCCGGGCCGCGGGGATAGACTAGGACCGTGGCTCTTCCGCTCCGTCGCCGGTTGCTCCTGGCCTTGGTCGGGATCGGCACGCTGCCCGTGGCGGTGGCGCTCGTGGTGCTGGCCGTGACGCTCCGGTCCGCGGCGTCGCCGGCCGGCGCGCGTGCGTCGCTCGACGAAATCGCCGCCAGCGGCGCGGCCTTGATCGCGGCGCTCGATACGACCCCGCTGGACTCGGCGGCCAGGGCGGCGCTGCGTTCGCACGCCGAAACGATCGCGGAACGCACGGGTCAGGCGCACCGCGCGGAGCTGGTGACCCGTACGGCCGCGCGCGTGGCCGGCATCGTCACGCTGGCGCTCGCCGCGCTCGTCGTTTTCGCGTCCCTCGTCGTGGCGCGTCGCTGGGCGCGCTCCGTGTCGGCGCCCATAGAGGAACTGGTGGACTGGCTCGGGCGCGTGGAGCGACGCGAGCCGCTGCCGGAGCCGCGCGCCGGAGGCGTGCCCGAGTTTGCCGCCCTCAGGGATGCGGTCCGGCAGCTGGCCGACGCGCTCGAGCGCGTGCGCCAGCAGGAGCGGGAGCAGGAACGGCTCACGGCCTTCCGGGAGACCGCGCGCCAGGTGGCGCACGAGATGCGCGGCCCGCTGTCGGCCGCGCGGTTGGCGCTGCGCCAGCTCTCGTCGGGTGATCCAACCGCGACCGGTGTGCTCGAGGACGAGACCACCCGCCTCGAAACGATGGCGCGCGAGTTCGCCGAGTTCGGGCGGCTCCCCGAAGGCCCCGAAGCGGCGATCGATGTGGGCGAGCTGGTGACGAGCGTGATTACGGCTGCGGTACCGTCGGCAGCATGTCCCGTGGAGCGAAACGTCGAGCCCAACCTGATCGTACGAGGACACTACGAGCCGTTGCGACGCGCCGCGGAGAACCTGGTACGCAACGCCATCGCGTACACAGGTGACGCGGGCATCGCGATCACCGCGCGGCGGGTTCCGGCGGGGATCGAGCTGATCGTGCGGGATCACGGGGAGGGTGTGCCGGACGACATGAAGGAGCAGATCTTCGAGCCTTACGTCACCACGCGGGCTGGCGGGACCGGACTCGGACTCGCGCTCGTGCGGCAGACGGCGCACGCGCACGGCGGGAGCGTCCGGGTCGACGACGCCCCCGGCGGTGGCGCGGCGTTCGTCGTCACGCTGCCCGAGGCGTCATGACCGCGCGCGTGCTCGTCGTGGACGACGAGGGCAACATGCGGCGCATGCTGCGCGCGCTGCTCGAGGGCGAGGGATACGCGGTGGACGAAGCCACCGGTGGCGAGGATGGGATCCGGCAAGCGGCCAGCGGGGAGCCGGACGTGGTGCTGCTCGACCTCGTCATGCCGCCCGGACCGGACGGACTCGCGGTGCTCGAGCGGCTCCACGCGGCTGAGAGCGACCTACCCGTCATCATGATGTCCGGCAAGGCGACGCTTTCCGACGCGGTACGCGCCACCAAGCTCGGTGCGTTCCAGTTTCTCGAGAAGCCCCTCACCCCCGAGTCCGTGTTGACCACCGTGCGAGCCGCCGTGGAGCTGGCCCGCGCCCGCGCGGAGAACCGCGCGTTGCGAGCGGGACTGGGCCCGGAGCGGGAGATCGTCGGCAGCTCGGCACCCATGCGGGCGCTGCGGGCGCTGATCGGACAGGTGGCGCCCATGCCCACGCGCGTGCTGATCACGGGCGAATCGGGCACGGGCAAGGAGTTGGTGGCCCGCGCGATTCACGCGCAGAGCCCGCGTGCTTCCCGCCCGATGGTGAGCGTCAACTGTGCCGCGATCCCGCGCGAGCTGGTCGAGAGCGAGTTGTTCGGGCACGAGAAGGGTGCGTTCACGGGAGCGGTCCAGCGCCGACAGGGACGCTTCGAGCTGGCGCACGGCAGCACGCTGTTCCTGGACGAGATCGGCGACCTGCCGCTCGAGGTGCAGGGGAAGCTGCTACGCGTGCTCGAGCAAGGGACCATCGAACGGGTGGGCGGGGAGCGCCCGAAGGCGGTGGACGTGCGGGTGATTGCCGCCACGCATCGCGACCTCGCCCGCGAGGTGGCCGCCAACCGGTTCCGCGAAGATCTCTTCTTCCGGCTGAACGTGTTCCCCATTCCGGTTCCGCCGTTGCGCGACCGCAAGGACGACCTCCCGGCGCTCGTCACGCACCTCGCTCGGGTGGCCGGCGCGAAGTGCGCGCGCCCACCGCGCGCGTTCGGATCGGACGCCCTACGGCGGCTCGGCGCGCACCGGTGGCCGGGCAACGTGCGCGAGCTGGCGAACGTCGTCGAGCGGCTCACGATTCTCGGAGGCCCGGGCACGGTGCAGGTGTCCGAGGTCGATGCCATCCTCGCGCGCGAGCACCCCGCCACACCGTCGCCGAACGCGAGCGACGCCGTCTCGCTCACTGAGACCCTGGAGCGGCACGAGCGCGACCTGATTCAGCGCGCACTCGCCGCGGCGAGAGGAAACGTGGCGGAGGCGGCGCGGTCCCTCCAAACGGACCGGGCGAATCTGTACCGGCGGATGCGTCGGTTGGGCCTGAGTCGCACCGACACGGATGCGTGTCACTAGGACACGGTCGGCGGACACCGCCCGGGTTGCAGATGCTTGCTAAGATGATACTAAAAAACGACTTATGTAATCAGCCGTCGGCGGCATGGCGCCTGCTTTCTCACCAAGCAGGAGGCCATCATGGGAAGAGTCGTGGCAGTGGTGTTGGTGCTTGCGGGACTGGCCGTGTTCGCGCGTTTGGACCGCGGCGGGCATGTGGAACTGGGGCACGTCGAGGGGCATGTGTTCGGCCTTAGGCTGCGGGTGGAGTTGACGTTGACGCCGTCACGTAACGCGCGTTCGGCGACCATCGCTCCTGCGGTGCCGCCCGAGGCGTGCGCGTTGCCGGATTCGTTGTGGGAGGCGCGGCCATGACGATCAACCGTTTCGGTGCTCGCGTCCTTGCGGCGGCGGGCCTCCTCACGGCGGCGACAGGGTTCGGCGCACCGACGATGGCTGCGCAAGACACCGTGGTGGTGATGCGTGATCGTATCCCGACACGGATCGAGGATATCCGCCAGTGGGCGGTGGATCGATTCAATGCGCCGGGCACGCTGCGCGCGTTTGGCGCGTTCGTGCTCGATAGCTCGCGCGCGGTTGCCGGTGACGTCGCGGTGGTGGACGGACCCGCGACCGTGTACGGGACAATTGCGGGCGACCTCATCGCGATCAACGCGCGCGTCACGCTGGCGGCCGGTGCGGTCATCGATGGAGATGTGATCGTGCTGGGCGGATACCTCATGCGGGACGTCGACGCCAAGGTCGCCGGCACCAGCCGGTGGCAGAGTGAAGCGGTCGCCGTGGTGCGGATTGGCGACCGCCTGGAACTGCGAGAGGGAACTTCCCGTCGTCAGACGACACTCCCTCGCCGGCCCCGCCGGTCCACCTACTACGAAGGTCGGAGTGGCGGCGGCGCCTCGCTCGTCATCGGACTGATGGATACGTACAACCGCGTCGAAGGGCTGCCGCTGCGCGGCGGTGTGGGCGTGCAGTGGTACGACGGCGGGTATTCGGGTCGGGTCCGCGGCTACGGCGTGTTTCGCACGGCGGGCGGGTTCTCGGATAGCCGAGAGGACATCGGCTACGCGGTCGAGGGTCGCATGCGGTTCGGTGCAAGCGCGCCGTCGCTCACGCTCGGCGGGCGCGGCTACGATCTCGTGGTGCCAACCCTCGATTGGCCGCTGACGTCGCAAGAGGTTGGGTGGGCGTCGTTCCTCTGGCATCGGGATTATCGGGACTACTTCCTCCAGCGGGGACTGGAGGGCTTCATCACGTTCGAGCCGGTGGATGACGTGGCGCTGACGGGAGAGATCGCGCGCGTCACGGAGAACTCGATCGCCGCGCGAGACCCCTGGACGCCGTTCCGTAACAAGGAAGCGTGGCGGCCCAACCCGCTCGTCGACGAGGGCGACTACACGCTCTACCGGGGCACGCTGGAGTTCGACTCCCGCCGGTCGGACCGATCGTACGGCTCAGGCACGCTGCTGCGGGCGAACTGGGAACACGGACGGGGCGAAAACATCGTTCCCCAGGTCCTCCCCGCGGCCGTTCGCGATCCCATCCCCGCCGCCGACTACACGTTCGATCGCGCCTCGGTGGACCTGCGCCGCTATCAACGGCTTGGCGGTGACGGGCAGCTCCGCCTGCGCGGGTACTGGGCCGGGGCGGTTGGCGACGGCGGACCGCTCCCCATTCAACGCCGCTACTCGCTCGGCGGGCCGGATCCGTTGAACGGCTATGGCTTCCGCGCGTTCGGCTGCAACGGCGCCGTGAGCGATCCGGCCATGCCGGGGTTGTGTGACGAGGTGGTCTTTTTCCAGGCGGAGTATCGCGGTGGGTTCGGCATCGACTGGTTCGACTGGGTGCCGTGGGACCATGAGGCGCGCGACCGGAAGACGCGAGACCGTTCCCGAGACCGCGACTGGTTCGGCGATGGCTGGGACTGGGGGGACTGGTGGTGGTTCGAGGGACCGACGCTGGTCCTGTTCTCGAACGCCGGCACGGGGTGGCTCCGCGGCGACGACGGGCCGGGGCCGCTCCATTGGGACGTCGGTGCCGGGATCGAGTTCGGCAGCGCCGGCGTGTACGTGGCCAAGGCCATTCGGGAAGGAGAACCTCTGCGGGTGACGCTCAGGATCGAACGGCGGTTCTGAGGTGCGGCGCGGCGCGGTCGTCGTCGCCCTGATGCTACTGGCGGCGCGACTCGCGGGGCAGGACGGCCCGCGGATCGCGCTGAGCCTCAGTGCGTCCGACACCGGACCGCCCGCCGCGGTCGTCCAGCTCACCGATTTGCTCGAGGACGATCGCTTCCTGTCCGCCATGCGGGCGGGCTTCCCCCTCTACGTTGCCGTGACGGTGCAACTGCGCGAGTCGCGCCCGCTCTGGGACCGCGAGGTGGACCGGTGGGTGACCGAATGGGTGGTGGTCTTCGATCCCGTGCGCGACCTGTACCGCCTCGAGGACGACGCCGGCACGGAGGAGATCTCCGACCGGACGGTGCTCGAGCGCCGCCTCGCGCGGGCCTACAAGGTGACGCTCAACCCGGACGGCCCGGGACGGTATCACTACCAGGCCTCGATCACCGCCCGCACACTCTCTGACAAGGATGTGGACGAGGTCTACGCCTGGCTGCGCGGCGAGGACGCCGACAGCACTCGGCCGCGACCCGGGTTGTTGACGCGGACCGCACGGAAACTCCTCGTCCAGGTCGCGCCGCTGCCGAGGACTACGCTCGAGGCCCGCACCGACGATTTCCCGGTGCGGTAGGGTGGGGTTCGGAGCAACCGGCGCGGCGGCGGGGAAGGTGACAACCGCGCTTCATTGACGGGTGTTGTCTAAATAACTACTGTTGCTCATGACGCGCAACATGGCTAGTCAAGGCAACAGCATGGTGGCCCGTGCCCTTGGGGCGCTGAGCGCCCGCCTGCCGTCCGGCTGGAGCGTCCGCACCCGCGCTCAGCCCCGCCTGCGGACGTACCGCCCGGACGCCGTGGCGGAGATCCGCGCCCCCGACGGCACCAAGGCCCTGCTCCTGGTCGAGGTCAAGTCTCGGCTCACCGCCCGCGAGGCCTCCGAGCTTGGCGCGCGCCTGGCCCCGGTTGTGGGGGAAGGTGGAGCCGCCGCGGTCCTCGTCGTGACGCGCTTCGCCAGCGAGCTGACTCGCGATCGCCTGCGCAAGGCGGGGCTCTCCTACATGGACCTGACGGGGAACGCATGGATCAGTCTTGCCCGGCCCGGTCTGTTGATCGCCACCGAGGGTGCCGCGAAGGACCCATCACCCACCCGCCGCGGCACTCGGTCGCTCAAGGGTGCCAAGGCCGCCCGCCTCGTGCGTGCCCTCAGCGACTGGCGGCCCCCGGTTGGGATCCGGGACCTGGCCAAGCGTGCCGGGACGGATCCGGGGTACGCGAGCCGGGTGACCCGCCTCTTGGAAGACGAAGACCTTGTGCAGCGGGATGCGAGCGGCCAGATCCGGACCGTGGACTGGCAGGGTCTGCTGCGACGCTGGTCGCGCGACTACGACGTCGCCAGGACCAACCGCGCCGTGCCGCTGTTGGCGCCGCGCGGCGTGCCCGCGTTCCTTGATCGGCTCCGCCAGTACGACGAGCCGTATGCCGTGACCGGTTCATTGGCAGTGCCCGCCGCTGCGTCCGTCGCGCCGGGTCGCCTCGCGTCGTGCTACGTCCGGGTTCCCGAACGGGCGGGCGAGCGGCTCGATCTGCGGCCCGTCGAGGCAGGTGCGAACGTCCTGCTGCTGGAGCCGTTCGACGCCATCGTCTTTGACCGAACGCGAGAAGAGTCGGGTCTCACGGTCGTCGCCATGAGTCAGTGTGTCGTGGACCTGCTGACGGGGACGGGTCGCGAGCCGGCCGAAGCCGAATCGCTGGTGACGTGGATGACCGCACACGAAGATGCCTGGCGTGCCTGATCCGATCTACGTGGCGGCACGCCGGGCCTTGCTCAATGCCCTCGACGCGCTCCAGCCACACCTCGAGGCCCTGGTGCTGGTCGGTGCGCAGGCCGTCTACCTGCACGCGGGGGAGGGCGACCTCGCCGTGGCCCCTGCGACAACCGACGGCGACGTGGCGATCGACCCCGCGCGTCTGGGGCCCGCCCCCATTCTGGAGGACGCCTTGCGGGAGGCCGGCTTCGAACGGCAACCCGCCGTGGTCGGCATTTGGCAGACATCGCTCAACGTCGAGGGGATCGCGCGCCTCGTTCAGGTTGACCTGTTGGTCCCGGCCTCCCTTGGGGGGCCTGGGCGCCGTGGCGCCCGCATTCCTCCGCACGGGAAGAGCGTCGCGCGAAAGGTCGTTGGACTGGAAGGCGCGCTCGTGGATCGAGACGCGCGCGTCATCACGGCGTTGGACGCGGCGGACAACCGCAAGGTGAGATTGGCGGTCGCCGGTCCGTCCGCCTTGATCGTGGCGAAGGTGCACAAGATCAGCGAGCGGACAGACGATAGCGACCGTCGCACCGACAAGGATGCACTCGATGTGTACCGACTGCTGCGTGCCGTTCCGACGGACGAGCTGGCCCGCAGGTTCAGGATGTTGCGCGCGAACCCGATCTCAGCCGCCGTGACCGCGCGGGCCCTGGAGGCTCTCCCCGGCCTCTTTGGCGTGGTGCGAGGGGCCGGAGTCCTGATGGCGATACGAGCTGCTGGTCCACTTGAGGCTAGCGACACGATCAGCGCCTCGCTCATGACGCTGACAGGCGACTTGGTTCGAAGTCTGTGACGCGCCAGCCAGCGTCAGGAGCATGAACCGCCCGTGCGCTAACGCCGTTCCCGTCCACCCGCCGACGGTAGGGGCCCGAGATTCTGGGGCAGGTGCCCGGGACCAGTGGCTTCGCGTTCTCCTCCGCCGGCCTTGTATCCGGCCACGCCGCAACGCGTTGAAAGAGAGTTGACCGCCGGTTGAACGGATGCTCGGAGCCTCCGGCCGAGCGTCAGGTGGTCGAAGCAACGCCGCAGAGCACCATCGCACGACCACCGCCACCCGACGGTGCTGAATCAACGGTCAATTGACGCCTCGGTCCCTGTCCCTGATGCCACGCGTGTTAGAGGGAATTCACTCAGACCTCAGCGCAACGAGCGGATCGACGGCCGTCGCCCGGCGAGCAGGCAGGTAGGCTGCAAGCATGGCGACCGCGGCCAGCACCGCCACGCTCGCAAGGAGGCCCAGAGGATCGGCCACGCTCAGTCCAACCAGCACGTGCCCAAGAAGACGCGAGGCGCTCCACGCGCCCGCCAAACCCAGCAGCAACCCTGCCGTTGTGGTCTTCGCGCCCTCGCGCAGTACGAGGACCAGGATCTCGGCAGGTTCCGCCCCAAGCGCCAGCCGAACACCGATCTCTCGAGTGCGCTGCGCCGCGGTGAAGGCCAGCGTGCCGTACAGGCCGAGTGCGGCAAGCAGTAACGCCAGGGCCCCGAACAGCAACAGCACCCTGGTCAGCCCTCGATGGACCGCAATCGACTCCGCCGTCACCTGGTCCATCGAGCGCACATTGTAGACGGGCAGGGATGGGTCAACCGCCCGAACCGCAGCACGGATCTCGCTGGCCAGCGATGTGGGCTGGAGTGCGCCGCGCACAACGAGGGTGAGCCGGCTGGCATCGTGCTGCGCGTAGGGGAAATAGATCGCGGGCAACGGGTCCTCGCTCAGTTCCCACTCTCGGACGTCCCCCGCCACGCCCACGACGGTACGCACCGCTGAATCGCCGAACATATCGGCCCGCACCTGCGTCCCAACGGCATGCCCGCCGAGTCCCACTCGCCGCGCCAGCGACCGGCTCACAACAACCACCGATGGGGCGGCGCTGTCATCCGTCGCAGCCAGGTCGCGGCCCGCTACCAGCGGGATGCCCATCGCAGCGAAGTACCCGGAGGTCACCACGAGCCGTCCCGCTGTCGCAACGTCATTAGCGGTCTCTCCTAGTTGACCCACCTTGGTCAGAGTGATCTCGCCATGAGTCAACGGCAGGGCACTAGCGCCTCCGGCGGCGGTGACCCCCGGCGATCCCCGGAGCCGTGCAAACAGCTCGCGATAGAAGGCGCGTCGCGTTGCGATGGTCGGGTAGCGTGCCGTGGGAAGGGCCAGCTCGGCGGTCAGTACGCCATCGGCGCGAAAACCAGGGTCCGTGCGTTCCAGGCGAGCGAGTCCCTCGATCAACCACGTGGCGCTCGCGACGAGAACGAGCGCGAGTGCAATCTGCCCCGTCACCAGGGCGTGCCGCAGCCGCGCCGACCTCGCCGTCACGGGACGGGCGCCGCTGTGCAGCGCCCTCGTGAGCGAGGGGCGTCGGGCAACGACGGCCGGACTCAGTCCGCACAACACCGCGCACGCCGCCGTTAGGAGGAATACGAACGCCAGGACGCGCGCGTCCAGCGATAGCGTCACCACCCCGACCAGCGATTGTGGCACGAGGAAGCTCAAGGCCTCACGGCCCCAGACAGCGAGCACCAGGCCGCCGGCCACGCCCCCGCCCGTCAGCACGAGGCTCTCGGTCAACAACTGTCGGGAGAGGCGTCCGAGGCCGGCACCCAGGGCGGTGCGCAGCGCCAGCTCGTGCTCCCGCACCATCGCGCGCGCCAGGCTCAGACCGGCAACGTTGGCGCATGCGATGAGCAGGACGACACCGACCGCAGCGAGCGCAAGGTGAAGCCGAGCGCCGGCTCCCCGGCCCAACAGCGCCTGCAACGGGAGGAACGAAGCCTGGGACGCAGAGAAGCGAGGCTGCGCGGCCGGATGGGCCGCGAGCCAGCGCTGCACCGCCGTCTCGCCAAGCGCGCGACCCTGGTCGAGCGAGAGCCCACGCTTGAGTCGTCCGACGACGGTCTGGTTCAACACCAGGCGGAACATGTCCGTACGACTGCCGTCCCAAGGTGTCGTGCGTGGGATCCAGACGTCGCTTTGCTCAGGGAACGAGAATCCGGCCGGCATCACGCCAATGACGAGATACGATCGGCCGTTGAGGAAGATGCTCCGTCCCACGATGCCCAGATCGGCGCCGAACCGCCGCCGCCACAGGCCGTGGTTGAGCACCACGACCGACCCGTTCCCGGAGGTTCCCTCGTCGTCACGGAACGCCCGCCCGATCCTTGCGTTGACGCCGAGCGTGCGGAAGAAGTTCGGGGCCACGACGGCCACGCGGAGCCGCGCAGGGGTCTCCCCTCCCGCGAGGTTTGCGCCGCCGATCATGTAGTCGGTGATCTCGTCCAACACCTGGGTCTGGTGCCGCCAATCGACCAGGTTCATCGCCCGCGTACCCGGCTGCCCGTCCAACGACGCGCCGCGGACCGGGATCACAACGAGGCTGCCAGGGTCATGGAACGGCAGGGGCCTGAGGAGGACCGCATCCACCACGCTGAAGACCGCCACGTTCAGCCCGATGCCGAGCGCGAGCACGCCAACGGCCACGAAGGTGAACCCAGGGCTCTTGAGAAGCGTCCGGACGGCGTAGCGGAGATCCTGAATCAGCGAATCCATTGCCCTGTCAGTCTACAGAATGCATGCCAGCGCAGCATGTCACGCAATCGGCGTGTTCGCAACACATGGGCGGCTCTTGTCGACATGTTCGCAGTCCGCTCGTGCCCGGTTCCGGGAAATTCGTTCCCACAACCGGACAAGGCGACCTTTCTCCTCCGATATCTGACCCGAGCTAGGTTGCAGCGCGCAGCGCGAGAGACTGTCTCGGACGGACCTCGGCATCTGCCCGTGGAGCACGCCAGGAATGCTCCGCTCACTCTCTGAACGCCGGCTCGCGCGGGCCTACCAGGTGACGCTCAACCCGGACGGTCCGGGACGGTATCACTACCAGGCCTCGATCACGGCCCGCACACTCTCTGACAAGGATGTGGATGAGGTCGACGCGTGGTTGCGCG
>Ga0307424_1000817_pt1 | contig 16488 bp, 15 predicted proteins | sample SalMarWE160320MG_FD_202157 | JGI IMG/M metagenome (GOLD analysis project Ga0307424, IMG submission 202157) | Salt marsh sediment microbial communities from the Plum Island Ecosystem LTER, Massachusetts, United States - WE1603-20 | ecosystem: Environmental > Aquatic > Marine > Intertidal zone >... | reverse complement strand
TTGGTTTCCACATCCTCGTCAGCCATCTTCTGAGCCTCAGCAACCACAGCCTCAGCTAAAGCCGCCCTAGTTCCTTTTTTCTCCTTAGCCTTCTTCATTACCCTGTCGATTGCCCAGAACAGATTCACGGCGGTTGGGCGCGTCTTCCGCAGCACCTCAGCCGACTCCTCCAACTCCTTCAGTAACTGCTCTCTTGTTTCGGCTTTCGAGCTAAAGGCAGTTAATGCCAGACCATACGCGGCTGCTACTCCAATAAGTGGAGCGCCCCGAAGCTTCATTTCCTTGATTGCAGAAGCCATAGCCTTATAGTCAGCTATTTTTACCCAGACAGTCTCGTTGGGTAGTTTTGTTTGGTCAATAAGGGTTACTGTGCCTTCTTTCCATTCTATGGTTCTCATGAGTCAACACCCGCATTTATGATGACTTTGTGTCTGTGCTCAGATAATATATTTTCTACGAAAAGAGCGTGCAACTTGATTTGCTCACTATTATTTTTTGAGCAATATTTTATCCTTTTTATTAACAAAGTTGTGAATGAAAATCTTAAACATGTTAGAATAGTTTTTGATGCCTTCGGTCCCACATCCTCACCTTACGTTAGCTGTGAACCATACATTAATAACCCACAGAACAGCTAGTAAATCATGTTTTAGATGTAATCCACTCTAAATTTGGATTATATAGCAGGAAAAAAAATGAAAGCAGAAAACACATCACCATCTCCGACCACTCGAAGGTGCCCAGAATGTGGAAGCAATCGTATAATGAAAGACTATGAATCTGCTGAAATTGTGTGCATGGGTTGCGGTTATGTAGTTGTCGCAGAACTGACAAATCAAGGACCAGAATGGAGAGCATTTGATGCCGAGCAACGTGCAAAACGTGCACGAGCTGGTGCTCCAGCCACATTTACAATTCACGATAAGGGTCTTTCTACTACGATCGACTGGCATGATCGAGATATCCATGGTCAAAGTCTCCCTCACGGCGAGAAAGCTCAAATTTATAGGTTAAGGAAATGGCAAAGACGAATTAGGGTTTCGGATGCAACGGAAAGAAATCTTGCATTTGCACTTTCTGAAATATCAAAGATAGCAAATAGTCTCAATTTACCTAAACACATTCTAGAAACCGCTTCCGTTATTTATCGAAAAGCAGTCAAGGAACGTCTCGTACGTGGAAGGTCTATTCAAGGAGTAACAGCAGCCGCTATTTATGTGGCTTGCCGACAATGTGGACTGGCAAGAACGTTAGAAGACATCTCTCATGCTTCAACAGTAGACAAAAAAGAGATTGCGCGATGCTACCGTTTCCTATTAAAACAACTCAACTATTTTATTCCACCAGTAAAAACTAGCCAATATATAACTAAATTTTCTAATCAGCTAACAATGCAAGGAAATGTTGAAGAGGCTGCCCATAAGATTCTTTTTGTAGCCAAAGAATTGAAGCTTACTTCAGGAAGAGGACCTACAGGTATTGCTGCAGCAGCTAGCTATATTGCCTCCGTATTAACTGGAGAAAGAAAAACACAAAGAGAGATTGCAGAGATTGCTCAAGTGACAGAAGTAACCATAAGAAACCGCTACAAAGAACTGGTTGAACGTCTACAGTTTACAATCTACCTCTAAAATCTATTTTTTAAGCAGCAAAAGATATCACCCGACAATTATCATGTACCCCCTTTTTGGGATTGTCAGTTCTTAACCGACCAAGTGCGCAAATATTTTGGGTTTGGGGTTTTTGCATAAAGAGTATGGAGAAAAATGACAGAATATTTTTTTATATTTAATGTGTCTCAGATGTATCTATGAATCTGAAGATGGTTTTGGGCTCGATTCTAGTTGCTGTTCTTTTCTTTTTGGGAATTATTTTTGCTTTCGCTTCGGTGTATGCGGCTTCAAGATTAGTCGTTGCTGGCTTGTTTTTTGTTGTTGGTTTTGGAATTGTGTATTACATCACTAGAAAACCTAAGGTGACTATTCAGAGATTGGAGTTTTCGGGTCAAATGAAAGCTGTTGCTTTGACATGCCCAAACTGTTCGGCTTCCATAAATTCAGATACTATAAAGATTGTTTCTGGAGTGCCGTATGCTACTTGTGATTATTGTGGTCATACTTTTGAAGTAGTTGAGGAGCCAAAATGGTGAAGTCGTCTGCTGTTCTGGTTTTGTTACTTTTTGGTTTAGTGTGTATTTCATTTATCCCCGGAGTTGTTGCTCAGAGGCAGTATTTTTTTGGGCAGGAATGGACGCAAGTTTGGATTAATTCGGATGGTTCTATTGATCTTTTTTATAATGTTAGCTTAACTCTTGATTTTGGTGATGAAATTAATTGGATAAGTATTGGTCAACCTAAAGGTGATTTTTTTGTTGGTTCTGCTGTGGATCAGTTTGGGAATACGTTAGAAACAGCTGATATCAGTTCTGGAAGTGACTATAAGGTTAGGGTTAATCTTGATTCTCCTTTACAAGCTGGACAGACTGTTTGGTTTACTTTGGTTACGAATGTTGCTCATATGATTTATGAGGATGAAACTAATCCGGGAAATGATGGAATGCAATTTACGTTGTCTTGGTTTTCAGAAGCAGTTATTGAAGATGCACGGGTGCTTATTGTTTTGCCGCCTGGAGTCTCTGAGAGTGAAGTGAAAACAGGTTCTATCTTTTGGACTAACGCGCAGTATGAGGATGATAGGTTGGGGGTTTATTGGGAAAAGCAAAATCTTTTACCAGATGAAAGATTTACGGTTGGAGTTTCCTATCCAAAACAGGAAGGATGGACATCTTTTACTTATGGATCTGATGGTTTTGAGGCTTTTTTTGATAGTTTTCGGCTTTTATTTGTTTTTGGCGTCATATTTGTATTTGGCGTCATTGGGGTTGTGTTTTTGTTGGTTTTTTTTGCTTTTCGTAAGCGATCTTATACAAAACCTACTATTGGTATTGAATGTCTTGGAGTAGTAAGGGGGTTAACTGCTGTAGAGGCTTCTTATCTTTTGGATTTAAAGCCGACTCAGATTGTGACTGAGATTTTGTATAGTGTTCTTAAGAAGAGGGCGGTGTGGGTTGAGAACATTTCTCCGTCTCTTAGATTTAGGATACTAAAGCCTTTCCTTGACAAAACGGGAACGGCAGAGAATCCGTTGAGATATTATGAAATTGATTTTCTTAATTCTATTAATGATGACGGGTCTCTTGATGAGGAAAAGCTTGCTTCGACAATTATGTTTGTTCAAACTACTGTGGAGAAAAAGTTGAAGGGATATTGTAGACGTGACACAGTAGATTATTACCGAAAGATTGTTGGGAAGGCTTGGTGGCAGGTTGAAGATGCTGGAACAGCAGAATTGGCGTCCAAAGCTTATGATGAACAGTTGCTTTGGTTGTTTTTGGATCCGAAGGTTTCAGACCGAACGCAAACTGTGTTTAGCAATAGGGTTTTTGAGCCTGATCCTGTTTGGTTTTGGTATTGGTATTCTTATAGCTATTATTCTCCAAATCCTACATACAAGCCTAATATTGAGGTTCCGGCTCAAGGGCAAAAGCCTCCTACAATTCCGGGTGCAGATTTTGCTAATAACATAGCTACTGCGATAGAAAAGAGCACAAACAATTTTGTTGTTAACCTGGAAAAATTTGCTAATGCTATAGTTCCTATGAGTCCTAAGGAAAAAGCATCTAAGCAGCCGATGCAACAAAAAGCCAAGTGTGTATGTGCTTGTGCTACTTGTGCATGTGCCTGTGCTTGTGTTTCATGTGCCTGTGCATGTGCAGGTGGAGGAGTGGGATAGAAAAGGAGATTTGATTATGGTGTTTGTACGTAAGATTTTTCGGAAATCCAAAATTCCTCAAGGAAGATTCACATATAGAGGGGAAGGCAAATTTAGGGGTTTAGCTCTTCAGCTTCGGGTTGAACCTAACGGGAATGGACTTTTGATTATTAATGCGAACACTGTTTTGTTTTTGAACGATACTTCAACAGCTTATGCCTATTTTTTGATGCAGGGTTTAACAACTGAAGAGGTTATCTCCAAAATTAGAGGCGTTTTTCGGGTTAAAGAAAGACAGGCAAGGGCTGATTATGAAAAGTTGGTTTATACTGTTAGTACATTGGCGCAGACTGAAGAAGTGGATCCGATATCCTATCTTGATTTAAAGAAGATTGAGCCTTTTAGTCAAGAATTTTCTGCTCCATTACGTGTTGATATGGCGCTTACTTTTAGATGTCAGAATAGTTGTGTTCATTGTTATGCTGGAGGATCGCATGAAACTGATGAACTTACGACTGGTGAATGGAAGCAGGTTATTGATCGTCTTTATCGGGTTGGTGTTTTTATTTTGACGTTTACGGGTGGAGAGCCAACCTTAAGGGATGATTTGCCTGAACTTCTTAGTTATGGGCAAGAAAAGGGTTTAGTGACGGGTCTAATTACTAATGGAAGAAACTTAACTGATAAAAAATATGTTAAAATTCTAGAAGAATCGGGACTTGATTTTGTTCAGGTAACTCTTGAGTCTCATAAGCCAGAAGTTCATGATTTGATGACAGGCATTAAAGGAAGCTGGAACGAGACAGTAACAGGAATTAAGAATCTGATTCCCACAAAAATTTACACAACTACAAACTCGACATTAAGTAAACATAATGCAGAGGATTTTCTTGATACTGTAGATTTTATTAAAGAATTAGGGGTTGCTGCTTTTGGATGTAACAGTTTGATTTATTCTGGAAAAGCAAAAGAAATGGTTGAAGATTTTGTTTTTCCTCTTGAAGATTTGAAGACTATTTTGCCAAAGGTTCAGGATAAAGCAACTAAGCTGGGACTAAAATTTTTGTGGTACACTCCAACCCAATATTGTAAGTTTAATCCGATTCAACTTGGTTTGGGCATAAAATCATGTTCAGCTGCAATGAGTACCATGTGTGTTGGACCAAATGGGGATGTGTATCCTTGCCAGAGCTACTTTGAAAGTTTAGGCAACATTTTAAAGAATGATTGGAAAAGCATTTGGAATAATCCATTAGCTGTAAGAATTAGAAATAGAGAATATGTAGAACCAAAATGCAAGGAATGCCCCCAACTACAGATCTGTGGAGGAGGATGCCCTCTTGAGCTCCAAAAGAAGAATCATATTTGTGCTGCTATAGGATAGACAAAAAGGGAAGTCCTTTAATTGTCCCTTATTTTGTCCATTATAAACATACTTTATTGTTGAAACCAATTTTGCATGCGTGAGATGCAAGACATTGTATTCAAATGTAAACGTCCAGTTTAATTACTGGGGCTACCAAAAAATTCTTTGAGTGACTACGGGAAGCGCTCACATTCGGCGACGATGTGGAGGGTTTTCATTTTTTCCCTACCTACGCTTCCCCGAGTCCACCACAATACACTTCTAACAGGATAGTTGCAGCGGCAATTTATGGTTTGCCATTATTTTTTTTGTTGATTTTGATTACAACCTCAACTGGGCTTCCCTTAGGCAGTTTCAGATTCTGTCGCCAATCGTCCCCAACAGCAATAAGAGAATAAACTCCAGAAACCTCAGCCTTGGCCTTTTTAACAAAGTTGACCAACGCAACCTGAGTCTCCCCTGTCTTTATCATGTCATCCACTATAAGCACGCTGTCTCTACGTTTCAAAGCGTCCTTCGGCAAATACAAAGTCATTGTGTAGCCTGAATCACTTAAAGCATAAGTTTCTTCCAGAAAAGCTGGAACACCCACTTCCTTGTTTCGTTTCGCAATCAACAAATCAACACCCAGAGAATTCGCAACCATAGCCCCAAGAGGTATCCCATCGACAGCAGCAGTCAAAACCTTTGTCACACGTCCACCAGCAAAAGTTGCAAGCGCATGCTGGGCTGCCTGCTGAAGAATATTATGGTCGCCGATAATCCATGTGTTGTTGAAGTACCCGGCTGAGTTAAATTTGATTCTTCTGCGAAGCTCAGACTTTAAGCCAACAAGTTTGGTCAAAACTTCCCAAAGTTCTCTAGCTCTCTCAGCGTTTGGCAGAACATGACCTTTAGCGTACCTGCTTAAAACTGTCACAGGCAGATTGGTTTTTGCAGATAATTCGCGGTAAGTGTACTCCTTCTTTGCTGTTCGAAGCAGCTCGATTGTCATTAACCTGAGTTTCAGATCCTCTGCATGTGTGTTCATACCATCATCACTTTTCTATGCACACCAATAAATCAATTAATGAATATGCAAGCTACCTATTTTAACTTAGACAGATTTATAATTTCCGTATAACACCGCAAACAGCTTTAAACTGTTACCCCGCCAAAGCCTGTTTGAGGGCTCACATAAGCCTCAAGGAAATGAAAACAGACAGCTTCAGGTTACTAAACCGCATGCTTTGAGATGAAGGTGGCGGATCCGCGGGGATTTGAACCCCGGATCGTTGGATTTCTTCTTCCGTAGATTAGAAGTCCAACGCCTTATCCTGACTAGGCCACGGACCCATTGAACCGTCATAGTTTAAGAACTGCTTAGATATATTCTCTTTCATTCAGCCAGCGCTGTGACATTCATTAAGGTTAGACAATGTAAATTGCGGGACGGTAAGGTTTAGCATACCCAGCCTTACTCTGTGGGTCATGAATGTTTGGGTCGTCCTCTCTGTAAACGTGAATTTTTACGTTGAATTCTCGTGCAAAGAAAGCCTCAGCCGTCTCCAGCAAACCTGTTTCGTCTAGGGCTCCAGTCTGCAGTTGCCGCTGTTTCATGTCTTCGGGCATTCGGTTGATTTCTTGTGCGATTCCTTGGGCGAATTTGGCAACTTTTCCTGCCACCGTTTTCAGTTCAGGGTCACTCATCAGCTCTTTCATTAGGTCGCCTATGACGATGTTTCCGGATATCGATTTTTTGAGTGCTGTCATGTATGCTTTCCATTTCCATGATGCGGCGGAGTAGTAGTAGATTTGTTTGGGCACCATCTTTGTTGCTCTGAGAATGTTTGAGGTGTCCTCAAGCACGTTTTTAATCAGGTTTTCTGTCTCTTCTGTCTTGACGTCCACTTTGTTTGTGTCGATTACTGGCCAGTCAGCAACTGAAACAAAGCCTGTTTTGTCGAGTTTGCTCCAGATTTCCTCGCACATGTAGGGCGCAAAGGGAGCCAACAGCCGAATCCACGTTTCCAGCGCCGCCTTTAGGATGTTTGAGTCGAAGGTTTCTTTTCTTCGTATGTACCATCGGAAGTCGTTCCAGACCTCAAACAGCGCGTTTTCTAGCGCGGTTCGTGTCTTCAGCGCTTCCATGCTTTCTGTGACGATTCTGATTCTGTGCTGTAGCAGGCTGATGAGCCACTGTTCCAGATGTCCTTTTTCTGGCTGTTTTGCGTTTTCTATTATGCTGTCTGTTAGGCTCTGGAAGCCACGGAGCTTGCCTTTGACGTCGCCGACAGTGTCAGCTCGCCAATCTGGGTCGTTCATTCCTTCTCCGCCTAGGAGTAGGGCGCAGCGGGTTGCGTCTGCCCCGAACGTGTTGAGGGCGTCCTTGAGGGTTATGAAGTTGCCCTTCGATTTTGACATCTTCTTTCCCTCTATGCTCAGCATGCCGTTCACGCCGACCCCCTTGGGCAGATGGTCAGGGAACAGTGCTGTGTGCTGGAAAAGGAAGAATGTTAGGTGGTTGGGGAGTAGTTCTTTGGCTGAGATTCTCATGTCTAGTGGGTACCAGTATAGGAACTCGTTTCGCATCTCGTCTAGGACTTTGAAATCAATTTTTGTTTGTTCTGAGATTTTTTTTGGGTTGCCTTTTCCGTAGAAGATGTAGTCAAAAACCTGTGGGGTCAGCTGTTCGGCTGTTATGTTGTGTTGTTTGAGGTGGTTGTTTATTGTGTAGAATGCCATGTATACGGTTGAGTCGGTTAGGGTTTCGACAATCCAACCTGGGCTCCATGGGAGGGGCGTTCCTAAGCCGCTTTTTCTTGCGCATGGCCACTCTTTGAGCCAGTCGATGATGTTGAGGAACCATTGCCTAGCAGAGTCAGGATATATAGAAGCTTGACTTAGTGTGTCCTTGGTTTTCTGTTTCCAGGTCGGGTCCGAATATTTTATGAACCACTGTTCTTTAAGGAGCTTGACTATGCAGGGCGTCATGCATCGGCAGACCACCTGTTCGGGCAGGTCATACATGGAGTCTGCTATGCCCTTTTCCTTGAAGTCTCGGATAAGAATGTCTTTTACTTTGTTGACCTGTTTTCCTGCGTATTTTCCGCAGATTTGTTTTAGGGTTCCGCCGTGGAACTCTTTCTTGTACAGGCTTTTTGTTGCTTCTTCAGCTTTGGGGTCATGCTGGTCCTTTACTCCTAGTTGGTCGACGAGTTCGACTGCGGGGTACTCTCCGAAGCCTTCCACCGTGATGAGTGAGATTGGCTGTATCTGTTTAACCGTTTCTGGGGCGATGCTAAATTCTTTTAGGAGGTCGGGATTGTTTTGGAGGTCTCTTAGGGCTAGCCAGTCGAAGGGCGCGTGGGCTGGGACGCTGTAGACTACTCCGGTTGCGTTGTCTGGGCTTACGAACCAGCCTGGCAGAATCAGCATCTTTCTATCATTGAGTGGGCTTGTGAACTGTTTCCCGATTATCTCCCTGCCCTTGAAGGTGTCCAAGATTTTGACTGTTTTTAGTTGTTCTGTTAGTTTGGTTGCGGCTGTTTTGCTGACAATCCATGTTTCGCCGTTTACGTCTGCTTTGACGTAGTCCGCATCGGGGTTTATCCAGATGTTTGTTATTCCGTAGATTGTTTCTGGTCGAAACGTGGCGGACGGAAGAATTGTGCCGTCTAGCATCCTGTATTTGAGGAGTGTGTACTCTTCGGCTACTACGCCTTCTCCTGTTTGCCTGTCGTGGTCGCCTGTTGGGCTCTGGTCGTGGGGACACCACACCACGGGGTATGTGCCCTTTATGATGTAGCCCTTTTCGCGCAACCGTTCAGTCTGCCATTCGACGAACTTGCTGAAGGTCGGATAAAGTGAGGTTGTGGTGAATTCCCGTCTCCAGTCCACAGAGTAGCCGATTCTTTTTACGGACTCTCGGCTGTCGTCCGTGTAATATTTTGCCATAAAGACGGGGTCAACAAACTTTTTGAGGTTCTCCTCTGAAACGCCGTCCATTTCCCTGAAGGCGCGGATCAGGATTTCGTCCCCGTTCTTTACGCGTTCGCTTGCTCCGGCTATGGTTTCGCCTGTCCAGTGCCAAGCCCACGGAAACAGGACATTGTAGCCCTGCATCCGTTTGAAGCGTGCGTACGCGTCGACGCGGGTGGCTGTGAAGCCGTGCCCCACATGCAGGGGACCATTCATGTAAGAGAAAGGAAAAGTTATGAAGCGTTTTTTTCTTGTCGGGTCTGGGTCAGCCTCGAATATTCTGGCTGTTTCCCAACGTTTTCTCCATTTTTGTTCGAGTTGCCTTAGAGATGTCATTAAGCCATTGGAGGGTCAGGAGAGTTAAAAGTTTTTCAGTCAACACATACGCCCAACATGAAGGAAAGGCATTTCTGTTGTTGCTTGAAATTTCAGAAAAAATACTGTCAACAATGTGCCTCTATTAGTCTCCTAATATGATTGGCTGTTTTGGGTGAACCGTTTTTCGTTTGCTTATCAAAGTATATAGGCATCTTCAGCAGTGTCATTATTGAAAGCATCGTCCAGAGGATGACATATTATGCCTTCGTTAGCAAAAAAGAACAAACAAAAAAAGAAGAAACATGACGAAAAGATGGGAAAATAACACGAATTAAATTCTTTATTAATTTGTGTTAAATCCCTTTTTACTCACACACTAGCTCTGCAGTCCATTATACGTCTCTAGTATTGTTTTGTGTGTTTGGAATCATTTGGAGACTTACTTCTCTTCTGGATTCTTTTGAAGTACTGCTCGTATTCTTCTGACGCCGGCTGCGATGCCTTTTTGTTTTGTTATTTTGAAAGTCCCTAACTCGCTTGTGTTGCTGACGTGGGGTCCGCCGCAGATTTCTGTTGAGAAATTCCCTAATTTGTAAACTGATACTGTGTCGCCGTATTTGTCGTCAAACACTGCCTGTGCACCACATGTTTTTGCCTCTTCAACACTCATTTCCGCTCTAACAATTGGCAAAGCTTTCTCTATCTGCTCATTAACCAGTTTTTCGATCGCATCTATTTCTTCAGGTTCCAATGGTCTGTCGAAGTTAAAGTCAAAACGCAGCCGCTCTGGAGTAATATTTGATCCTCTCTGAACAATATCCCTATTTTTCAGCACAACCCGCAAGGCTTCATTCAGCAGGTGCGTTGCAGTATGGAGCTTCTTAGTTTCACTAGAGGCGTCGCTTAAACCGCCTTTGAACAGTTTTTGTGCACTCGCAGACGAAACCTTCTGATGTTGTTCATATTCATTCCTGAACTCCGTCTCGTCTACCACAACGCCAATCTCTGCAGCAAGCTCTTTTGTCAACTCGATAGGAAATCCGAAGCTCTGAAACAGCAAGAATGAATGTTTTCCGTCAATCCTTTGATTGTTTGCTATTTGCTGGAATTTCCTCAAACCTTTTTCAAGAGTTTTCTTAAATTTGGTCTCTTCTTTACTCAGCTCATCAAATATGCTGGCTTGTTTCTCTCTAAGCAGGGGATAGTCGGACTCGTTAAGCGATATGACGATGCCAGCAAGATCATTCAAGAAGTCTCTTTCAATCCCAATTAATCGCCCAAACCTTATTGCACGCCGGATTAACCGACGCAAAACATAGCCTCTGTCAACATTGCTTGGTTTTACTCCTCGTTCGTCACCCAAAAAAAATGTTGATGCACGAATATGATCCGTGATAATTCGCATAGATCGTTCTTGAACAGGAGTCGGCACACCTATTGAGGCAATCTCCTCCACCGCCTTCGCTATTGGACGAACTGCGGCAATCCCAAACACGTTTTCCTTGCCTTCAAGCATCGCGGCAGTATGCTCTACGCCCATTCCAGTATCAACGTTCTTCTGCTTTAAGAACTCATAACAGCCCGAAACAGTTCGGTTATACTCCATAAAAACGTCGTTCCACAGCTCAAAATATTTGCCGCATGAACAACCAGGCCTACAGGATGGACTGCAGGCAGGTTTTCCAGTATCATAGAACATTTCAGTACAGGGTCCACAAGGCCCCGTGTTACCAACTGGACCCCACCAATTATCCTCATTACCCAAAAAGAAGATGTGACTATCAGGAACACCTAAACTGCTCCATGCCTCATAACTCTCAAGGTCTCTTGGAGCATTTTGGTCACCCTCAAACACGGTCACAGACAACCGTTTTTTGTCCAAGTTAAGCCATCTCTTGTTTGCGAGAAACTCGTAGCTCAAGCTGATGGCCTCCTTTTTGAAGTAATCTCCTAGAGACCAGTTGCCCAGCATTTCAAAAAATGTTAAGTGTGAACTGTCTCCGACACATTCGATGTCTCCGGTCCTGAAACATTTTTGGACATTCATTAGTTTCTTTCCAAGCGGATGAGGTTGCCCCAAAAAGTAGGGTATAAGCGGATGCATACCAGCCGGAGTGAAAAGAACTGTTGGGTCATATTCTGGAATAAGAGGAGAATTCGGAATCAAAATATGCTGGTTTTCACTAAAAAAGTCCAAATACAGTTTTTTCAGCTTTTTTGAATCTATGACCATAGATAGGGTTTTGGTCAGACTGCTTAATATTCCTAGTGCAACCAGTCAATCAACTAAACAGGGCTTGCATGCTCACTGTTTAAGACCCGAAAAACCATAAGTTACTGAAGGGGCTGTCTAAAGCATCGATTCTCCCCCTTTTTGAGCGCCGGCACCAAAAAATCTTAAAGGAGACTTAAATGTCTCCCCCAGACTCATAAAACAGACTTTGCGGTAGCTAAGAAAACAAAGAAATCAAAAAGAACACAAGAGAGAGGGAAAGCCTCCCACCATTCAGGAAAAACGGAAATATGCCCGTTTATCCGAACAGGGCACCTAAACCTTCCATTGCTTCTTCTTCTTTTTTGCTCTGGTCTTCCTCTTCCTCTTCTTCCTTCTTCTCTTCCTTCGCTGGTGCTGCAGCTGCAGGCGCTGGTGCTGCCGCCATCATTGCAGGAGCAGATTTGATAGCTTCATCGATATCAACTTCGGCAATGGACGCCACTAAAGCTTTAACTCGAGCAGCATCGGCGCTTACGCCGGCTGCCGTGAGCACTTCAGACACGTTCTTTTCGGTTATTTCTTTTCCAGCTTTGTGCAGGAGCATTGCAGCATATACGTATTCCATATTCATTCTCCTCCATCTTTTCCTTCATACTTACTTTTCAACTTTTCTGAACCTGACTTGATGACGCATCCTTTTTCTCTGCTTCATCCAATTTTTCGCTTAGGCTCTGCATTTCCATGTTAGCCTTCCTGATAAGATTAGCTACAGTATCCTTGTTGATTATGCCCGCATTCAAAGCCAAACTGTAGGCTTTATGATGAGCCAACTTAACAAGGTAACTGATGTTTTCTGGAAGAATAATAGACGCCTCCAAACTTAAATTGAAGGCAAAATGGTAAGCCTCTTCGATGCTTCGCCGAAACGCGTCAATGTCCACCGTCAGGTTTTCTGAGGTTATGATAACTCCATCGTCGTAGACGACCTTTAAGCTGAGACCAACCTCAACAGGCTTTATCCCAAGCTTTGCCAGCAAACTTCCAAGCTGAGCGCTTATAGGTTCGCCTTTTTTGACCACCAGAGTGTCCTTAGACACGTAGACGCTTCCCGATTCTATTCTGGTGCGCAAACCTACAGCAGTAAATTGGCTGATGATTGGACCGGGGGGCAATCCAGTGTTTCCAGCAGGAACTGTAACATCAAATGCGGCTACGTCTCCTGCCCGGGCTGTTGCATTAACTCGGCTCTTTTCGAGAAGAAGGACAAGCTTGAATGGGTTCAAGTTAGTGAAAAGATAAAGGTTTGGTCCGGTCAAGTATTCTTCAAGCTTTTCTAGCCCTGCCTTATTTTCTGTTTCAGAAACAGCTCTTGTTATTAGCGAGTTTTTAACAACACGGAGGCATGCGCTTTCTTCCAGCTTTTGCCTCAGCTTTTGAAGTTGGGCAGACCTGACCTTCTCTAGGCTGGCGATTGCCACCGAATTATATTGAGATAGTAATCCCTTTATTTCTTTGACTTTGTCAGCCTTTAACAGAGTTGATTGACGGACTACCATAACTTTTCCCTACATAGCCACCTTAATTGAGGAGCCCATAGAGGTCTTCAAGTAAACTGATCTAAAGTTTTTGATTCCTCTCTTGAGTTTTCCTTCGATTCTCCTAACAATAGCCTGAACGTTTTCAGCTAGCTCTTCATCCTTCATACTTTCGTTTCCTATACGGCACTGAATAACGGGTTGCCCTCGCATTCTCACAAACACGATGTTTCGGTGTTTCTCAATCTGCTCCTCTATGTTAGCATTCGGGGGAACTGGAGTAGGCATCTTGCCTCTAGGTCCAAGGGATGCACCAAGACTCTTACCTACAAGGGGCATCAGTGGGGCTTCGGCTATGAAAAGATCATACTCTTTAGCGATGTCTTTCTGTTTTTTCTTGTCAGCCACTAAAGCTTCAAGTGCAGCTTTTTCGATGACCAAACTAGCTCCTGCAGTTTTGGCTTTCGTCGCCATCTCGCCTGTTGCGATAACACAGACTTTCATTTCCTTTCCAACAGAATGAGGTAACTCGATGCGTTCCTGAATTCTGCCTTCAGGCTTCTTCATGTCAACGTTCTGCAGGTTTATGGCGAGGTCTATAGACTGAGAAAACTTCCGTTCATTAGCATTAGTTTTAACCTCTTTAACTGCAGCAAGAAGGTTTTTCATGTTTAATGGCATTCTATGAGCCTCGCGCCAATGACGTACAAGAGCCAGTTATAAAAATCTTATTACTGTTAAACTTGTTTCGTTAGTAAGGCGTCATGTTTTCCTTCATTGATCTCTTTTTGAATTGCGCGCGGGTCCTTGCCTTCCACAGTCACGCCCATGCTCACGCCAGTACCCAAAACCTCTTTGACAGCCGCCTTCAGGTCCTTAGCCAACACATCAGCACTTTTCATTTTAGCAATCTTCACCACTTGCTCCAAGGACAGGTCCCCAATTTTTTCAGTGTTAGGAGTACCCGACCCCTTCGTTACTCCCAACTCGCTGACAAGCAACGCCGAAGCTGTAGGTGTACCTACAGTCACTTCAAATTCTTTGTTGTCGGTGTTAACACTGATCTTCACAGGCACCTTCATGCCCGAGTAATCCTTGGTTACCTCATTGATTTTGTTCACTATAGCTAGAACATTGACTCCCAAAGGTCCAAGCGCGGGTCCAAGGGGAGGGCCAGCGGTAGCTTCCCCGCCGTTCACTAAAGCTTCAACAACTTTCATTTCTCCCATGTTTTCACTCTTCCTTTTGCGATTTTTCAACAAGTTTCACGTAGTCCGCGTGAACTGTGATTGGTAACGTGAAGGTAGCCTCTAACAATTCAAGGGTCACATCTTCCTTTGCCTTATCGACCCTCGTGATTTTTGCTCTCATTCCCTTGAATGGTCCTCCAACAACTTCGACAAGGTCATTCTCGTCCAGTTCTTCGATAACAGGTTTTATAACGATGTATCGTTCTACTTCCGGAAAAGTAACAACGCCCGGAACTCGGGATCTTACATGTTTGACTCCGGCTATTGCCTTTTCTACGGAGTGGGGTCCATCAGCTTCGATGAAAACGTAGCCCTTCAAAAGTTCAGGCACAAGCACGGCTTTTACTTGAAGCTCATTCATTTTCACTTTGGCTTCGATAAGGTTTGACACATTTTTCTCTTGCCCTGCCGTTGTTCGTACAACGAATACCGCTGTTGAAATTTTCTTTTCCTCTGCCATAATTAATCAACCCGGCAACGCAGAAGATATGAGTTTTATTAAGAAGCCGATTCCTCCGATTGCGATGGTGCCTAGAAAGCATATCTTTATCGAGAGCCAGAGCTCGGTTCTGCCAGGTTTTGTTGCAAGTTTCAGCAATCTGGATGCTGACTGAAAGAATGATCGTAGTCCCAATGTTCCTCGCACCTTTCAAATTAGGTTCTAATATGTAAACTTATCCCTGAGAGCAGCCTGTTTCTAACAATGTTTTTGGCGGTTTCACAAAGTTTTGGTGGAGATTGAAGTGTTCTAATCAGCATAACAGATGTTAAAAGGTGAAAAGTGGCAATATATATCGGTGAAATAATGTCGAAAGATGAGGATATGCTAAAAGAACTTAAGCAGATACGTGAACTTTTGGCAACTAAACCTGCTCCGCCACCGCCGCCACCTAAGGGCATGTGGAATGAATTCAAGAGTTTCATAGAAAATTACAAGGTCATGGGCTTGGCTGTTGCTTTCATTTTGGGTTTGTATCTTGGTCAACTAGTACAATCGATGGTTACGGACTTGATAATGCCCGTCATTGGCTTAGCGTTGCCCGGTGTCGATAACCTGTCAACTCTGAAAATCCCAGTTAACAATCAGGAGTTCGGAGTTGGAGGCTTTCTGGTAGCATTGATTACTTTCATCATCGTAGCCTTCGTTATCTTTATGCTAGTGAAAGTCACCAAAAAATGGGGAATCAAATAGAAAATTCCCCTATCGCCCTTTTTTAAAAACAAATCTAAACTTTTTCTGTGGGAATACCAAGTGTCTCAAGCGCCACAACTATCTTGCTTTTGTGTTCGCCTTTGATTCCCTTCCAGTCAAGAACCACAGAATCCACAGGCTCAAGCGTTCGTTCGACACATTGCCGTATTATTTCAGCGTCAACTTCTGCAAGAGCATACTTTGGAATCATGTGACCAAACGCGGTCTGGTTGGTTAGAGCCAGTTTCGTGAACTTTTTGTTGTAGTGTGGTCCGCCGATTCCCAGCGCCACAGAACAGCATGAACAGCCAGAAACAGCAGCAGCCGCAGCATCAGCAACAACCTCGGCAGCCTTAACGTCCTTCCACTGCTCAGGCGAGCTGCCCAGCTCCACGAACATGGCTGGCACATCCAAGGATGGACCATGATGAGTACACTCGTAAGAAACCTCGTAGTCGAGCACTCGTTCAGCGGTCAGTTTTGCCATTTCTAGTAGGCTGTTCTTCATTGCGCCTGCAGGGGATACGGAAACTTTTCCAGGTTCTCCGCCGAATTTGGCTTCTGAGATGTTGCCGGGCGTGTGCACAGACAGTGTGGGGATGCCCGTGGCGCTGCTGTGTCTAGACAGGAAGACTATTAGTTCCGGATTGAAGAGGTCAGCTAGGAACTGTGTGTCTACGATTTCGGTGTTGACGAAAAGCAGTTTGGTTTCCTTGTTCTGAAACGTTTTCGTGTATACGGGGTTGTTGTGGAAGGTTTCTGAACGTTTTTCGAAGCTGTAGTTGCCTATGAGTTGTTTGGCGATGTTCATTCCAGCGGTGTCTTTTTTTGAGGCAATGAAAAGATTCAATTTTTGCTTCGTCCCTTAACGGTTATTGTGG
>Ga0307424_1000814_pt1 | contig 16557 bp, 16 predicted proteins | sample SalMarWE160320MG_FD_202157 | JGI IMG/M metagenome (GOLD analysis project Ga0307424, IMG submission 202157) | Salt marsh sediment microbial communities from the Plum Island Ecosystem LTER, Massachusetts, United States - WE1603-20 | ecosystem: Environmental > Aquatic > Marine > Intertidal zone >... | reverse complement strand
CGGTGGGCATACACCAGGCATCCGGGCCTGATCGAGGCGATCCAGCGGGCGCTCGCGTGAGGCGAAGACGGCCAGGGATCGTGGGCTGCTCCGCTCCGAGGGTAGGGGACTACGAGGCGCAGGAAGCTGCCATCGTCCTGTTCCGCTTCATCGTCTGAGGTCGGTTCCCGTTCGGTCCCTCCGCGGTTAGCTTCAAAAGCTCGAAAAACACATCCCGCTCCTCCGGGGCGCCCCAGCCGCAGCGACGGGCGCCGTAGGTCGGAGGGGCCCGTGCAACCCAACGGACCGAGGGAAACCCGATGCGGCTCTACGAGGTCGTCTACATCCTCGACCCGGCGCTCGACGAGGGCGCCGTCACGGCCAAGCTGGAGAAGTTCCACGCGCTGGCCACCTCCGACGGTGGCGAAGTCTCTGCCGTCGACCACTGGGGCATCCGCCAGCTCGCCTACCCCATCGAGCGTCACAAGTCGGGGTACTACGTCGTCGCGCAGTTCAACGCGGCGCCCGCTGCGCTCCCGGAGTTCGAACGGCTCCTCAAGCTGGACGAGGAGGTCATGCGCTACCTCCTGGTCCTGAACGAGGGCGAACCCACCTCGGGCATGTCGATCATGGCCGAGGTCACCCGCCCGGCGAGCGACAAGGACGACGAGGACGAGGAGGAGGAGGAGGAGGACGAGGACGACGACTCCCCGCCCCAGTTCCAGGGAGGCCGGGGCCGCCGTCGCCGCATGGAGGGCCCTCCGATCCAGCTTCTGAACTACAAGGACGTCAGCACCCTCTCCCGCTTCCTGACCGAGTCCGGCAAGATCCTGCCGAAACGGACCACGAAGGTGGGTGCGGGCTTCCAGCGGCAGCTGGGCTCCGCTGTGAAGCGGGCTCGCTACCTCGCGCTGATCCCCTACACCCGCCGTCACGAGGGGTAGGAGCCTGTCCGTGCCGGACGCGTCCGTGCCGTCACCCGGACCCCGACGGTTCCGGGGCTGGCCGCGGGCCGCGGGGCTGCTGGGCATCGCGCTGGCCACGTCGATCGTGCGGCCCACGGTCCTGATCGGCGTGCCCTTCCTGGCGCTGGTGCTGGGGTTGGGGGCACGCCGGGTGAGCGTCGTGTTGGCGTCGGCCCTCTGGATGGCCTTCGCGTTGTCCGGGAATCCGGGCGACGGCGTGTGGTACGTGGAGCGCGGGTGGGCGCTCATCGCCGGAGGGGTCTTCGTGGCCCTCACGCTGAGGTACCCGAACGCGGCGTTCTCCGGAAGGGCGCTCGGCGCCGTCGTCGGCGCGACCGGAGCCGCGGCCGCCTTCCTCTCGCTTCGCTCCGACGCCTGGGGCTCGGTGCAGTGGGCCATCCGCGACCGGATGAGCGACGGCGTCGGGACGGCCATGCAGGCCTGGCGGATGATGCGTGGTGGGGAGGCCCTGCCGCCGGCGCTGGTGAGCGCCGTCTACCGCACCGTGGAGGTGCAGGCGGCCGTGTTCCCGGCCCTCCTCGGGATCGCCTCCATGGCGAGCCTGGGCGTGGCGTGGTGGCTGTACGTGCGCCTGGCGTCGGGGAGCGATCAGGGACTGGGGCCGCTGCGTGATTTCCGCTTCAACGACCACCTGGTGTGGCTGTTCATCGGTGGCCTGTTGCTGGTGGTGATCCGGTGGGGAGACGCCCTGGCCGGAGTCGGTGCGAACGCTGTGGTGTTCATGGGTGCGCTCTACGCGCTGCGCGGAGCGGCAGTGATCATGTTCTTGAGTGGCGGTCTCTCGCTGTTCGGATACGTCCTGGTGGGGCTCGGACTCCTCTTCGTCCCTCCCCTGGTCCTCGTGGGGGCCCTGGTGGTGGGTATCGGAGACACCTGGCTGGACGTGCGGAGCAGGACGGGATCCCGGGCCGCCTGACGACACTCTGGAGGAAGAATGAAGCTGATCCTGAAGAAGGCCGTCGACAACCTGGGCGACGCGGGCGAGGTCGTGAACGTGAAGCCCGGGTACGGCCGGAACTACCTCATCCCGCAGGGGCTGGCGTACGAGGCCAGCGAGGCGAACATGCGTCGGCTGGAGGAGGAGCAGAGGCGTGCCGAGGAGCATGCCCGCCGCGACTACCTGGAAGCGCGGCGTCGCGCGGCCCAGCTCGTGGGGCTGTCGCTCACCTTCCATGCCCGCGCGGGGGAGGATGGGAAGCTGTTCGGATCCGTGACCAACGCGGACATCGCGGACCGCGCGAACGGCTCGGGCTCGCTGGACTTCGACCTCGACAAGCGCATCGTCGTGATGGACGAGCCACTCAAGGCACTGGGCTCGTTCGAGGTACCCGTGCACCTGCACGCCGAGGTCGAGGGACGCATCCAGGTCAGCGTCGAGCGCGAAGAGGGCTGAGGCTTGCCCAAGACCGAGATCTCACCGTCGGATCTTCCCGACGTGGTGCGACGCGCCGCGCAGCTCGCGCAGGAAAGGAAGGCCCGGGACGTGATGGTCCTGGACCTGCGGGGCATTTCGTCGGCCACCGACTTCTTCCTCCTGGCCACGGGGCGCTCCGACGTGCAGGTCAAGGCGATTGCCGAGCACATCGTGGACGAGCTCCGTGACGACGGCCAACGGCCGAATCACATGGAGGGTCTCCAGGGGGGACGGTGGGCGCTGCTGGACTACATCGACTTCGTCGTCCACGTGTTCCACCCCCAGGCGAGGGCGTTCTACCAGTTGGAGAACCTCTGGGGCGACGCACCGTCGTGGACGGCCGACCAGGAAGACTGAAGGCGCATCCCGAGCATGGCAGACAGGGCCGAAACCCGACGTCCCACGGGCCCTTTGGGGCGTCCGTCACCCGTTTGCCCGGTGGGGGCGGGGACTCTAACTTGATCCCTGTCCGGCGAAGGGGGCCGGACGACGATCCCGGCTCGCACCGGCTCGAGGGAGCCGGCGGCGCGTCGACGTGAATCCACCGCCGGAGCCTGACTTTCCGATGACGTCCCACGTTCCCGCCTGGACCCCGTTCGACCCCGGCTCCCCTCCGGCGCTTTCCGACGGTGGAACGCTCCCGGGCCGAGTGGTTGCCCTGGTCGTGGGTGAGGAGGCGATGCGCGCCGGGTGGGTCGGGGAGGTGGCGCTCGACCTGGCCGCGTCCTGGGGCACGGCGACGGGAGGCCGCGTGGTGACCGCCGACGCCGGCTTCCAGGCGCCCTGCATCCGCTACGCCGCCGACCTCCCGCCGGGGGAAGGCCTGAGCGACATGCTTCTGTGGGGCGACTCCCTTCAGCGGGTCGCCCGGCGCGACGTTCGGGGCGGCTTCGTGGTGACCGCGGGCACACCGATCGCGGATGGGACGGCGGCCCTGGCGACTCCTCGTTGGGGCGAGCTGTGCGCCGGCTTTCGGGAAGCCGGCGTCACGCTCGTGGTGGTGACGCCGGCTTCCGAGCTCGGGTCGTCGTCGATCGTAGCGGAGGCTTCCGACGTGGTGTTGCTCATTGCCCCCGAAGAGGATGCCGCCGCCGTCCTCGCGGATGGGACGGAGAAGGTGCGCGCGACCCTCGGCGTCGCGTCGAGGCCACCCACCGCCGCCGGCGCCGGGTCGGCATCGACCGGGCCGAGCGCTTCGGCCGGTTCGAAGGTCCCGAGCCCGAAGCCCCGCGCGGGCGAGGCGGCCGGGAAACCGCGGAGCGCGGCGGCGAACGCCGCGCGCAGGCCGTCCCGCACGGTGATCCTCGCCGTCGTGCTGGCCGTGGTGATCGCCATCGTCCTCATCGGATACCTCCTCGGCGCCGTGGGCCCGCCCGGGGCGGGTCGCTGAGGGAGCGGCGTGCGACGAGACGACACCCCCTCCGCCATCGGTCCCTCCGGAGGTAGTTTTGGCTACGCCACGCCGACGAGCGATCGGCGTGTCCACCTTCGCGGCGCGATCCGCTCCGAACACTCAACCACCTGTCCATGAAGCTCCGCGCTCTCCGCGTCCACGGATTCAAGTCGTTCGCCGACGCCACGAAGATCGAATTCCACGATGGGATCACGGCGATCGTGGGTCCGAACGGCTGTGGCAAATCGAACATCAGCGACGCCATCCGGTGGGTGCTCGGCGAGCAGCGCCCCTCGGCCATTCGCGGCGGGAAGATGGAGGAGGCGATCTTCCAGGGTACGGTGAACCGTCGGCCCGTCAACCGGGGCTCGGTGTCACTGACGGTGAGCAACGAGGACGGGGCGCTCCCGGTGCCGTTCCAGGAAGTCGAGATCGGGCGTCAGGTGTTCCGCGACGGAGGCTCCGAGTACTCGATCAACCGGAGCTCCGTGCGCTTGCGTGACGTCGTGGACCTGTATCGCGACACGGGGCTGGGCGCGAATGCGTACGGCATGATCGAGAACCGAATGATCGACGCGATCCTCTCCGATCGTGCGGACGAGCGGCGCGGCCTGTTCGAGGAGGCGGCCGGCATCGGCAAGTACAAGGACCGTCGCAAGGCGGCGACGCGGCGGTTGGAGCGCGCCGAGCTCGACCTGCAGCGCCTGGAAGACGTGATCGCCGAGGTGCAGACCAAGGTTCGCTCGCTCGCCCGCCAAAAGGGGAAGGCGGAACGCTACATCGAATACCGCAAGCGTCGCCTGGACGTCGAGGTGACGGTCGTGCGCCATCAGCTCGACACCCTGAAGGAGCGGCTCCGCGGCGTGGAGCGCGAGTTGGAGGGGGATCAGCGGAGTGGCGAGGGGATGATCGCCGAGCTGCGGGCGGCCGAGGCCACCTACGAGGCGCTGCGTCTGCGCGAGGTCGACGCGGAGAAGGAGCGGATCGAAGCCTCGCGCAAGCTGGAGGGTGTGCGCGAGCAGCTCGTGCGCTGGGAGCGCGACCTGGCCGTGTCCGACGAGCGCGCCGCATACGCGGAGCGGCGTCTCACCCAGATCGACGAGGAGCGGGCCGAGGCGCGTACGCGGGCGGAGCGGATGGACCGGGACGCGGCCGAGCTCGAGGCCGACCGTGACCGGGTCCAGGAGGAGCTCGCAGCCGTGCGCGAGGTGGCCACCGCCCGCCTCGCGGCCCTCCAGGAGGTGCGCGACCGCCTGCAGGGCGCCAGGGAGCGCATGGAGGGCGTCGAGTCGAGGGAGCGGGAGCTCGCGCGCCGGGGTGCGCAGCTCGAGGGAGACGCCGAGGCGTGCGACGCGCAGGCCGGGGAGCTGGAGCGGCGCTTGGAGCGGCTCACGCACGAGCTGGGCGAGTGCTCGGTGGCGCTTTCGGACATGGCCTCGCAGGGCGATCTCTTCTCGACCCGGGTGGGCGACCTCCTCCGCACGTTGGAGGGCGCACGAGGGGAAGTGGAACGGCGTGCCGGCGCCGTGGCGGAAGCCCGTGGAAGGCTCGAGGACGCCCGGACGCGGGAGCTGGCCACCACGGACCGCGCCGCATCCCTCGGGGCGCGCAGGGGCGCCCTGGAGCGCCTGGAGCGGGACCGTGAAGGGGTCGAGCCCGCCGTGAAGGCTGCCCTCGAGCTCGGAGACGAGGGCGTGCTGGGCACGCTGGCGGACTATATCGTGGCCGAGGCGGAGCTCGCCGGCGCCGTGGAGACCTGGCTCGGGCCGCTGGCCCGCGCCCTGGTGGTGCGGGACGCCGCCGCCGTGCGCCGCCTGCACGCGTGGTTCTCGGGGTCCTGGCAGGGTGGGGGAGGGCTCATTCTCCTGCCCCTCGATCGGGTGCCCGCGGAAGAGGAGGCCTCGGGGGGCTCGATGTTGTCCCGCGTGCATGGGACGGGCGCTGGAGCACCGTGGGTGCGCGCGCTGTTGGGACCGGTGGATCTCTCGGACGACCTCGAGCTAGAGGGTCCCAGAGACAGGGTGTCGGCGTCCGGCACCGTGGTGGAGCGCCGCGGGGTGGTCCGTCTGGGCAACCCGGTGGGCGCCTCCGGGCTGCTGGAGCGCAGGGAACAGCTCCGGGAGGTGCGCGACGAGCACGACGAGGCGGTCGCCTCGGCCGCACACGCCAGGGAGAAGCGCGGCGCCGCGGAGGAGGCCCTTCGCGGGGCCGAGACGGCGCTGGAGGCAGCCCGCACGGCCTACCGGGAAGCCGAGGACCTGCATCGGCGGACCTCGGCCGAGCTGGAGGCTCAGTCCGATCAGAGGAACCGCATGGATCGGCATCGCGACGACCTCGGCCGGCAGGTCGAGGGGACGCGGGCCGCTCGGGCGCGCGCGGTGGAGCGGGCGCGGGAGGCGCGAGAGGATCGACAAGTGCTCCTCGCCGAGGAAGAGGGGATCCACGCGCAGCGGCAGGCCGCGCGGGAGGCGCTCGAAGAAGTCCAGGAGGAGTGGGAGACGGCCCGCGCGGAGGAGGCACGTCTCGCCGTGGACGTGGCACGGCTGGAGGGAGACGTCACGCGACTGTCGGAGCGGCTCGAGGGCGTGATTGCCGGTCGGGCCCAGGCACACGGGCGGGTCGCCGCTCTGGACGCGGAGGAGGAGGGGCTTCGCGAGGAGCTCGCCGAGGCGCGACGGACCCACGAAGAAGGAGCCGCCGCCATCGAGCGCCTCTTCGCCGACAGGACGCGCGCCGAAGCCGATGTCCGGGAGAAGGAGCTCGCCCTGTCGGCGGTGGCCGAGGCGCTCTCGGAGGCGGAGAAGCGCGTGCGGACCGCGCGTACGGCGGAGCGCGCGGCGTCGGATCACCGCCACGCCCTGGAGCTCGAGCGGCAGGAGTTGGGCGGCCGGATCGACCGGATCCGGGAGCGCCTCGAGGGGGAGTGGGGTCGCGCGCTGGAGACGCTGCTCGCGGAGGCCGAGCCGGTGGAAGGAGAGCCGGAGGCGCTGCAGGAGGAGCTGCGGGAGCTCGTTGTCGCCCTCGATCGTCTGGGGCCGGTGAACATGCTCGCGGTGGAGGAGCACGAGGAGGAGAGCAAGCGGTTGACGTTCCTGACCGAGCAGCGCGACGACCTGGTGACCGCGCGCAACGACCTGCGCAGCGCGATCCGGGAGATCAACAAGACCGCCACCGACCTCTTCGAGAGCACCTTCGAGGCGATCCGGGAGAATTTCCGGGCCACCTTCCTCAGGCTCTTCGAGGGCGGTGAAGCGGACCTGTGGCTCCAGGAGCCGGAGGATCCCCTCGAATCGCCCATCGAGATCCACGCGTCGCCGCGCGGCAAGAAGACGCAGCGCATCGACCTGCTGTCGGGCGGCGAGCGCGCCCTCACGGCGCTCTCGCTCCTCTTCGGCATCTACCTGGTCAAGCCCAGTCCGTTCTGCGTCCTGGACGAGGTGGACGCGCCTCTGGACGAGAACAACATCGGGCGCTTCATCAAGCTGCTTCAGGACTTCAAGGGCCAGACCCAGTTCGTCGTCATCACGCACAATCCACGCACCATCGAGGCCGCCGACTGGATTTACGGCGTGACCATGGAGGAGCCGGGCGTGAGCACCATCGTGGGGGTCCGCCTCGAGGAAGCCCTGCACGCGGCCGGCGCCGCGTAGCTCGGTGGAACGGGAGGGGGGCGGTGCCCCGGCCTCCTCGGTACCCCGGACGCTCACGGTCCTCGGATCGGGCACGCTCGTTCCCGACGACGCGCGCCACGGAGCTGCGCATCTGATCCGGACCAGGTCCGCCCTCGTCCTCATGGACTGTGGACCAGGGACGATCCATAGCTTTGCCCGATATGGAGTTGCGTGGCCTCATCTAACCCATGTCCTCATTACCCACTACCACACCGATCATGTCGGCGACCTGCCGGCGCTCCTCCAGGCGCTGAAGCACGGCACCCATCCCCGACGTACCCGTCCGCTCCACCTGGTCGGTCCCGTCGGCTTCGGAGCCTTCCTGGGGCGGCTCGCGGCGGCGATGGGCCCGCACGTGCTCGATCCGGGCTTCGAGCTGAGGGTGGTCGAGTTGGAATCCGGGCATGCGTACCAAGCCGAGGACGCCGACCTGGGCGTGTCCTGCGTGTCCACGCCGCACACCGCCGAGTCCGTGGCGTACCGGGTGGAGCTGCCGGGTGCGACGGTGGGCTACACGGGGGACACCGGCCCGTCGCCGACCGTCGCCTCGTTCCTGACGGGGTGCGACGTCCTGGTGGCCGAGTGCACGCAGCCGGACCCGCCCACGATGGAGACGCACCTCTCCCCATCGGGCCTGGCGGAGCTGTCCATCGCGGCCCGCCCGGGCGTCCTCGTCGTCACGCACGTAGCGCCCCCGTCCGTGCCTGAGGAAGCCGCCGCGACCGTCGCCGCCGCGTGGGGAGGAACCGTGCTCGCGGCGCGGGACGGGCTGGTGATCCCGCTCCTGTAGACCCTTTGCGGCGAGTGACGTAGCATTAGGGCTTCGTGCCGGCGCGATGTGCGCGGGCGCTCGTCTTCCGAGTGAGCCGTGGTTCCGATGTTGGTCGTCATGAAGCACAACGCAGCCCCCGACGAGATCCAGCGGGTGGTCGAAGTCATCAAGGAGATGGGCTACGACGCCCGCCCCATCCCGGGAGGTCAGCGCACCGCCGTCGGCCTCATCGGCAACGACGGGCGTGTCGATTCGGCCCGCCTCGAAGGCCTCGAGGGCGTCCTCGAGGTGATTCCCGTCACCCATCCCTACAAGCAGGTGTCCCGCGAGTGGCGGGAGGAGGACACGGTGGTACGTCTCCCCAACGGCACGGCCGTGGGCGGCGAGGATGTCGTCGTGATGGCGGGGCCGTGTGCGGTGGAAGGGGAGTCCGAGATCCTCGACATCGCCCACCGACTGCGCGCCATGGGCGCCACCGTCCTGCGCGGGGGTGCCTTCAAGCCGCGCACGTCGCCCTACTCCTTCCAGGGACTCGGACTCAAGGGCCTCGAGTACCTCGCGCAGGCGCGCGAGGCGACGGGGATGATGATCGTTACCGAGGCGCTGGACCCCGAGAGCGCCGATGCCGTGGCCGAGTACGCCGACATCGTGCAGATCGGCGCGCGCAACATGCAGAACTACCCCCTCCTCCGGAGGGCGGGGCGCCTCGGCAAGCCCGTTCTGCTCAAGCGCGGGATGTCGGCCACGATCGACGAGCTGCTCCTGGCGGCCGAGTACGTCCTGGCCGAGGGCAACGAAGACGTCATCCTGTGCGAGCGCGGCGTGCGCAGCTTCGACACGCACACACGCAACCTGCTCGACCTCACGGCGGTGCCGGTGGTGAAATCGCTTTCCCACCTCCCCATCATCGCCGATCCGAGCCACGGCACCGGGGTCCGCTCCAAGGTGACGCCCATGGCCCGCGCGGCGGTGGCAGCCGGGGCCGACGGGATCATCGTCGAGGTCCATCCGGACCCGCCTCGGGCGATGTCGGACGGCGCCCAGTCGCTCTATCCGGAGCAGTTCGCGGAGCTGATGGAGCAGATCCGCGTGATCGCCGATGCCATCGGGCGCAGGGTCACGGCACCGCTTCCCGATGTCGCCGTGGGCTGACGGCGTCGCGCGTCTTCCGGCAGGGGTCCCATCACGTCATTCCCCGATGGCGGGGAGGAGGGCACCGTCCTGGCATGGAGCCCACCGACGGCAACCCCGCGCACGCCCTTGGGCGCTGGGGGGAAGAGCGCGCTGCCCGCTTCCTCGAGCGCCTGGGCTGGACCGTGCTGGCGCGCAACTACCGCTTCGGGCGCAAGGAGGTGGACCTGGTGGTGCGCCGCCGGGACCTGGTCGCCTTCGTGGAGGTCAAGACGCGCGCCGGCGGGGGATTCGGACGGCCGCAGGACGCGATCACCGCGCTCAAACGGCGCGAGATCGAGGCCGTCGCGGCGCAGTACCTCGCGCGACACGGGCTCGGGGAGGTGGCCGTCCGCTTCGACGCCGTGGCCATCACCGTGGGGCAGCCCGGGCAGGCGGTGGACATCGTGCACCTGGAGGACGCCTGGAGGCCGGGGTGGGCGTGAGCAGGGCCTCCTCAGTGGACCTGCGGTGGCCTTCAGCCATCCTCAGTCACTTCGCGGTGAAACCGGGAGCGTTGGCAGAAGCGGAGCGGCCGCTCAGTGGACCTGCGGTGGCCTTCGCCATCCTCAGTCACGTCGCGGTGAAACCGGAAGAGTTGGCAGGAGCGGAACGGCCTCCTCAGTGGACCTGCGGTGGCCTTCGGCCATCCTCAGTCACTTCGCGGTGAAACCGGAAGAGTTGGCAGAAGCGAGCGGCCGCTCAGTTGACCTCCATGGGGGGTACCTCTAGCTTCGGTTGTGCCCCAGGTCCGTAGGACGAAAACCCACGAATCCCGTCAGGACCCCGCAGGTAGCAGCGGTAAGTGTGGTGATCGTTGCTGCGGGTTGCCTGGGGCATTTTTTTTGACCCCGGAACCGCCTGCCGGGCGTTCGTGACGCCGACTCCTACGGATCGAAAACCCTTGTCGCACACCGCTCTCGCCCGCCGCTACCGTCCGCGCACCTTCGGGGACGTGGCCGTCCAGGAGCACGTCTCCGAGACGCTGCGCAGGGCCGTGGCGGGCGGGCGGGTGGGCCACGCCTACCTCTTCTGCGGCCCAAGGGGTGTCGGGAAGACGACCCTCGCCCGGGTCCTGGCGATGGCGCTCAACTGCCCGGACCGCACGGCGGAGGGCGAGCCGTGTGGCGTGTGCCAGAGCTGCACGCGCATCTGGGGCGGGCACACGGCGCTGGACGTGGTGGAGATCGACGCGGCCTCCAACCGGGGGGTCGACGATGCACGGGAGCTGCGCGAACGCGCCATGTACGCGCCGTCCGAGGAGGGGGGCTACAAGATCTACATCGTGGACGAGGCGCACATGCTCACGCGGGAGGCATGGAACGCCCTCCTCAAGATCCTCGAGGAGCCGCCTCCCCGCGTCATCTTCGTGTTCGCCACGACCGAGCCGCAGAAGATCCAGCAGGCCGCGTCCCCGATCCTGTCGCGTTGCCAGCGCTTCGACTTCAGACGCATCGGCGTCTCCGACATCGTCGCGCGTCTCGAGACGGTTCTCGCCCAGGAGGGCCTGTCGGCACCGCCTGAGGCGCTCCGGATCATCGGCCGGAAGGCGGACGGCGGGTTGCGGGACGCCCTGTCACTGCTCGATCAGGTGCTCTCGCTGACCGGGGGCGAGGTCGAGATCGAGGCGGTGCGCCGCGTACTCGGGCTCGTGGAGGAGGAGCGCTACCTGGAGCTCCTCGACGTGCTGGCCGACGGGCGCCACGGGGACGTGTTCGTGCTCGTAGAGGGCCTGCTCGACGAGGGGTACGACCTCATCGAGTTCTACCACGGCCTGATGGACGTGCTGCGGACGCTCCTGCGGCTACGGCTGTCACCCGAGGCGCGCCTCGATCTCCGGGACGATCTGCGGGCGGCGTTCGCCGAGCGCGCGGGCCGTTTCGCGCCTGGCGATCTCGTGCGCATGCTCTCCGCGGCCGCCGAGCTGGAGAGCAGCGGCAGCATCCGTCGCAGCCCCAACCCGCGTGTGCTCGTCGAGATGCTGCTGCTGCGCCTGAGCTACCTGGACCGCACGGTGGAGCTCGAGGAGCTGATCCGCGCCCTGGGAGGCGCGCCGTCGCCCGCGGGCGGCGCGGGCGGCGACGGAGGAGCGGCCGGCCGGGCGACGGCGGACACGCCGCGCCGCGAGGCCGGCGGACAGTCGTCCCTGGGGTTGGCACCGGTTTCCGGGGCCTCGACCGGGTCGCCGCCGTCCGTTGGGGTCCCCGGAACCGGGGATGTCTCGGCCCCGCCGGACGACATCGTGCCGTCGGGCACCGTCGCCGAGGCGTGGGGACGATGGCTGGACTCCGGTCGTGGCGTTCCCAGGGGGCTGTCTCCCTTCCTGCGCTCGGCCACGGTCCGCGAGGAGGGGGGGGCGCTCGTCGTCGCCGTGCTCCCGGGTCCGGCGGTCGAGCGTATCGGCGACGCCACGGTGCGCGAGGAGATCTCCGACGGGCTGGCGCCCTATGCGGGCCGCTCGCTCCGCGTCCGCGTGGCGGTCGCCAACGGCGGTGATTCCGATGCGGGCGCTCATCGCAGGATCAGCCGGGAGGAGGTCCGTGCGGATACGCTGAAAGCCCTGTATCGCAAGGAACCCCGCCTTCAACGGGCGGTAGAAGAACTCGATCTGGAACTCATGGAATAGCGGCCGGAACCGAATGAACCCGAATCTCCAGCAGATCATGCAGCTCGGCCAGCAGCTGCAGGCCAAGATGACCAAGCTCCAGGAGTCACTGGACGCCGAGAAGATCACGGCTTCGTCCGGCGGCGGGATGGTCACGGCCACCGTGGACGGCAAGGGCCAGGTGAAGCAGGTGAAGATCGACCCCACCTGCGTGGACCCCCGCGACGTGGAGATGCTGGAGGATCTCGTCCTCGCGGCGCTCTCCGAGGCCCAGGGGAAGGCCCAGAGGCACTACGAAGAGGAGATGAAGAAGGTCTCTGGCGGGCTGCCGGGGCTTTCCGGGCTCCCGGGGCTCCTCTGAGCACGGCCCATGTCGGTGATCGACCAGCTCACCGGTGAGCTGGGCAGGCTCCCCGGCATCGGCCCGAAGACGGCCCTCCGTCTCGCCCACCACCTGATGAAGGGCACCAGGGACGACACGCGTCGCCTGGCCCGTGCCCTCACCGACCTGGCCGAGCGGATCCGACCCTGCCGCGAGTGCGGCAACTTCTCCGAGCACGAGCTCTGCGAGGTGTGTGCGAACCCGCGCCGGGACCGGAGTGTCCTCTGTGTCGTGGAGGAGGCCTTCGAGGTGGGCGCCATTGAGCGCACCGGCCGGTTCCAGGGTCTCTTCCACGTTCTGGGAGGCCGCCTGTCACCGCTCGACGGTGTCGGCCCGGAGGAGTTGGCCGTGGGGCAGCTCCTCGAACGCCTCCGTCTGGCGGGCGGGGAGGTCCGCGAGGTGATCATCGCCACGAACGCGAGCGTGGAAGGTGAGGCCACGGCGGTGTACCTTGAACAACAGATACGTCCGCTGGGGGCGCGGGTCACGCGGCTGGCCCGCGGGATCCCGGTAGGGAGCGACCTCGAGTACGTGGACGGCACGACCATCGCAGAGGCGTTGGCCGGACGACGGGAGATGTAGGATGAACAGGAAGTTCAAGACGGCAGGCATCACGATCCTGGCCGCGGCGGCGGCCGGGGCCCTTGCCGCGCTCATCGTCCGGGACCAGATCTCGCGTCATCAGCGCAATCTCTTCAGCCCCCACGTCCTCCGCCGGCTGGCCGCTCTCGGGCACATGAACCGGGCGCCGGCCTCGGTGGACAACATCCGGCTCCTGCGGGATTTCATAGCCTGGGAGCCGCGAAAGCTGCTGCGCGACCGGGCGCGAAACATCATCTCCCGGATGGAGGCGGATGCCCTGCAGGCGGGGCTGCGCACGGGGCCGGAAGCGGCCTGACTCCGAACGAGGACGCCGAGGCCGGCCACGATCTTGCCACCCGACGTGCACGAGCCGACTTTATGGACCGCTCGACGTCCGTTCCGACGTATTCGCGGAGCTCCGCCCCGGGCCGGAAAGGGGCCGAGCGCGTCTCAATGTCCGAGGAATCGTGGTGAATCCTGAACTCACGGAATCCGGGAGATAGCGTCGGCCCATGTCGATGATCAACTACGCCTCCCGGGAGATCAACTGCAAGATCGTCTACTACGGGACCGGTCTCGGAGGGAAGACGACCAACCTGGAGTACATCTATTCACGGGTGAACCCGGAGACCAAGGGGAAGATGATCTCCCTGGCCACCGAGACCGAGCGGACGCTCTTCTTCGACTTCCTCCCGATCGACCTCGGGGAGATCCGCGGCTTCAAGACCAGGTTCCACCTGTACACCGTCCCCGGCCAGGTGTACTACAATGCGAGCCGGCGCCTCATCCTCAAGGGAGTCGACGGGATCGTGTTCGTGGCGGATTCCCAGGCCACCCGGGCCGAGGCGAACATCGAGTCGATGCACAACCTGTACGAGAACCTCGAGACGTACGGGTACGATCTCCAGACCATTCCCTTCGCCATCCAGTACAACAAGCGGGACATGACGAACATCCTTCCCGGCGAGGAGCTCAGGGCACAGATCAACCCCATGGGAGTGCCGGATTTCGAGGCCGTGGCGATCGAGGGGAAGGGCGTGTTCGAGACCCTCTCCACGGTGAGCAAGCTGGTCGTCAAGTCTCTTTCCTAGCGGGTCGAACTCCGTGCCGGGGAGCCGCCTGACCCTCCCGAACGTCATCACCATCGCGCGGATCGTCGCGTGCCCGGTGCTGTTCTTCCTGGCGATGGCACCAGGGGTGGGCGCACGGCTCTGGGCGTTCGTGCTGTTCGTCGCGGCCGGGCTCTCCGATGTGTGGGACGGCTACCTCGCACGCCGCTACGGTTGGATCACGGACATGGGGAAGCTCCTCGACCCCATCGCCGACAAGCTCCTGCTCGCCGCGACGCTGATCCCGTTCTACCTGCTGTCCAACTACGGGTCCGAGCTCGGCCTGGTGCCGTGGTGGGGCCATCTGCCGCTCTGGGTGCTGCTGGTGATCTTCGGGCGCGAGTTGCTGATCACGGTGTTCCGCAGCTATGCGGCCCGGCGCGGCGTGGTCATCGCGGCGGGTCACTCGGGGAAACGTAAGACGCTGCTCCAGTCCCTCTTCGCGGGAGGGCTGCTGCTGTGGTACCCACTCCGTATGCTGGCCGCGGGACGCGGATGGGAGCAGGACGCGGTGTGGCGGGGGTGGGCCGCGTTCCACGGTGCTTGGGTGGCGATCACGCTGGCTCTGGCGATCTTCCTGACCGTCTACTCCATGTTGGACTACCTGTGGCGGTACCGGTCCCTGCTGGGGATCCGAAGCTGAGCCTGGGTGACGTGTCCGCGATGCCGTCCCCCCGCGCCGCAGTGGTCACGGTGGGCGACGAGCTCCTCCTGGGCCGCACCGTTGACACCAATGCGGCGTGGCTGGGTCGCGAGCTCGCGGGCCTGGGGATCCCGGTGGTGCGTCGCCACACCGTGGGAGACGAGACTGCCGAGGTCCACCACGCCGTCTCCGACGCCCTGGCGGTGGCCGACCTGGTCGTGGTGACGGGGGGCCTGGGGCCCACGCCCGACGACCTCACCCGCGACGCGGTCGCGTCGCTCCTGGGCCGCCCCCTGAGGGAGGACGCGGAGGTGCTCGAGGGCATCCGTGCGCGGTTCAGGGATCGGGGGGTCCAGGAGCTGCCGGAGCCTAACCGGAGGGTGGCCCAGGTCCCGGAGGGGGCCCGGAAGCTGACGAACCCGCACGGCACCGCCCCGGGACTGGTCATGGAGGCCGAGGGCGGCCTGATCGTGCTCCTCCCCGGGGTGCCACGGGAGCTGAAGGGCATCTTCCGGACCGATCTCGTCGGGGTGTTGCGGGGACACTTCCGTGCGCGGCTGAAGCCGGTGCACACGAGGACGATACGCACGACCGGGATCCCGGAATCGCTCCTCGGCCAGCGGATCGGAGAGCGACTCGCGAAGGGCACCGGTCCCGTCGGGCTGGCGTTCCTCCCGGACGAGAAGGGGGTGGACCTCCGGCTCACCGCCTTCGACATGGACCGGGCCGTAGCCGAGGGCCGCTTCGCCGAGATCGAAGACGCTCTGGCCGACATTCTCGCCCCGTGGCGGTTCGAGGCGGCGGAAGGGGACCTGGTCGAGGCCGTGACGGCGGCGCTACGCAGTGGCCGCAAGACGCTCGCCGTGGCCGAGAGTTGCACCGGGGGGCTCGTCGCCAAGCGGATGACCGACCTGGAAGGCGCTTCGGACGTGTTCCTCGGGGGGGTGGTCGCGTACGCGAACGACGTGAAGACCCGTCAGCTCGGGGTGGACCCGTCGGCGCTGGCGGCCCATGGAGCGGTGTCGGAGGTCGTGGCGCGCGCGATGGCGGAGGGCGTGGCCCGCCGCTTCGGCGCGGACGCCGGCGTCGGAATCACCGGAATCGCGGGCCCAGGGGGAGGAACCGAGGAGAAGCCCGTCGGGACGGTCTGGCTCGCGGCCGCGTGCGACGGGAACGTCGTGGCGCGTCAAGAGCGCTTCCCCGGAGACCGTAGATCGATCCGCGAGCGCGCGGCGCAGGCCGCCCTCTTCCTCCTCCTGGGGCTGCTCGAGGGACGATCCGTGGGATGAGCGCCGGAACCCCCAGGACTGAACGAACCCGGGAGTGGGTGGTATCTTGAACGGCCGGTGGGGACGCCCACGGAGCCACGCCATGAAACTCGGATAGAAGAAGAGCCATGACGGATCCCGTACCGAACACCGACGAGCTCGATCCCGTCGAGGACACTCCAGCGGAGGTAGGCGAGGCGGTGACTGCGGAGACGGAGGCGGTTGCGGCCGATGTCGCGACGGACGAGGCGGCCGACGTCGGAGACGAGCGCGAAGGTGGGGAGGACGCCGTGACGGGGGAGGCCCTCGACGAGGAGCTGCTCCAGCTCCGCGAGGAGTTCGAGGGCCTGAACGACCGCCACCTGCGCCTGGCGGCGGAGTTCAACAACTACCGACGTCGTGTCGACGCCGAGCGCCTCGATGTCTGGTCGCGTGCCCAGGCGGAAGTGGTGCGGAAGTTCGTCGAGGTGCTCGACGACCTGCAGCGGGTGGCCGGACTGGATCTGGAGAACGCGACGGTGGAGGCGATCATGGAGGGCATCGACCTGGTCGAGCGGAAGTTCCTCCGGACCCTCTCCGACCT
>Ga0307424_1000812_pt1 | contig 16583 bp, 18 predicted proteins | sample SalMarWE160320MG_FD_202157 | JGI IMG/M metagenome (GOLD analysis project Ga0307424, IMG submission 202157) | Salt marsh sediment microbial communities from the Plum Island Ecosystem LTER, Massachusetts, United States - WE1603-20 | ecosystem: Environmental > Aquatic > Marine > Intertidal zone >... | reverse complement strand
TTTTGCATGGCTAAATATATTGTGAGTATAGCAACCCAATTTATCAAAGTGAACTCAACAACAATTATCCGAAACTGGAGCATACTCGGCATGAAATTTTCAAGGATACCGGAACAAAGCAAAACCTGAAAGTGATGGCTATCACCTCAAATGAGCGTAAACAAAACCGATGGGGATTATAATGTCTTAATTTCAATGAGCAATCCGATGATTTGAACATTTTTTTATATCTCTATCACCAGTTAGATATGAATTCTGCAATTTTATATCGGTTTTGTTTACCCTGCGGGAAAGCCGATGATACCTCATCTTCTTCGTTATCAAGGGCTCGCAGTAGACGACTACGGCTTCGCACTTGATGCCTCGAACATGGGGCATCCTCGACTTTCGCTCAATTAAGGTTATAGCTTCCCGGATTCGAGTTTATTGCAGAGGAATTCCACTTGCTTTTGTATCGGACCATTTTCTTTCAGTGCCCGCTCAACCGCTCCGATGGAATGAATGGCGGTGGCATGATACCTATTGAAACTCTTCCCTATCGCTTGAAGCGGGGCATCGGTATATTTGCGCGAAAGATAGATAGCGATTTGTCTCGCTCGAACAATAGCCTGCTTTCGAGAACTTGAAACAATTTCTTTGACGGGAATCGTATAGTATTTGGAAACAAGCTTTTTAATGGTGTCTATGGTGATATTCTCTCGATTACGGATGATATTCTTGACAACACTTTCAGCCAGTCTGATATCAATCGGCATTCCCAACAGCGAGGATTTCGCGGTAACCCCGATGAGGCCGCTTTCGAGCTGTCGCACATCTTCCGTCAGTTCACCGGCCAGGTAATCGATGACATTTTCCGGCACTGGACATCTATTGCGTTTCGCTTTTTTTTTCAATATCCTGACCCTCGTCTTGAAATCCGGAGGATCAATGTTTGAAATCAACGATCCGGAAAAGCGCGATCTCAATTTATCATTGAGTTTCGGAATCTCTGCCGGCAAACAACAACTCGACAAAATTATTTTCTTGTGTGATTCGAACAGTGTGTCCAGCGTCATTGCAAGCTCGATCTGAGTTCGTTCCTTTCCGCTTAAGTGATGAACATCTTCCAGGAGCAATACATCACATTGATCTCTGTATTTTCCTTTAAAGGCATTGATCGAGTCATGACGATACGCGTAAACCATTTCGTTGCTGAAATCCTCTGCCGTCATATAATAAACACGATCCGAGGGATGTTCCGACAGGATATAATGTCCGATGGCCTGTGAAAGATGGCTCTTGCCCATTCCGGTTTTAGACAGTAAGAATAATGCGTTGGGGAGACTATTATTTTTTGAGGCCATTGAAAGTGACGCTGAGTAAGCGAAGTCATTGTTCCCCCCGACCACAAAATGATCAAAGGTAAAGTCCTGTCTTAAAAGCCTGCCGTTATATGGACGTGGATTCATATTGGGAAGCGGAAGTTGAAGATCTTCACTAAATTTATTTTTTGGTGCCGTTTCTGTTGCCGAAACCTCTATCAAGCACCGGTAAGGCTTTCCTGCAGCTTTGCTGATTTCGGTGGTTATCAGATCGCCGTAATGTTCCAAAACCCGTTTTTTGGAAAAAAAGTTCGGAGAAGCGAGGTAAAAAGAGCTTTCATCACACTTTGTTAATTTCAGCGGTTCAATCCACATCCTGAAACAATGATTTGGAATCCGTAATTTAATTGCAGTTTTTGCTTCTGTCCAAATCGCCTTCATACGAATTAATATTCTCGCTTATGGAATTAGAACCCTTTGTTTGTTGTTTTAGAACATAAATGTTGATGAATTGCCGATATTAATCTTTCTGGGAGTATTATCTAAGATTACAAAGAAGCTGTCGTGCAAGCTGAGATCGACACTAAAGGAACACCCCTTACATGTCAAACCCGATAAGTCCAGTTTTTCGTCTATTTGTCAAAACATTATAAACAATCCATATCTTACCGTAATCAAATATATATTTTGTATTCAAAATTTAACTGTTCTTAAATACAGCTATTTTTAAACGGCTATTTTTCTATAAGCATTTTAGGCAGATCCAAAGTTATCAACAAAATTTTTACAATTATGAGAACAAACAAAATCTTTATATTTCTGTTATTATCTTCGATTTTTATTAATTTTTTAGAATTCTAATTTTTCAAATTTAACCCCGACGAAAACACAGATTGAGAATTTTTTGGAATTTATTTGAAATATACTTATATTCTTTATAGTATAATTATCTTTTTAACAATTTGGTTTAACAAAAGCCGGGGAGGAGGAAGAGGATGCCCGAATCGCGCCCGATCATTGGGATCACCATGGGAGATCCTGCCGGGATCGGTCCTGAAATTATTCTATTGTCCCTTTGCAGATCTTCAATCTATAAAGTTTGCAGGCCACTTGTGATTGGAGATATAAACGTTATGATCGCCGCAAAAGAATGTGTTCGAAGTCGTCTTCACTTTAATTCTGTGAAAGATCCTGACGACGGCATCTATAACTTAGGTACCGTAGAAGTGATGAATCTGACCGAAATCGTTCCTGACCCGGCATTGTGGGGACATCCCACAGTTGAAACAGGAAGAGCCATGGTGAACTATATCGAGTCAGCGTCCGACTTGGCCGCTCAGGGGCGTATCGCCGCAATGGTCACGTGTCCTATAAACAAGGCGGCAATGCAAATTGCCGGGTATCACTACAACGGCCACACCGAGCTTTTGGCTGAACGGACAAAATCCGACAATTTTTCCATGATGCTGGCAGGGGACCGTCTTCGTGTCGTCCTTGTCACCATCCATGTTCCTTTAAAGAAGGTCCCTTCTTTGCTTTCAACATCAAAAGTATTGCAGACTATAAAATTAACATGGCAGTCGATGCAGGACCGGTTTGGCTTGAAAACCCCCCGTATTGCCGTGGCCGGACTCAATCCGCACGCCGGTGAAAACGGAATGTTCGGGAATGAGGAAAAAAATATACTTCTGCCGGCGATCCATGATGCCATAAATGAAGGGATTGACGTCAAAGGCCCCCTGCCCCCGGATACCGTATTTTATCAGGCGGCAAGCGGAATTTATGATGTCGTTGTGGCCATGTATCACGACCAGGGATTGATTCCCTTTAAGCTGCTGCATTTTAATGACGGCGTAAATGTTACCCTGGGACTTCCAATCATCAGAACGTCTGTTGACCATGGCACGGCTTATGACATCGCCGGAACCGGAACAGCGGATCCGGGAAGCCTGATCGCGTCGATAACCATGGCGGCGCAACAGGCCGCTTATATAAAGGAAAAGCGGCAAGAATAATTGATCCGATCTTTAATTTTTTTAGACAGGATTTACAGGATTAACGGAATTTTTTCCGTCTACGGCGAGCGAAATGTTCTTCGGCCGATCCGGAGGATTCCGGATTCCTACGGAAAGGCCCTTCTATCCAGACAATCCTGTAAATCCTGTCTGATATTTTTATTACACAAACAGATTTTAAAGCCCAAATGAAAAACGAAAAAATCACCATCCGTGGGGCCAGACATCATAATCTGAAAAACATCGACATTGAATTACCTCGCAACAAACTAATCGTGGTGACCGGTCTTTCAGGATCAGGAAAATCAACCCTGGCTTTTGACACACTTTATGCCGAAGGTCAGCGTCGGTACGTTGAATCGCTGTCGACATATGCGCGCCAATTTCTCGAACGCATGGAGAAACCCGATGTTGACACTATCGAAGGACTGTCGCCGGCCATCGCAATTGAACAAAAAACCGCCAGCCACAACCCTCGATCAACAGTGGGAACGGTAACTGAAATTTACGATTACCTGCGTCTCCTGTTTGCCAGAATCGGTACCCCTTACTGTTATCAATGTGGAAAACCGATTACGGCTCAAACGCTCGATCAGATTGTAGACAGGGTTATGTCCCTGGATGAAGGCGCCCGGATAATAATTCTGGCGCCCCTGGTATCGGGTCAAAAAGGTACGCACGATGGGCTGTTTAAACGGCTAAAAAAGGAAGGGTTCGCCCGTGTCCGTATCGATGGCGAAACATTGGAAATTGAATCGGTTCATGGACTGGACAAAAACAAAAAGCATTCTGTCGACGTGGTCGTAGATCGTTTGATTGTAAAGGATAAGATTCGCAATAGGCTTGCGGACTCCATAGAGCTTGCCATGTCGCTCTCGAACGGCCTCGTCACTGTGGATAATCCTGAGGGGGAAACCATTCTCTTCAGTGAAAAATCCGCCTGCACCACTTGTGGAATAAGTTATCCGGATTTCTCTCCGGCGAGTTTTTCTTTCAACTCTCCCCAGGGCGCCTGTCCGAAATGCGACGGCTTGGGTTCAACAACCGAATTTGATCCTAATTTGATTATTCCGAATCATGAACTTTCCTTAAGAGAAGGCGCGATCGCATTGTGGGCCAACAGGAACACCGTCCATTTCACCGAATTCCTGGATGCACTGACGTCACATTACGGCGTTGATATTTATACGCCATATAAAGATCTTCCGGATAAATTTAAAAAAGCGATCTTTTATGGTTCCGGCAATGAAAGGATTACATTCTATTTTGAACGAAACCGTCGCCGCTTTACCTACAAAAAATCATTTGAAGGTATTATTCCGAAACTTCAAAGGCGATATCTGGAAACAGGGTCCTATCAGTCCAGGGAAGAAATTAAACAATATATGAATTTTCGATCCTGCCCCGAATGCCATGGCGCCAAATTGAACAGGGCCAGTCGGTCTGTTCGGATGGAAAATCTCAACATTTATGAAATCACACAACTTTCAGTTACAGCCGCGAACGGTTTTTTCCACAATTTGAAACTGACCGGTAAGAAAAAGATTATTGCGGAACGAATATTGAAAGAAATTAGAGAACGGCTCGGTTTTTTAGAAAACGTCGGACTGGGCTATCTCACCATCGATCGATCGGCATCCACGCTTTCCGGTGGAGAAAGCCAGCGAATACGCCTTGCAACACAGATTGGTTCAAAACTGACCGGCGTTCTTTATGTTCTTGACGAACCGAGCATCGGGCTTCACCAGAGAGACAACCAGCGGCTTCGGGAAACCTTACGTCAGATGCGTGATCTTGGCAACACCGTTATCGTGGTCGAGCACGATGAAGAAACCATACGCGCCTCGGATTATGTGGTCGATATGGGGCCTGAGGCGGGAATTAACGGCGGATATGTTGTGTTTTCTGGTCCTCCGAACCAACTCTTGAAATCGGAAAAATCATTGACCGGACAGTACCTTTCCGGCCGCAAACGCATTTCGGTGCCCGCGAAACGGAGATCCGGAAACGGCCGTAAAATCGTCCTCAAGGGCGCATCTCAAAATAATCTCAAAAATATTCAGGTAGGATTCCCGTTGGGATGTCTGATCTGCGTCACCGGTGTGTCCGGCTCCGGGAAATCGACGCTTGTTTTGGAAACCCTCTACCGCGCGCTGACTCAGCGGCTTTACCATGCCAGGATGCGGGCGGGTCTATTCCAGAAAATACAAGGCGTCGGACATATCGATAAAGTCATCCATATCGATCAGTCTCCCATCGGCAGAACCCCGCGTTCCAACCCCGGAACATATACCGGTGTTTTTACGTATATCAGAGAACTTTTTTCCAGAACGCCCGAAGCGCGAATAAGAGGGTATCAGCCCGGGAGATTTAGTTTTAACGTTAAAGGGGGAAGGTGTGAAGCCTGTCGTGGAGACGGGATCATAAAAATAGAGATGCATTTTTTGCCGGATGTCTATGTCTCCTGCGATGTCTGTCACGGCAAAAGATACAACCGTGAGACCCTTGAAATCAAATACAAAGGAAAAAATATTGCCGACATTCTCGATATGACGGTAAACCAGTCATTTACGTTTTTTGAAAGGGTAAACAATATCCGAAACAAATTGCAGACGTTGATTGACGTGGGCCTGGGATACATTCATATTGGTCAGCCGGCAACAACACTATCCGGCGGTGAGGCCCAGCGCGTCAAACTGTCTCGAGAGCTTGGGAAAACAGCGACCGGAAGAACCGTTTATATTCTCGATGAGCCGACAACCGGACTTCATACCGATGATATTCGAAAATTACTTGATGTGCTTTCCAGACTGGTGGACGAAGGGAATACGGTCATTGTGATCGAACACAATCTGGATGTGATTAAAACCGCGGATCACATCATTGACCTCGGGCCTGAAGGCGGCGATGAAGGAGGGGCTGTCGTGGGGTTCGGCACCCCTGAAGAGATCGTAAAAATGAATGGTTCTTATACCGGAAAGTTTTTAAAAAAAGTTTTACTCCAATAAAATCGTGTAACGATTTTATGAAACTCCCGCAGGTAAACCTGGGGTATCTGATAAGGGGAAGGTACTGCACTTTCGCTTTAAAAAAGAACAGGGCCGCACCCCATAAGGTACAGCCCTGTTTTTTTAAAAAAATGTGTCTGTTGTTAGTGACCAGCACCAAGCATTGCGGCAATCGACGCTGCCTGGGGATGGGCATAGATGAGAATCAGTGCAACAACCAGTGCATAAATACACAGTGATTCAACCATCGCAAGACCAATCAGCATGGTAACCGTTACCTTACCGGATGATTCGGGGTTCCTGGCAATACCTTCAACAGCGCCTTTTATACCAAGTCCCTGTCCAATGCCACAACCAAAAGCTGCAATCCCGACTCCAAAACCGGCTGCGGTTACGCAAGCAATGAAAAATTGTAATGCTTCTGCGCCCATAATCGACTAATCCTCCTTTACTTTAGGTTTTTATGCTTCTTCCATTTTCCCATTAAAATATAAAAAGCATATTATTATATATTTCTTTTATTATACATTAAAGTTAAATAGGGCACAGATTTTTGCAGATATACACAGATAATCCTGTTATTTTGCAATTTAAAAATCTTGATAATCTGTGTTCATCTGTGTCCAAAAAATGAAATTCCTATACTATTAAATTAATGTGCGTGTTCGATGGCGCCGGTAAAGTACATGACAGACAGCAGATAAAAAACAAACGCCTGCACCAGTGCAACAAAAATGCCGAGAACCATAATCGGAAGCGGGGCAAAAAAGAGTCCGGCCAGCATGAAAAGAATCCCCAAAACCAGTTCGTGCCCCATCATGTTTCCGAAAAGACGAAAAGAAAGCGACAAAATACGGGCCAGGTGCCCGATAATTTCAATCGGTAAAATAAGCGGGATCATCCACCATACAGGCCCTAAAAAGTGTTTAATATATTTTGCGCCGTGATATTTAATACCGATCACGTGCGTAAACAGGACCACAACGAGCGCACATGAAAGGGTGGTGTTCAAGTTGGCGGTTGGTGGGAAAAATCCAGGGAAAAGTCCCATGATATTGCAAAAGAAGATATAAATGAAAACCGTTGCAAGCAGTGGAAAGAGCCAGCGCCCTTCTTCCCCGGTAATCTCAATGGTGAATTCCTCGATTCCGGAAATAATGATCTCCAGCACGTTTTGTAATTTTGAAGGAACCAGGGTTACACTCTTTGCCCCGATGATTCCAAGTACGATCAGGATAATCATCACCACCCAGGAATAAATAATGTGAGGATATGTATGGGCGAAATGGCCGAGACCCAACAATTCAAACAGTTTTACAAAAAATAGATAGGGATGTTCCACCTTACATTGCCTCCTTGAAAATATATTTGGTTAATTCACGCGCAGTGGCAATGGTGATGCTCATCACGACCACCGAAAGTCCGATAAAAAGCCCCAATGGGTTGACAAAATGCTCCGAGATAAGAATAAAGATAACAATGCCGCTGGCAATAAAGCGCATGTAGTATTTGCCTAAAATCACCCGGGCAGAAGCCAAATGAGGCGGCCTAAACGCTTTTTTCAGCGTCCGGTAGAGCAAATGAAAATTGATCGTAACGATCAAGCCTCCACAAATAATTCCCATGGCAAAATCAGGAGGCATAAAAAAAAGTCCGGTTAGACCGGCAATAAAAAATAGGACCCAATTGGCACGGGTAACAAATTTAATGAGACGCTCTTGAATTTCCACAAAAAATATCCGTTAAAGTTTTCTGCTCTTTTTTATTGCGATTCCGATGTTCCTGAACCCCGCGGCAATCCCAAGTCCTAAAAAGATCAATGTCAGCCACGGTGTTGTGTTAAATATTTTTCTGTCGAGGTACACGCCAATTGCCAGGCCGATAAAAATAGAAAGCGCCACGGATAATCCAATGCTACTGTGGTACGCCAGCTCTTTTATGGCACGTATGGTTTCTCTTTTCATGAAAAAGAACACCTTGAGACCTTTGCAAAACACCCCTTTTTGCCCAATCCGCCGGAGGCGGACAAGTTTCTGCGCCTGCCCCGTGAAATGCCTGCCCAGTTAAATCTGCATTTAATATTTAACCGGGGCGAAGCCCATTTCTCTGGGGTCATGCTCAGATTTTAATCCTCGAAATACTCAATGTATTCCTGCGGTTAAAATTTTCGCATTCCTTGAACTTGAACAAAAATGAACATTTTTCAAAGGTCTCACCTTATTGGACCATTACGGTCCTTTTTAAAACAAAGATCAACCAAGGACGTTGTGCATCTAACACATGAATTTTCCCAAGTCAATGCAAAAAGTGGCAAAATATTATGATTGAGTAGGAAACTAGAGGTTAATCGTCCGGATATCAAAAACAGGACCGTCTATGCAGGCATGGAGGTAGGCGTTTTTCATTTCTTTTTTTTCAACCGCACACCCAAGGCAGGCGCCCATGCCGCAAGCCATCACCGTTTCAACGGAAACCTCGCACGGCACATGATATTTTTCGGCGATGTCCGCAACACATTTTAACATGTCCAACGGTCCGCATGCGTAGATGATATCCGGACGCTGTTCCTTTGAAGTCATTTCAAGAGGATGAGTGATAAAACACCGGTCTCCCTCACTGCCGTCATCCGTAGTGACCTGCAGTTTTATTCCGATGTCTAAAAATTCATCCCTGCACAACAGATCATCTCTTGATCTTCCACCCAGAAAAATTCGAGATTTTCCGATGTCGATCCCTTTGCTTTTCAAATAGGACGCCAGGAAAACCATCGGCGCCACCCCTATGCCGCCTGCGGCAAGATAGACGGCATTATAATGACCGGAAAACGTAAAACCATTGCCCAAAGGGCCCAGAATATCTAAATCATCATCGACCTGGCATCGGGATAGTACTTCCGTACCCTCTCCCACGACTTTGTAGAGAAGTTCGATCCCAACGACCCGGTCATTATCATAAATAAGCTGATGAATGGAATACGGGCGGCGTAAAAATGGGGTGATCTGTCCCGGGAACCTCAGCATAATGAACTGACCGGGTTTGGCATCTTTATATCGATGGCAGCAGGTTAATCCGATATGATAGTAACCCGGGCCGACGCTTCGATTCCACAATACTTTTGCTGTCTCCTGGAACATGTTTCGTTTGTCCCCTTGCTATTATTCATTTTTTAATTATAGAACACAGATAGCACTGATTTAACGGATCTGCGCGGATATTTAAATTGGTTCGCTTCGCTTACAATTGGGGCGACGCACAGCGCAGGTGCTTGCGCCGCGTGAACCCCTGCTTTTTCATCCGCGAAAATCCGCAATATCGGTGTCATCCGTGTGCTATCATTTCAGGCCGATCAAATTCGCAAATCTTCCGGTCGTCCCTTCTCCTCGATAGGAAAAAAACCGCCCTGGATCACATTTTGTGCAGATCCGGCTGACATCCACATTTTCGGGCAATACGCCGTTGTCACACAATTGATCGCAACTGATGGACCAGAAATCAAAATGGTCGGCATCACGCCTGTATTTCCAAAACCCTTTGGGAATTTCTTTTTTGTAATTGACGAATTCCGCACAGCACGGACCGAGAGACGGTCCAATCCCTGCAATCAAATTTTGCGCGCGGCATCCGAAACTTTTTTCCATTGCCGTTACGGTGTGTCCGATAATATCGTTGATGGTGCCGCGCCAGCCGGCATGCACATTTGCCGCCACATGTTGAATTGGATCGTAAATGAGCACAGACTGGCAGTCCGCCGTCTGAATCACTAGAATTTTTTGAGGAATATTCGTTATCATTGCATCGGCGTTGAGTCGGGGTTCAACATCGAGGCCGGGATCATCCGTCCAAGAACCGGAATTTTCGGAATATTCCATTTTAAGGTCATCATCTGCATCCGTCCTCTGATGCGAATGACTTTCTTTTGCAAAAACAACAATGCGTCTGCCGTGAACCTGGTTTAGAAAAACCAGGTCCTTTGCACCGATGCACCGGGAAATGATTTTTCTGTTTTCCAAAACAGTCCGGTGATCGTCGCCAACGCCGAAACCGACATTCAGACTTTTATAAGGCCCCTTGCTTTTTCCGTTTTCCCTGGTGAAAATGCCATGCAGAATACCTGAAAATCCAGTAAGTCTAGGAAACTCCAAAAAAAATACCCCATTTTCCCGCTTCACGATCATCGTCAAATTCCATTTTTAAAAAATTAACGAACCGCGGATGAACGCGAATAAACATAAATATTTCTCCTTGAAAAGTTCCAGGTTCCCCGTTCAACGTTCAGGGTTGCAAGGATGTTCGTTTTCATCTCATTGGTAAACCCTGAACCTTGAACCGCTTAACTCGTTCATAATTTGTGTTTATTCGCGTTCATCCGCGGTTTTACTTCCATAAAGTTCCAGAATTCTTTGTATAATCCGGGAAGTTGAGATATCCGGAACCAGTTTAATTCTGACGACCTTTCCCCCATAGGCTTTGACAACATCCGATCCGATGATATTTGTTTCCTCCCAGTCGGCACCTTTTACAAGGACGTCCGGTTTAATGGCTTGTATCAGCGACAAAGGGTCGGGCTCATCAAATATCGTGATATAATCCACGCATGCCAGGCCCGCTAAAACTTCAGCGCGCTGATCCTGGATCACAACGGGTCTGTTGTCGAATTTTATTGATTTGACAGATGCATCGGAATTCAGTCCCAAAACCAGAACATCACCTTTTGCTCTGGCTTCGGCAAGATACCTCACATGCCCGACATGCAGAATATCGAAACATCCATTTGTAAAAACAATCCGTTTCCCGGATTCCCGAAGGGATTTTAAGGTGACAATCAAATCTCTTAATTCTAAAATTTTAAATTGCATTATCCCAAACCCACTATTTTTACCCAGTGAAACCGCTTTTGCTTTTGTTTCACCGGGGCCATTATTCCAACATTTTCACCCCGTGAAACCTATTTTGTTTCACCGGGGCCATCATTCCGATTGTGAGCGAAGCGAACTGAATTACCATCACATCGCCCTTGCCAATGTCAATACATCGACATGCGATGCGCCGGCGTTCAATAAGACTTTTGCACACTCTTTTGCAGTTGCTCCGGTTGTATAAACATCATCGATAAGCAAAATTTTTTTTCCATTAATTCTCGATGTCTCATTGACGCTGAATGCATTTTTAATGTTCTTTGAACGCTCCTTTCGTCCAAGGCCTGTTTGTGATTTTGTCCATCGCGTTCTTAACAGGATATCTTCTGATACAGGTATCCCCGAATGTCCATCCTCCAAAGCCCGTGTAATAGCAGCCCACTCTCTGACCAGAAGAGAAGAAGGGTTAAACCCCCGGCGTCTGATCTTTTTGTTATGAAGCGGAACCGGAATGATCAGATTTGGCCGGTTCTCATTCCAATAACGGCAAAAAATAATAAATAAAAGCACGCCCAGCGGTCTCGCCAGTTGAATTTTCCCGTTGTATTTCAAACAATGAATCGCGTCCATTAGCACTTTGTCGTATACCCCTGCTGATCGCGCCATCCCGTAACTTTTAGGGGTGCTGAGGCACTCTCCGCAAAGATGATCTTCTCCGACCCTGCTTTTAAAAACAATACCGCAGGCTGGACATAGGGGAGATTCAACGGTCAAAAATGTATTGGCGCATTTGGCGCACAAAAACGGTGCCGTCAATATCGCAAAAAGCCTTGCTTCTGCGCTTGAATCATATTCAAAGGTATCGCTGTATGGTTTGCCTGCCTTAAAAAAAGAACCTGAAAAGAAATCCTTCAGGTCCCCACAATTCAACGTTTGCAGAATCGATTTCAAATTATTGGGAAACAATTTATTCACCCGGTAAAAAGATCCGCATGTCAGACAGCGTGTCGGGAAAAATGCTTCTTTCACTGCATCGACGACGCGCATCCAAAGGCTATCCGGTCTAAAGAAAGATTCCGTCTCATTTGAGCATGCTTTGATTGTCCCCTGAGTTAATTTGCTTTGTGGAAAGCTCATTGACTTATCGAAATTCCAAATTAAAACATTTTTGATAACAGTCTCTGCCGGAAGGCCTCATACATCACCACCGCCCCGGCCACAGATGCATTGAGAGAATCTATAAGACCGGTTTGGGGAATGGAAAGTAATTTGTCGCAATGCTTTTTTACAAGCGGCCGGATGCCTTTGCCCTCTCCGCCGATGACAACGGCATTGAATATATTCATGTCGCAGGCAAATATCGATTCATCCGCGGTTCGGTCGATTCCGGCAATCCATAATCCATTGTTTTTTAATAATTTTATCGTGTTGGCCATGTTTGTCACACGCGAAAGGCGAACATGCTCCAAAGCACCGGCCGATGACTTGGATACCGTCGGCGTGGGGGAAACCGATCTGTCCTTTGGAATGATAACGCCGCTCATCCCCACGCAGACCGCTGTCCTGACCAGGGCACCCAGATTATTCGGATCCAAAATACTATCAAGCAGCAGCAAAAACGGTTTTGCTTCACCGCCATTATTGCCAACCAGCATATCCGAAAAATCGACAAAAGGATACGGACCTGTTTCGGCGCAGACGCCCTGGTGATAATCGGTGCCGGATATCATTTTCAGGTCAGATCCTTTAAATCTTTCTACAGGTATGTTCGAAGCGCCGGCAAGAGCTGCGATCCGTTCGAGCCGCTTTGAATTTTTCCCGTGTATGATTAATATTTTAAAAACATCCCTCCGGCCGGCCCTTAAGGTTTCATAAACCGGATTGATGCCGTAAAGGATTTCCTTGCTCATTGGTCATTGATCATTTTTTAATTATAGGACACAGATGATGCGGATTTAATGGATCTATGCGGATATTTAATAGGGGTTCGGCTCCGCTCACCATTAGGGCGACGCAGCGCAGGCGCTTGCGCCGCGTGAGCCCCTATTTCCTCATCCGTGAAAATCCGCAAAATTCGTGTCATCTGTGTCCTATTAACGTTTTAAGCTCTCAGCTTAGCGATATTTTTCTATAATAGCGCTAAGTTCTTCAATGGCTTTTGAAAGATTATCATTTACGATGACATGGCGATACAAATTCTTTTGCGCCATTTCATGTCTTGCATATGCAAGACGTCTGTCGATCACCTGGGGACTGTCGGTTCCTCGCATCTCCAATCGTTTCTTAAGGATTTTTATTGACGGCGGCAAAATGAAAATGGTGATACTGTCAGGGTATTTTTTGAGGATCTGTATCGTTCCTTGAACATCGATATCGAGCAGGATGTCACGTCCGGACGACAAACCATTAACGATGCACTGATCCGATGTTCCGTAATAATTTCCATAGACTTCTGCCCATTCCGCCCACTGCCCCTTTTTAATGCCCTTTTCGAAATCCTGTTTTGAAATGAAATGGTAATCTGCCCCGTCTTGTTCCGTCGCGCGGGGTTTTCTTGTTGTATATGAAACCGAATAGCGCATGTCCCCATGTCGTCCGAGTACGGCTTTGGCAAGAGTGGTTTTTCCGGCTCCGGAAGGCGCTGAAATGATAAAAAGATGTCCACGGATTCGTTTCATCCCCTTTGAATTCATCATGGACTATGCTGATACTTTAAGCGTCGTATAACGCTGCGAGATGGTTTCCGCTTGTATGGCGGAGAGCACGATATGATTGCTGTCCATGATAATAATCGACCGGGTTCTTCGGCCGTGCGTGGCATCGACCAGCCGTTTTTCGTCTTTCGCCTCGTCTTTAAGACGCTTCATGGGGGCTGAATTCGGGGAAACAATGGCAACCACACGTTCCGCCACAACCGTATTCCCAAAACCGATGTTCAAGAGATTCTGATCCATAAGTGTTTCCCTTTCCCTATTTATAGGCTATTATTTTAACCTGTACGCAGTGTAGTTTGCCAATAATGCATTAACTTATTGAAATTTCGAATATCAGGATTTCAACGTTAGACAAACTGTTCATCTGATTTATTCCACATTCTGCAGTTGTTCTCTTATTTTTTCAAGTTCGGATTTCACCTCGACGATGATATGAGATGCTTGGGTACTTTCAGTTTTAGATCCCATGGTATTGAATTCTCGGTGAAGCTCCTGCATTAAAAAATTGAGCTTTCTGCCGGCAGGTTCATCCGACTTCATAATGACGCGAAACTGTTTAATGTGACTTTCCACCCTCAAGATTTCTTCCGAAATGTCGCTTTTGTCGGCCAGAAAAGCTGCTTCCTGTGCAACCCTATCAGGATCGATCTCCACCATCCCCCGGGTTAAAGCCGCAATTCTTTCCTTAAGCCGCTGCTGATAATGTAATAAAAGATCACTGGATTTGTTGTTGATCAGATGAACACTTTCTTCGATCCGATTGATCCGGTCGGCAATATCGGAAGCAATCATCTCCCCTTCCTTTTCTCGCATGGCGACAAGATTTTTCAATGCCTCGTCCAGGCAATCCTTCACCACTGTCCAGACCGTCTCCATATCCCGATCAATCTCTGAAGACCGAATAATACCGCCTTCTCTGATCACCAGGTCGATAGATACGTCAGCCTGAAGATCAAGATGCTCCTTTAACTGAACGATGCTGTCATAATATGCTCTGGCTTTGGGGATATTGACTTCAAATTTATAAGCCTCATCAGTATCGTCATTGATCTGCAAGCTCATCTCAATTCGGCCTCTCGATACAACGCCATTAATCACCGCTTTGACCTTTTCTTCTAAGGTGCCGTAACCATGTGGCAACCGCAACGCGATATCAAGGTGTCTGCTGTTGTATGAGCGGATTTCCGCCAAGACATGTAATTTGGCTTTTGCTTTCTCGACCAGGGCATAGGCGGTCATGCTTTTTATCATTATTTTTTCACCTCATTTTTTATGAAATATTCGGGATTTCGGCTTGATTGAGATCGACGCCGTATTTCTTCCGTACCTTTTCAAGAAAATCGATTACATTTTTAGAGGCATAATCGGGGTAAGTCCACGGCAAAGAATCAAACCGGCCATGGGAATAGATCAGGGTCAGATCGGCATAAATCCCTTTACCAATATAAATCCGATGGCTGTAATTTTTTCCCGTGGCCAAAACAAACCGTTCATGGAGCAAATACCCGGGATCAATATTCACCGGCCGTTTACCGCCGGATACATATTGTTGTTCAAGCGAATTGGTCGTCAGCTTTATCTGTGCCAGGTCTTGCTGTTGGATGAGCTTTTTGAAGCCGAAAAGACGCCGGAACAGGGGGAAGCCCGTTTCATCATGATAATAGGTGGTAAAATCAAATGGAAACCATGAACTCGCCATGTCTATCGGGCCGAAATTTTCAACAAGCGCTCTTAGGACATCCCCTTCGAATCTTTTTTCCTTCAAGAAAAATCCAATTACAAGTTTGGCAGGTCTTGGGGGTTGAGGTCGGCTCATGATTTTTAGGGCCTGTCCGCCTATCTCCAGTGACGGATCTGCTTCTAAGCGATCTATCCGCCTAACGGCTTTGCTTCATCAATCAGCATAATCGGGATATCATCCCTGATTTCATATAATAGCCTGCAATGTTCACATACCAGGCCGTCTTTTGTATCGTTTAAATATATGTCGCCTTTACACTTGGGGCAGGCCAGAATATCAAGGAGCTCTTTGCTTACGGCCATCATTTTCTCCTTCATTTTTTTAATATCTCATCAAAATAGGCAATCGTTTTTTTCAATCCTTCTTCAAGTTCAACTTCAGGTTCCCAAATAAGAATGTCACGCGCCAGTGTAATGTCCGGTTTTCGTTGCCTTGGATCATCCACCGGCAGCTCTTTAAAAATGATTTCGGAACTTGAGCCGCTCAGTTCAAGTATCTTTTCCGCCAATGCCAGAATCGTGAATTCACCGGGTCTTCCCAGATTGATGGGACCGGTCACAGCATCATCGCTGTCCATTAATCGAACCAAACCTTCAATGAGGTCATCCACAAAGCAAAAAGACCGTGTCTGAGTCCCGTCACCAAAAATGGTTATGGGTTTTCCGCGAAGCGCCTGAACGATAAAATTGGAGACGACCCGTCCATCATTGAGATGCATCTTTGGGCCGTATGTGTTGAAAATACGGGCCACTTTAATTTTAAGTTTATGCTGACGATAATAATCGAAAAAAAGGGTTTCAGCGCATCGTTTGCCTTCATCGTAACAAGAACGAGGACCGATGCAGTTCACATTCCCGTGATAGGTTTCCGGCTGTGGATGAACGATGGGGTCGCCATATACTTCCGATGTCGATGCCTGGAGAATTTTCGCCTTGATCCGCTTGGCCA
>Ga0307424_1000810_pt1 | contig 16585 bp, 15 predicted proteins | sample SalMarWE160320MG_FD_202157 | JGI IMG/M metagenome (GOLD analysis project Ga0307424, IMG submission 202157) | Salt marsh sediment microbial communities from the Plum Island Ecosystem LTER, Massachusetts, United States - WE1603-20 | ecosystem: Environmental > Aquatic > Marine > Intertidal zone >... | reverse complement strand
CCATCGCAGGTGATGCCGCTTCGAGTCTCGACAGGTCGAGGAGGTCGCTGACGAGAGCGGCGAGTCGGAGCACCTCGGCATACACACGCTCCGCGAACATCGCAGCTGTTTCGGGCTCATCCGGCAGAGCGCTCAGGATCGTTTCACTCGCCGCCAGGAGAGCGGCGACCGGTGTCTTCAACTCATGGGACGCATCGGCGACGAAGTCCTTCATGATCTCTGCCGCCTGCCGGTTCTCCGTCACGTCGCGCAAGACGATCAGCGCGCGTTTGTCGGCCATGGGTTTCACGGTCGCGTGCAGCCATCTCGATGGGCGCCCGTGCTCGAACACTTCGGTCGCGAGCGCCACACCCGACGAGACGTGTTTGACCAGCCTCCGGATCGACCCCGGAGCCCGAATCATACCGGCACCGCCACCGTTCTCCAGCATTCGACGGGCAGCGTCGTTCACGAGGTACACGGTCCCAGCCGTGTCGGCAACCACGATCCCTTCCCCAAGGGTCGACAGAATCGCCTGCATGTCTCGGTCCGATGCGTCGCTCGCGAACCGCACTGCCTCGGTTGTCTTGATCAGCGAACCTACCGACGACGAGAGGCGCTCGAGACCACTCCCGGAGTGCCGCACCAGTGTCCCTCCCTGGGCAGAGACCGCTTCCTCCGCGCGCTCACGGATGGTTCGGACCGTCCGTGCCTCTCGACGGGGCAGCAAGATGAGCGCGGTCCCGACGACCGCGGCAGTGACTCCCACCCATGGCCGGACGATACCCACGCTGGAGAGCACGGCGGCGATCACGGCGACCACGAGTACCCCCAAGAGCCGCCAGATGAGAACGCTCCTAGACATCGGCGAGCTTGTAGCCGAAGCCCCGCACGGTGAGGATCAGCTTGGGACGGTGCGGATCATCCTCGATCTTTGCCCTGAGCCGTCGGATGTGCACGTCGAGTGTCTTGGGATCTCCGTAGAAGGACGGCCCCCACACAGTCTCGAGCAGCGTGTCGCGCGTCACCACGCGGCCCTGTTGAAGCAGTAGCATCTCCAGCAGAGCGAACTCCTTCGGCCGTAGCGCCACTTCCTTGCCCGCCAGTCGGACTTCATGGCGAACGGAATCCAGTGTCAGAGGTCCTGCACTCAACACCTCTTCCTGTCTCGTGGCCATGGGCCGCCGCAGGTTGGCTCTCACACGTGCGATCAGTTCACGCATCGAGAACGGCTTCGTCACGTAGTCATTGGCTCCGACCTCGAGCCCCGCAACGATGTCGGCCTCCGAATCCTTGGCCGTCAACATGATCACGGGCACGTCCGATGTCGTTCTGATGTGACGGCACACGTCCATGCCGGGCATGCCCGGCAGCATCAGGTCGAGCAGCACGACGTCCGGGTCGCGAACCCTGAACAGTTCGAGGCCCTGGATGCCGTCCAATGCAACGTCCACTTCGAACCCCTCCCGTTCTAGATGGAACCGAACGGACGCGGCGAGCGTCGACTCGTCCTCGACTACCAGGACCCTGTCACTGGCCATCGAACTGGGAGAACTCCACGAGTTCCCCGGTCAGGAGGAACGCGACCTGCTCGCCGATATCGACGGCCTGGTCGCCGACCCGCTCGAGCGCACGCGCCACCATGATCATCCGGACACCCCACTGCAGACCCTGATCACCGAAGTCGCATGCCAGCACCCGTTCGTAGATCTCGCCGTTCAACCGATCGACTGGATCGTCCAGCCTGGGAAGCGTCTGAGCCAGGTCGACGTCCCGCTGGAGAAACGCGTCGAGCGCGGTCCGAATCATTGGCCGCACCAGATCGCCCATCTCCTGAATGACTTCGAGCACTCCTTCGCTCATCGGCAGGTGGATGACAGATCGCGTCACCTTCGCGATATTGACGGCCTGGTCGCCCATCCGTTCGAGGGTGACCACCATGTGCAGGAGCGCGACCAGAAGGCGCAAGTCGCCGGCGACCGGCTGCTGCTCCGCCGACACCACAAGCCACTGCTTGTGCGCATCGAGGTACATCTGATCCAGCTCCAGATCGCGGGCGATGACGGCTTCCGCCTCGTCAGGGTTCGCGGTCACGAGTGCGGTGACCGCTCGACCAACCTGCACCTCGGCAACGCGTCCCATCTCGATCACGAGATGTTCCAGATCGTCGAGTTGCTCGTGGAATCTGCGTCGTGTTCCTGTCATCCGAATCGTCCGGTGATGTAGTCCTCGGTTGCCTTCCGGCTCGGGTTCGTGAAGATCTTGTCGGTCGAGTCGAACTCTACGAGCACCCCCGTCCTTGCGCCATCCTCTCGGACGTCGACGTTGAAGAAGGCCGCCCTGTCGCTCACTCTGGCTGCCTGTTGCATGTTGTGAGTAACGACCACGATCGAGTAGTCCCGTTTGAGGTCAAACATCAGCTCCTCGATCCGCTGCGTTGCGATCGGATCCAGCGCAGACGCCGGCTCGTCCATCAGGATCACGTCTGGCTTCGTGGCGATCGCCCGTGCGATACAGAGGCGCTGCTGTTGACCACCGGAGAGTGCCATCGCCGACTGATCGAGCTTGTCCCGAACCTCTTCCCACAATGCCGCCCTCCGGAGCGAGTCTTCCACGATGTCGTCCAAATCCGCGTCCGTTCCCGCGAGCTTCGGGCCGAATGTGACGTTGTCGTAGATCGATTTGGGAAACGGGTTCGGTTTCTGGAACACCATGCCGATTCGTCTGCGTACCTCGACCGGATCGACGTCCGTGCCGTACAGATCCTGGCCGTGGTACAAGACCTGCCCCTCGACGCGGGCACCGGGAATCAGATCGTTCATGCGGTTGAGCGTCCGTAGCACCGTCGACTTGCCACATCCCGACGGCCCGATGAACGCAGTGATTTCGTTCGTCCGTACCTGCAGGTCGATGTCGCGCACGGCCGGGAACTCCCCGTAGAACACGTGGAGTCCTTTCATGTCGAAAACGACACCCGGCCCGCCGGTCGATCCGTTCACTCGCTCAGCTCCTTGACCTGGACGGGCACGCTAGAAACGCTACATGGCCGGAACACCGCAGTCAGGTGAACGTAGAGTGAACGAGTCAGGAGGCCAGCACCGCTGCTGCCAGCCTCGGTGTGATCAGCCACCGAAGCTCCCCTGATCCGACGTGCAGTCCGGCCCAGGTCTCTGTGGGGAGGTCGATCCTGACGACGGCCCCGGTGGCGAACGGATGGCGGCCTCCGCCGACCAGCTCGGACAACAGGGTCGACCATGTGGGTTCGTGACCGACGATCATCAACCGGGTCGTCGTGTCCGGTTCGGTGAGGACCTCGTCCAGTACCGTCTCGATGCGAGTGTTGTAGAGATTGTCGGTGGCACGAATCGGACACGTCCATTCGCCCGAGTCGACCGCAAGCTCGACGGTGGACTTCGCCCTGACTGCACTCGACGTGACGACCGACTCCGGAACCTCCCCGGCGCGAGACAGAATCCGGCCCATCAATCTGGCCGACTCCTCGCCTCTCGCGTTCAGTGGACGCTCGTGATCATGATCGTATTTCGCCTTCCAATCGGACTTGGCGTGTCGCATGAGCAGCAGGGTCTTCACCCTGCCAGGGTACCGTTTTGGCCAGGAATCGGTATATTCGGTTACAGGTGCAGCCGATGAGAATCAGATGACGCCCGAACTGGCACGTTCGATACGCAACCTCGACGACCCGTCGTTGTACTTCAACCGCGAGCTGAGCTGGCTCGCCTTCAACGAACGGGTCCTCGAAGAAGCGCTCGACACGAGAAACCAACTTCTCGAACGGGTCAAATTCCTGTCGATCTTCGGATCGAACCTGGACGAGTTCTTCATGATTCGTGTCTCCGGGCTTCGACGCCAGCTCGAGTCAGGGGTTCTGGAAGCACCCCCTGACGGAATGACCCCGTCGGAACAGCTCGCCGAGATCCGCAAGTCGCTCGTACCCCAGCTCGAAACGATGATGTCGTGCTACCGCGACGACCTCATCCCCGCACTCGGAAAGGCCGGCATCGCGGTCGTGCCCTACGACGAGCTGAAGGGCAAGCAGCGGAAGCTTCTCCGACGCCACTTCAAACGACAGATCTTCCCGGCGCTCACCCCTCTCGCGTTCGATCCAGGCAGACCGTTCCCTCACATCGCCAACCTCAGCATGAACCTGGCGGTCTTGGTGAGGGACCCGGACCGCGGCGAGCTGTTCGCGCGTCTCAAGGTCCCGGCAGTGTTCCCACGGCTTCTCAGAGTCCCGTCCGAGGAGTCGGCAGACAGCTATGAAACCCTCGGGCTGGTCGAGTCGACCAACACATTCGTGTGGATCGAGCAAGTAGTTGCTGCCAATCTCGATCTGCTGTTTCCCGGAGTAGACGTGGTGGCCGCGTACCCATTCCGACTCACCCGCGACGCCGATGTCGAGATCGAAGAGGACGAAGCTGCAGACCTTTCGGCAGCGGTCGAACGGGGCGTGGGACTGCGACCGTTCGGCTCGGCAGTTCGTCTCGAGATCGACGAAGCCGTACCCGAATGGGTCAGGGCGATGCTCATCAAGAATCTCGGTTTGGCACCGTATCAGGTCTTCGAATTCGCTGGTCCCCTTGGTCTCGCCGACCTCACAGAGCTGATGGCTATCGACAGGGCCGACCTGAAAGACGAGACATTCAAACCGTCGATCCCTCCGGCACTCGCCGGGACCGACACCATCTTCGGGGCCATCAGGCAACAGAACATCATCCTCTATCACCCCTACGACTCGTTCGTACCCGTCGTCGACTTCCTGCGACAGGCGGCCTACGACCCGAAGGTGCTGGCCATCAAGCAGACCCTCTACCGGGTGGGGGCCAACTCGCCCATTGTCGACGCTCTTCTCGAGGCCCGTCAGAACGGCCGTCAAGTCAGTGTGCTCGTCGAGCTGAAGGCTCGTTTCGACGAAGAGAACAATCTCGGATGGGCGAGAGCACTGGAGAAGGCGGGGGTTCATGTCGTCTACGGGCTCGTCGGCCTCAAGACACACTCCAAGATGACCATGGTGGTCCGCAGAGAATCGTCGGAACTCCGTCGCTACGTCCACCTCGGAACGGGCAACTACAACCCTGTCACGGCGCGCATCTACACGGATCTGGGCTTGTTCACCGTCGACGAGGACATCGCCGAGGACGTTTCGGAGCTCTTCAATGTGCTGACCGGGTACGCGCACCAGACGGCCTACCGCAAGCTGCTCGTCGCCCCGACCGCCATGCGATCCCAGCTCCTGTCGAAGATCGAACGAGAGACGATCCGTCACCGTTCTCACGGCGACGGATACCTCGCGTTCAAGGCAAACGCGCTGGTCGACAAGCAGGTGATCCGGGCGCTCTATCAGGCATCACAGGCAGGAGTGAAGATCGACCTTCAGATCAGGGGTATCTGTTCACTGCGACCCGGCATCCCGGGAGTGAGCGACACCATCACCGACACGTCGGTGGTCGGACGATTCCTCGAGCACACGCGCATGTACTACTTCCACAACGGAGGCGACGAGGAGTTGTATGTCGGAAGCGCCGATCTGATGCCTCGCAACCTCGACCGCCGTGTCGAGTTGCTGTTCCCGGTCGAAGGGCCCGATCTCGCGCTCCTTCGCGACGCTGCACTCAACGTTCATCTCAAGGACACGGCACAGGCTCGTCTCCTTCGAAGTGACGGAACCTACGAGCGGCTCGACCGTTCAGGATTGGACAGTCAGAAGTGGCTGCTCGACAACTGGGGGTTCCGGGGAAGCGACCTCGAAGTCGCCCAGCTTCACCCGACGACCTGAGCCAGAAGGGCAGCGTCGATCGAGTAGCTGAGCCGGTCGGGCGCAGCGTCGGACTCCACCCACTCGGTCCGATCGACCTCGCTGGTGGGCTCGCGGTCTTCGATGCTTCCCGAGATGACGCGCATCTTCCAGAACCGGACAACCTTTCGGTCGCCACTCTCGAGGTGGTACTGCACCTCGCCGAGGAATTCGCCGAGTGCACAGGTGAGTCCGGTTTCTTCCTCGACTTCCCGAAGTGCTGCCTCCTCGAAGGTCTCGCCCTCATCGAGCTTGCCCTTCGGGAAGCTCCAATCGTCGTACTTGGGCCGGTGCACGATCACGACCTTCCCATCTGCGACGACGACGCCTCCGGCAGCGCGGATCACATCCATGCGCGCAGCTTCTTCCGATCCAGGCAGTCGAAGGCGTGCCCCCACTGGTCGAGCGCCTCGCAACGGCGCGCCCATTGCACTCCAGCGAGTTCACCGAGCACCACGGCGTGACGCGACGGGAGGCGAACTCCGATCTGCGTGAGGATTCCGTGAGCGATCGTTGCGTCACGATACTCGCCAAGAATGTCCTGAAGCCGCTCTGCGGCTCCGGCGAATCGAAGTGAGCGTTTCCCAGCCACCGGCGCTACCAGTTCGGCCCCATACCGCACTCTCTTGGCGAGGATGCGGATCCGATGGAGGGTCGGCGGATCCGGCTCCGGATTCCTGGCCAGCTCGGCCAAGCCGATCCAGCGTTGTCGCACGAGCGGGCCCATGACCTCGAGCGGAGGCCTCTCCCCGTCGTCGCGTACCGGCGTCGCACATGCCCACGCCACCAGTTCGAGGGCCAACCGTGCGAACGAATCACTCTGGACATACTGCAACAGCTCGTCCCACTCGGCGTCTCTGCGCCGAGACCAGGCCGACCGCAACGCCTCGATCGCCACGGCATCGCCGGTGAGTCGAAGCAGGAACACGTCGCGATCTCGGACCTTGCCGAGGAGCCGTCCCAGCTCTCGAAGGTCTCTGCGTAGAGGCTTTCCTTCACGCAGCAACGGTCCGAACGTCTGCAGGTTCGAACGAAGCCGACGAGTGGCGACACGAGCTTGATGTACCGAGTGGTGGTCGGAATGAGGCAGACATGAGAACAGGCGATCTACGGACGCCGCTATGGCGTTGGCGAGGAGATCACCGGCAGTCGGATCGTCAGGCAGATCCGGAACGGCGACGGCCGGCCACTTCATCGCTCTCCCCTCCTGGCGACACCGACAATCCATGGACGAGAAACTCCCTCAACGCACCTGTTGCCTCTTCCATTCGATCGGTCGGTCGGGGCTGGGTGATGAGGAATCTCGCCCCAGACATGATCAGATCCTGGAGAAGGCGGCCGACCAGGTCTACCGACATCGAACGCAGTTCGCCGGCCTCTACTCCGGCGGCATAGATACGTCCGAACGCCTCCACGAACTCTGAATGTGCCTCTCGCACTCGAAGCTGCGCGGCCCGAGACAGCTTGGGTATGTCTCTGTGGAGGATCACCCCGAGGGTCGGATCCGTGACGACGAATCGCACCATGCCGGTCGAGAGGTCGACGATCTGATCTATGTACGGTGCGGTCGGATCGACCGCCTCGACGAGGCGGTGGAGCAGCTTCGGGAGTTCACTCTCCACGAGCGACACCACGAGATCCTCTTTGTCAGTGAAGTACTCGTACAGCGTTGTTCGTCCGATGCCGACGACCGCTGCGATATCGCCGAGAGACGTGATCTGGTAGCCGAGGCCGTGGAACAGCCTCTGCGCCGCGTCGAGGATCTGTGCCCTGGTCAGCTCCTTGTGTTCGGCGATGTTCCCTGCGCGTATCCGCGGCACGACTGCTCTTCTCTCTCGTTCAGACCCTATGTTATCGACACCCTGTGGCTGTCCGGCCTGGCCTTTGAGACGGGTACCATCGGTAGCGGCATGCCGGCGACGATCATTCTGGGCACTCAGTGGGGTGACGAAGGAAAGGGCAAAGTCACCGACTTTTTCGCCGAGAAGGCAGACCTCGTCGTCCGCTACCAGGGCGGCAACAACGCTGGTCATACCGTCGTCGTCGGCGAAGAGCGTTTCGCCCTTTCGCTCGTCCCGTCCGGGGTGATGAACCCGAACTGCACGCCGGTGATCGCGTCCGGATGCGTGGTAGACCCTGGTGTGCTCCTCGACGAGATCGACATGCTCGCCTCCCGGGGCATCGACCCGTCGCGGCTACGGCTCTCCTCCAACGCTCACCTCATCATGCCCTACCACCGCAAGCTCGACGCCGTGAAGGAGCGATACCTGGGACGCCAGAAGATCGGCACGACCAAGCGAGGTATCGGACCGGCGTATGCGGACAAGTATGCCCGCCAGGGCATCCGCGTCCAGGACCTCTTCGACACCAAGATCTTCAACGACAAGCTCGACATCGCACTCGTCGAGAAGAACAAGATCCTCACCAGGGTCTACAACCAGCTCCCGATGGACGCACGGGAGATCGTCCGCGAGTACCAGGAGTACGCGGAGCGGCTGCGACCGTACGTGGACGACACGTCGTTGCTCGTCGCGTCTGCGATCGAGGGTGGCAAGCAGGTGCTGTTCGAGGGCGCTCAAGGCACCTTGCTCGATATCGACCACGGGACCTACCCGTTTGTGACATCGTCCAATCCGACCGCAGGTGGCGCGCTCACCGGGACCGGTATCGGTCCGAAGGCGATCGACAAGGTGATCGGAGTCACCAAGGCGTATATCTCTCGCGTAGGTACCGGCCCGTTTCCAACCGAGCTGGATGATGACGTGGGTGAGACCATGGTGCGTGTCGGCGGCGAGTATGGAACCGTCACGGGCAGACGCCGCCGGTGCGGATGGCTCGATCTGGTCGCACTTCGCTACTCGGCTCGAGTGAACTCCCTCACCGACTTGTTCGTGACCAAGCTCGACGTCCTCTCCGAGTTCGAGACACTGAACGTTGCGACCGCCTATAGCTCGCTCGGCTCCCACTACACGGAGTTTCCGCGACAGCAACGGGTGCTGTACAACTGCGCGCCGGTGCTCCATGAGCTACCCGGCTGGAAGATCGACATCTCGGAGGTGCGCGATGCGGGCGATCTTCCCGGGGAGGCGCTCGCCTACCTGCGATTCGTCGAGAAGGAAGTGCGAGTGCCGGTCCGTTGGGTGTCGGTTGGGCCGGAGCGGAGTCAGGTGATCGACCTCAGGTCGACAGCAGCATTCTGATCGCCAAGGCGACGATGACTGCAGCGCCGGTGACACCCGTGACGATTCTCGTGTGCTCCGACATCCTGTGGCCCAGGATCGCACCGCCGGCAGCGAGCGCCGTCTGCCACGACAGTGACGCGAGGAACGCTCCGGCGACGAACAACAGCTCACCGCTCGCCGTCGCGGCCACGCCGCCCGTCGATCCGAGGATCAGCGCAGCGAAGTACGTGAGGGTGACCGGGTTCATCAGGGTGATCGATAGGAACGCGGCGGTCGTGCGCAGGTACGAAGCTGCCGGCGCGGCTTTCGAGGACGCACGCAGAGCCGAGGTGCCGGTGACCACAGCAACGGCCAGGAGAATCACCCCGGCGATCAGCCGCAGCGAACGCTCGTACGGAGCGAGGGCGGCGGCAGTGGCGGCACCGGCAACCGCAGCGATCGTGGCGTAGATGAGATCGGCCAGCGCAGCCCCGAGGCCGGCGAAGAACGCCTTCCGGAATCCGGATTTCGTTCCGATTCCAATGATCAGCACAGCAATCGGGCCGACTGGGACTGCAATTCCGTAGCCGGCGACGATCCCTTCCAGGAAGGCCCTCACAGCTCTCTTGCCAGCGTCCTGGACAGATTGCCGACCCGATCCATCTCCACATACTCGAGTCCGAGCCATCCGGCCATCACGCGCAGTTCGTCAGCCAGAAGCGACGCGACTCGCACCTCGTCCTGGTCCTCTTCCACGTGGGCGGCTCTCACTGCGAGAACACCCCGATTGCGATCCGCCTTCAGATCGACCCGGCCGACCAGCTCCCCGTCGAGAAGGAACGGAAGCACGTAGTACCCGTAGACGCGATGATTCGCCGGCACGTAGATCTCGATCCGGTAGTGGAATGCGAAGAGGCGCTCAACCCTCGGCCGAAACCAGATGAGGGGATCGAACGGGCTCAATAGTGCTGCCCCCCTGTGGTGGCGGGGTATCACAGCCGACGGATGCAGATAGGCGACGTCGCTCCATCCTCGTACTTCGACTCGTTCGAGGGCGCCGGAGCGAACCAGATCCTCCACGAGTGGCCTCGCCACCGGAACGCGGATCCTGTAGTAGTCGGCGAGATCGGCGAGCGTCGCGATGCCGAGCGACGCAGCCCCCCGAACGAGGAGCTTCCTACGCGCATCGTCGACATCGACCGGTGATTCGTCGAGCACCTCCGGGTGGACCCGCTCGGGAAGGTCGTAGAGTCGATTGAAAGCCGGACGCCCCGCAGACGTCAGCTTGCCGACGAAAAACAGCCACTCGAGTGCCACCTTCTCGGAACGCCATCTCCACCAGGCGCCCGACCTTCGTTCCTGTGCGTCGAGGTCGGACACGGTGAGCGCCCCTCTGGTGCGGACCTGTTCGTAGACATGGTCGACGAATCCCGGGCGGTCCTCGGCGAGTCGTTCGATGGCCGACCAGCGAACACCACCGTTCATACGGTGCACGAACAAGGGTCTGGTTTCAATCGGGAGTAGGGATGCTCCGTGTCCCCAATACTCGAACAGCTCACGACTGTCCCACAACCACCGGTCGAGTGTCGCCCGATCGTATGACCCCAACCGGGAGAAGAAGGGCATGTAGTGAGCGCGGGCGAGCACGTTCACCGAGTCGAGCTGGACGAGCCCAACGTGACCGAGGACGCGCCGGAAGTGACGCACGTCGATGCGCCCGCTGGGACGCTGTCGCGTCAACCCCTGCGCTGCAAGCCCGATGCGGCGGGCCTGATCGATCGACAAGCGAAACATCGGGTCATTCTGGTCGAGATCCTTCGCCGACCCTGCGAACATAGGCGGGTGATTCCCCGCTACACACTCCCCGAGATGGGCAAGCTCTGGTCCGACGAGCACAAGCTCGCGGTCTGGCAGGAGGTCGAAGCGCTCGTCGCCGAAGCGTGGGAAGCCGAAGGTGTCGCTCCCGAGGGCACCGGCTCGGCCATCCGATCGGCGCCCGCGATGGATCCCGACGCATGGAGGGCGCGTGAACTGATCACGCATCATGACGTCGCGGCATTCGTCGATCTCCTCGCGGATGCAGCAGACAAGTCGGGCCCGTGGGTGCACTACGGGCTCACGTCTTCGGATGTCGTCGACACGGCGCAGGCGGCCATCCTGACGGAGGCAGTGGACCTGCTCGTCACCGGCATCGACGACCTCTTCCAGGCCGTACGACGAAGGGCACTCGAGGAGCGTGACACGTTGATGGTCGGACGTACGCACGGCATGTGGGCAGAGCCGACGACCTTCGGACTGAAGCTCGCGACGTGGGCGTTCGAGATCGCGCGCGCCAGGCAGAGACTCATTCGAGCACGTGAGGCGATAGCCGTCGGCAAGGTGAGTGGCGCCGTCGGAACCTACTCACAGGCACCACCTGCGATCGAAGCGTACGTGTGCGACCGCCTCGGTCTCGGGATCGAACCGGCCTCTTCACAAGTCACACACCGGGATCGTCATGCCGAGCTGGTTGCAACGATCGCGCTGACCGGTTCGTCGATCGAGCGCTTCGCCACGGAGATACGTCACTTGCAGCGAAGCGAGGTCAGAGAGGTTCAGGAGGCCTTCGCGACGGGACAGAAGGGCTCCTCCGCCATGCCCCACAAGCGCAACCCGATCCTCTCGGAGCGCATGGTCGGTATGGCCAGGGTGCTCCAAGGCTATGCCGTGTCAGCCATGCAGGATGTCGCTCTATGGCACGAGCGAGATATCAGCCACTCGTCGGCCGAGCGCATCATCCTGCCCGACGCAACCATCCTGCTGCACTACATGCTCGCAACGTTCACTCGCATCGTGGAGGGACTCGTCATCCGCAGGGACCGCATGCAAGAAAACCTCGACGCGACCCACGGGCTCGTCTTCAGCCAAACCGTGTTGCTGTCACTCATCGATGCCGGGTTGTCCCGCGATGATGCCTATCGGATCGTTCAGCGCTGCGCGGCCCGCGCGTGGGACGAGGGTCTTCACCTGCGCGATGTCCTCGCGGACGATCCCGACGTTCACTTGGAGCATCTCGCAGCATGCTTTGACCCCGCAGCGACGCTCGCCAATGCCGGCGTGGTGTTCGACCGGCTCTTCGCGATCTGACGTCACCCCTGGCCGGCAAATGCATGGCACGCCTGACAGACCTGTGTCGTACGCGCCTCATTCAGGTACGCAATGTCCGCCGAACCGTCGGTGATATGAGACTCGTGGCAGCTCACACACGTAGCTGCGTCCGGGCTGAGCTCCTGCCACTTCGGAAGCAACTCATGGAAGTGATTGTTGAACCCCTGAGCGTTGAGCACGTCCTCGTGGCATTTGGTGCATTGCGCGTCGGATACCGGCCTCGTCTGCGGGGCAGGCTGCGTGTAGTGGCCGGTCAGGTAGTGCGTCAGGTCCCTCGCACCCAACGTCAGTGCGGAGATGCGTCCGAAGAGACCCCGTCCCGAGTGGCAATCGATGCATCGGACGGCCTTCGTCGTGTGGAAGCTCGCCAGGTCGACCGGGTCGGCGGCGACGCTCCGATCGACATAGGTGCTCTCCGGTTCCGAATGGCACGAGGCACAGAACGAGTCTCGGTTCTCGAAGTGTGCGGCCTCGACCCCGGAGCCGATCGCGAGTACGAGTCCGACAAGGGCAGCCATACCCACAATCAGCAACAGTCTCCTCGGACTACGCTTCTCCGGTTTCATGAGGAGCGCAGCCTACCTCTGATCCGACGCCGCTCAGAGCCAGGCGGCATTCCTGACCCCAGTCGCCGTGCATGGCCTCGCGTAGCTCTGTCGCTCCATCCCGGGACCGGGAAGTCGATCCCGATCCGCACGGGGCGCATTGTGACAGCCCGCTGCGCTCGCAGCAGACAGCCAACAGCTGGAAGCCGCCAGCCACAGCGCGACGATGATCGACTCGAGACCACGTGGCGAATCCAACGTTCTCCCTTCGGGTTGTTCGCTGTTCGCTGTTGGTTGTTGGTTCCCTCTCCGCTTGAATCGGGCACCGTGACGGACCAGCCAGCCACCGAGACACCGTCCTTCGGGTACGACCGTACGGTGCTCGACGCTTTCCCGACGATTCGGGCGGCGGTCGTGCAGGTAGCCGACATAGAGCCTGGTGGTGCCGACGGACTGGCAGACGAGTATCGCTCCCAGCAGTTGGCGACCATCGAACGGCTCGCTCAGATACCGATCGCGGAGATCGCCTCCATCGCGGCGTGGCGGCGAGCATTCTCCCGATTCGGTGTGAAACCCACCCAACACCGGTCGGCCGTCGAAGCGTTGCTCCGGAGGCTCTCCAAACAGGGAGAGGTGCCTTCGATCAACCCCCTCGTGGACATCGGAAACCTCGTGTCGATCCGTCACTCGCTTCCGGTGGCGGTGTTCGATCTCGAGGGAGTGTCGCTGCCCATCGAGGTTCGCTTCGCTTCGGGTGACGAGGTCTTTCACGGCATCGGCACCGATGGCCCGGACCATCCTTCTCCCGGCGAGGTCGTCTTCATCGACGCTGCCGGGTACGTCTGCGCGCGACGCTGGTGCTGGCGCCAGAGTGCGCAGAGCGCCGCAGGTCCGGACTCCACCCGGGTGTTGATCGTCATCGAAGGCCACCACGAATCAGCGTCCGAGGACGTCATGGCGGCCGGACAGGACATCGCCGACATGGCCGTCCGCCACTTGCACGCGACAGTCGGCCCCGTTGATCTTCTCTCGCCGGAACTCGCGTGAGCGTGCGGGCTCCGTCCGTTCGGTCATGAGGTCATGGGTTATGGGTTGTCGGTAGGAAAGGACTGGGACGACGCGAAGACCGCAGGCGATCTCCTACCCATAGCCGGAAACCCAAAACTCACAACGGGCGAGGGCAGCTCGCCTATCTCAGCGGAGCGGATCGAGATCCTGGTACTCGCCGGTTCTCAGATGGCACGACACCAGGTGCTCCGGATCACCTTCGAAAGGGAGCAGAATCGGGTCAATGCCGTCACAGATTCCCGCCTGCGCGATGGAGCATCTCGGATGGAAGTTGCAGCCCGGCGGCGGGTTGATCGGGTTCGGGATCTCGCCGGCCGGCAGCGCTACCGTTCGCCGGCGCTTGGGGTCTGGCACGGGAACCGCGTCGAGGAGCGCGCGCGTGTAGGGGTGCTGGGCGTTGCTGTAGACGGCTTCGAGAGGTCCGACCTCCACGATCTTTCCCAGGTACATGACCGCGATGCGATCGCACACGTACTTGGCGGTGGCGAGGTCGTGTGTGATGAACAGGTAGGTGAGATCGAACTCGTTCTTGAGCTGCATCATGAGATCGAGGAGGAGCGCGCGCACGCTCACATCGGCCATGGCTATCGGCTCGTCGGCCACGATCAGATCGGGCGCCGTGATCATGCCTCTCGCAAACACGACCCGCTGGCGCTGTCCGCCGCTGATCTGATGTGGATACTTCGCGTAGAAGAACTCCGACGGAGCCATCCCGACTTGCTCGAGCATGTTCAGCACCCGGCCGTGTCGATCCTCCTGCGAGAGTTGCGGCATGTGGATCTTCAGCGGGTGCTCGATTGCCTCACCGACCGTCATCCTGGGGTTCAGAGAGGCAAGCGGGTCCTGGAACACCACCTGCATCCGATGCCGAAGCGTGCGCATCTCCTCGTGTGACAGTGAGCCCAGGTCGACACCATCGAATACGACCGTGCCGTCGGTCGGGTCCAGAAGTCGAAGTACCAGTCGACCGACGGTCGACTTGCCGGAGCCGGACTCACCCGCCAGTCCAAACACCTCACCTTTGCGGATCTCGAACGTCACACCGTCGACGGCGCGCACGTGCTCTTTGGGCGCCCCTGTGAGGCTCGCGACGAACCCTTGCGCGACGGGAAACCACTTCCGCAGGTCGACGACTTCGACGAGGTTCTCAGCCACCTGCGACCTCCACCTGGTCGTACAGCCAGCAGGCTGTCGCGTGGCCAGGGATCACCTCACGGAACTGCGGCACTTCGACCGCACAGATGTCCATCGCCCGGGGGCAACGAGGGTGGAATGGACATCCGCTCGGTGGACTGAGGAGGTTGGGAGGTGCCCCCTCCATCTTGTAGAGGTCGTGGGCCGCCAAGTCGATGTTCGGAACCGAGTGCAGCAGACCCACCGTGTAGGGATGCTTCGGTTCGGCGAAGACCCCGTACACATCTCCTACTTCGGCCATTCTGCCTGCGTACATGACCGCCACACGATCTGCGACCTCGGCGACGACACCGATGTTGTGGGTGATCAACAGAATCGTCAGATCGAACTCGTCGCGAAGCTCCCTCAACAAATCGAGGAACTTCGCCTCGACGATCACATCCAGAGACGTCGTCGGCTCGTCGGCGATCACGAGCTTGGTACGCAATGCCAGCGCGAGCGAGATCATGACCCGCTGCCGCATACCACCCGACAGCTGGTGTGGGTAGTCGTCCAGTCGCTCACGCCGGATCCCGAGCTTCTCGACGAGCTCTTCCGCTCGGGCAATCGCCGCCAGTTCCGAGACCTTCGGTTCGTGCGTCCTGATCGTCTCGGTGAGGTGCTCGATGACCCGCTGTACGGGGTTCAGCGAGGTCATGGGATCCTGGAACACCATCCCGATCTCACCGCCGCGAACCGACTGCATCTGCTTCTTGGAGTACGTCATGAGATCGTCGCCGTCGAACCAGAGTTCTCCTCCGTCGATTCGACCGGGTGTCCTCATCATTCGCATGATCGCCTTGCCGAACGTCGACTTGCCGCAACCGGACTCCCCAACGAGCCCGAGGATCTCGCCGCGGCGAATGTCCAGCGAGACATCGTCCACGGCGTGGACATCCCCCGACCGGGTCGCATACCGGACGTTGAGGTTGCGGACGGAGTACAGGATGTCTTCCATCACCGCTCCCTCAGCTTCGGGTTGAAGATCTCCATCAACCCCTCGCCCATCATCGTGAAGGCGAGGACGACGAGCATGATGGCGATACCGGGAAAGGTGATCAACCACCATGCGGTTTGTATGAACCCCTGACCTCGGGCGAGGTCGATGCCCCAATCGGCGGTGTTCGGAGGAAGGCCGAGGCCGAGAAAGCTCAGTCCTGCCCCGGTCAAGATCGCGTCGGCGACGTTGACGGAGAAGATGATCGCGACCGATGGGATGACGTTCGGGTAGATGTACTTGCGAAGGATCTCTCTCGACCGAGCACCTATCGACCTCGCAGCCTCAACGTACAGCTCTTCCTTGACCGACAGCGTCTGGCCCCGCACGATCCGGTAGTAGGTGGGTATGTACAAGACCGCGATGGCAACGATGACGTTCAGCACGCTCGGACCCAACACGGCCGTGATCGAGATGGCGAGAATCAGCCCTGGGAATGCGTACAGGCTGTCCATGATGATGCTGAGAAGCCGATCGAGTTTGCCGCCCCTGAAGCCGGCGAGCAAGCCGAGCGGCACACCGAGCACCAACGCGATGATCGAAGCGCTGAACCCGATCAGCAACGCGATGCGGGTACCCCAGATCAATCGGCTGAATACGTCCTGTCCGATCTGGTTCGTGCCGAGGAGGAAGCCACCGGCTGCGGCCGACTCGCCGGTGACGCTCTTGCCTTCCACGACCTGTGGGTAGTTCTCCGCAAGAT
>Ga0307424_1000809_pt1 | contig 16592 bp, 10 predicted proteins | sample SalMarWE160320MG_FD_202157 | JGI IMG/M metagenome (GOLD analysis project Ga0307424, IMG submission 202157) | Salt marsh sediment microbial communities from the Plum Island Ecosystem LTER, Massachusetts, United States - WE1603-20 | ecosystem: Environmental > Aquatic > Marine > Intertidal zone >... | reverse complement strand
GTGGGGCAACAGTTGCGGTGGGGGTCACATCGGAATCCGGCAGGACCGCCTGCTCAGTGATTGCAGCCTGATCTCCACTTAGCGCCTCCATCAATTGGCCGCTGCCCCAGACCAGGATTGCAATCACTGCCAGCGCTACCAGCGTTGTCAGCACCAGTTCCGAAGATGACCGGCTGTTTCGCCGGGTGACGGCACCTTCAACAGAGCTTTGCGTGCTGGCCGGAGATTTTATTCGACCACGTGATTCATCGTAGCGGGAGAGCAGCACAAGCGGGTCCAGCCCGAGCGCCTCAGCGTAATTTCTAAGGAAGCCGCGTGCCTGGGCCTGGGAGGGCATGCTCTCCAGCTCACCCCGCTCAAGCGCTTCCAGGCGTGCAGCCCGGATGTGGGTCGTGCGCTCGATTTCCTCGAGCGTGAGGCCAAGCCGCTCGCGCGTCTCTCTCAGGGTTTGACCGATCTCTTCCATCGAGATCACCGTGAAAAGCAAACCACCGGCCTGGGCGGGAATGCCTGCTGCCGGTGGTTGGGGGATACTTCAGTCAGCTTTCGTCCGCTTCGTCGCTTGGTTCTTGTTCGAGTTCAGGCATGGCGTCAGGTAGCTCCAGTGCTTGCACGTCCTGCAGAACTTCACCCATCTCAGCCTCGGCCTCTTCCAGGGCGACATCGAACTCGGCTTCCAGTTCAGCCTGGAGATCGATGAACTGACCTGCCTGTTCGGCCTCCTCCACCAGTTCTTCTTCGAGACCGTAAGCCGTTTCAGGCGCTTCGCCTTCGCGGTGGACGACCACGGTCAGCTCCGGCACCAGATCGATCGTCAAACGCACTTCCACCTGGTGCACGCCGAGGGTCTTGATCGGCTGGGCGTCCAGCTGCCGCTTGTCGAGTGCGATGCCTTTTTCGGCCTCGATAGCCTCGATGACCATGGCCGGTGTGATCGAACCGTACAGTTTGCCTGTTTCGCCTGCCTTCACCGGGAACGTCAGGGTCATGCCGTTCAACTGCTCGGCAACGGCGCCTAATTCCTCGTTCAAGCGGGAGCGTTCCTTGGTCGCTGTTTCGCGAATTCGTTCAGCCTGCTTCATCGCACCCGGCGTGGCCAGTGTGGCCAGGCGCTGTGGAAGAAGGAAATTGCGCCCGTAGCCATCGGCAACACGCTTTACATCGCCGGCTCGACCTAGTTTGTAGACGTCCTTCAGGAGTAATACTTTCATCGTGGCTCAAGCCCTTTCATCGAGAAAATTTGAGCGCCGCGAACGGCGCCCCGGGCGAAGGGTACTACGCCCTGCAGGCGGGTATTGTACCAGAGTGGGGCTGACCGGTCAAAATGGACTACCCGGGCTAACCAGCTATGATCTTCTCCATCACCAACCCATCCTCGCCATCGCGAAATTATCCCTGCTGCCGTTAGCGCTGGAACGCAAGCGAATTCGAAGCGAGTTGGCTTTTGAAATCTATCGCGAAGGTGTATACGCTGCTGCTACCAGGTTGCGACTGTCAGCACAGGCAAGCCGCACCTGGATTGTAGGGCTCCAGAGGTTGCCCCCTGATTTCGCTATCTCTTTCAGGCTTTTGTGATCAAATTTATTTTGCTTGACAAGCATCTTCAATTCATCGTATCATCGCATCATCCTCGAAGGGTCATCCCTTAATATAACCAACTGATACGGAGTCCATGATGCCCACTCGCCACAGAGCAACATCACATCTTCTTCGCGTATCCCTTGTTTTCATGACTCTGGGGTTCATCTTCTCAGCGTGCACCGCCTCATCACCTACGGAGGCCACCCTTCAGGCAACAGCCACGCAACCACTGCCGACGGCTTCACCGGTCCCCCCTTCACCGACTCCGCGCCCGACGAAGGTGCCGATACCGACCGTGACGCCAACGCCCGAGCTCAGTCCCGAAGTTCGCGCCACCTCGGTTGAGCAGGTGGTCGGGAAATGGACCATGTATCTGGCAGGTGGAGGTGAGGGCGATCCGGCAGTTCTCGCCCTCGCCGCTGACGGCACGTTCAGCATGGACGCAATTGGCGGATACCACAAGGGCATGAATCTTGGCTTCGGGACGTTCAGATTCGAAGACGATAACCTCGTACTCGAGAGCGATAACTGCGATGGCATATCAGGTATTTTCACCTGCACAGCCACGTACCGTGTATATCTTTCCATGGTGGGCGACGAACCGGGAGCTCTGCGATTTACCGTCATCGACGATCCCCATATCGACCGGAAGGATAGCCTGAACAAGAAGATCCTTTTCGCGTTCGTAGAATGATCCCTCGATCCCAACGGTTCCTCTAGAATCACGCCGGACCAAATAGCATAGGCATGCTAGAGAGCCCGGCAGGGTGCATACCGATTGCCCAGGAAAGATTGCGCGCACGACTGCAACACGCCGACGGCCTGCGCGAGATCATGCAATCGACCCCACCGGTCTTCCAACGCAGATGGCCAGGGTACTCAACGATTGGATATATAGGGTTTGGAACCAAGGAAAAGTTGCACCTTGGTTAACTGGAAGAAACGATGAGTCGGGAATTTGCTAATGGGATCCCGAACGCAAGTATGAGGATTCGGGCCCCCTAGGAAAAGACGACGCTTGATTCCTGGCCTATATAAAACCGGACAAGTGACTTTCCCTTGCGAACTATCCTGACACTCACTGCTTTCCCTGGCCCAAAAACCGGGGGCCTTCCTGTAACTCACCTGGAACCTGGACTCTCTGGATCCTTACCAGGCTCTATATGGTGGTCTTCAGCGAAACCCTAAATGCAATAGATTCCCCCCCTCGAAGCTCTGTGTATAGACAAGAGACATAGGTAACAACCGTTCGGTGACATGGGCAACACTTTTTTGGGGCAAGATTCACCTCGGAAGGAGTGTGATGATGCCCTGGAAAGAAAACACACGCATGTCTCTGAGACTGGAATTTGTGACTCTTGCACTTGCCGGGAAGGTGAACCTCTCTCGCCTCTGCAAACAGTTCGGAATCAGCCGCAAGACTGGCTATAAGTGGCTTCGGCGATATCTCGATGAAGGTCCCTCAGGCTTATCAGATCGCCCACGAACGCCACGCCATAGCCCAGTAAAGACCCCCGCATCGATGGAGCAAGCAGTGCTGGAGATCCGGGATCGGCATCCCGCATGGGGTGGACGTAAGATCAAGCGGCGGCTTGAAGAGAAGGGGCGCACAGAAGTGCCCTCTCCCAGCACCATCACGGCAATCCTCAGACGGCATGACCGCCTAGACCCGGAAGAATCACACAAACACAAAGCCTGGAAGCGCTTTGAAGCCGATAAGCCCAACGCCCTCTGGCAGATGGACTTCAAAGGCCATTTCCCACTCAGCCTGGGAGGGCGCTGCCACCCGCTCACCGTATTGGACGATCACTCGCGTTTTGCCCTGGGCCTGCGTTCCTGCGGCGATGAGCGGGGAAAGACCGTAAGGGATGAGCTCACAGGGATCTTCCAGCGTTATGGTCTGCCTGAACGCTTTCTGATGGACAACGGTGGCCCCTGGGGATCGCATTATGAGCACGCCTACACACCCCTGGAGGCCTGGTTCATCCGCCTTGGGATTGGTATCAGTCACGCCAGACCTTATCATCCCCAGACACTCGGCAAGGATGAACGTTTCCATCGCACCTTGCAGGTGGAGCTGCTGCAGGGACGACACTTCCGTGATCTGGAACATGCACAGCAGCTATTCGATCGCTGGCGGGATGTGTACAATCTCGAGCGGCCTCATGATGCCTTAGGCCTGGACATCCCCGCCCGACGCTACCAGCTGAGTGTACGAAGTTTTCCGGAGGTACTACCCACCATCGAGTATGGACCGGGAGATATTGTGCGCAAGGTTCAAGACAAGGGTGAGGTGCACTTCAGGGGGAGGATCTTCAAGATCCCTAATGGGTTTCGGGGTAATCGAGTAGCATTACGTCCAACACTCGAGGATGGGGTATATGATGTCTATTTCTGCCAGGAAAGAGTTGCAAAGATTGATTTGAGGAAGCAGAATGTGGCCTATTGAAAGTGTAACCTATGTGTCCGAACACCTGTAACCCATGTGTCCATTCTATACAGGGGGACTGGCTGGGGGCATGTCAATCGGTCGAAGTCAAGCACCAATCTTGCAACCTCACCCCTCTGGGACCATAGCCTTGTTGCAGTCGGGCGGTCGATATGCTACATTCGGTGCGCTTCTTATATGAGGGTGGTTGAAACCTAAATGGCTGTGACTCCGCGCTCTACGATTGAAGATTCCTACGCCAGCGGCAAACGCTGCGCCATCTGCGGCGCCGGGGCGCTGCGCGTCGGCCACGTCCCCAATCTGCCCGATTACGTGACCTGCGGCGAGTGCAGCTCGGCTTTCCTGGTCGAAGACGGCGGCGAACGGATCTTCTACGGCAAGGTCGCAGGCGGCTACGCCGACGCCGAGAGCTTCGCGCTGCGCCAGTGGGCCTTTGCCGAAGCGATCGAGAACCGCGCCAGGCCCGACCGGCCGACCCTGCCTGATTTCGAGGGTGAACCACCTGCCCCCGAGGCAGCCGCACCCGAACCGGCACCCGAGCCTGAACCGGCAGCCGATGAAGAGCCCCAGCCTGCGCCGGCCGATGAGCGTCCCACGACGCCCTACATCGAATTTGAGACCCCCGAACCGCCGGCCGCAACGCCGGTTGAGGAACCTACCCTCGAAGCAGAAGCACCGCAGGAAAGCGAGCCGGAGACCGGCTCGGAGTTTGACTTCCTGGCCGAGATCGCGGCCGAAGGCCCGGCTCCTGAACCCACTCCTGAGGTCGAATCCACCCCACCGGCAGTCGGTGAACCCGCACTCGATGTCACTCCCGAGCCGGCCGTTGAAGGCATGGTGGCTGACGAACCGTTCGAATTCGAACCGGCGCCGCCCGACCTGGCCGCTCCCGGGAAAGACGAGGTCGAGCAGGATTTCCTGCTTGGCACGATGGCTGGGGACCAGGATCTCGGATCGATCCCCGAAATGACCGCTGGCCCGGCAGAATCAGCCTTCCCGGAACCCGAAGAGATGGAGCCGGAGGCTGACTTCCCCTCCGCCATGGAAGCGGTCGAAGCGCCGGCTGAATCAGAACCGGCCGGGCTGGTCGACGGCGACGAACCGCACCCGGCCGACAAGCTCATCCCGCCGCCCTGGGCGGCGCAGAGCACAGAACCCGAAAAGCCGGAAGCAGAAGAACCGTCAACCATCTCCTGGCACGAATTCGTCGAGTCGAAAGAGGCTGCCGATGAACCTGCCCCGGAGCTCGCGCTCGATGCTCAAGATGAGACCGAGTCCGAGCCGGAAGCCGTTATTCCGGGCGAACCGTATTCGCTTGAAGCGGAAGACGACCCGCTCGGATTGGCCTCGGCCTTTGAGGCCCTCACGCCCGTTTCAGGCGAACCCGAAGCTGGAGAAGCGAGTAAGCCGACGGCTGAAACGCCGGCCTGGATGCAGTTTGAGGACGACGAAACGCCTGCCGCTGAACAGCCCGAAGTCCCTGATTGGACCCAATTCGAGGACGAAAGCCTTGCCCCGGATGAAGAGCCGGTCGAGCTTGATGCCTTTGCCTCCCTCCGAACGGGAGTCACAGCAGAAGAGGTCGAGGCTCCCGAGGCTGAGAACCCTGAGAAGGACGCCGGGGACCAGGAATTCGAACCGTTCGAATTCAACCAGCGCCTGAGCGCCTTAAGTTCCGAAGAAGATGAGCAGATCGAGCAGCTTTCCGAAGGTCCGGCCGAGGACGAGGATGACTTCCTCTCCGGCCTGCGCCGTTCGGCCGCCATTCCGCTCGAATCCGAGCCGCTTGCCGACACACCGCTCTCGGGCGTACGGCTCGAATCGCAGCCGGTCTTCAAAGACGAAACGGCTTCCGATGATGAAGGTAGCGGGGAGGATCCCCTCGCCATGGCTGCCCGTTTGGGAGCCGTTACGGCCGAACCGGCGGCGGAGGCGATGCCAGAATGGATGCAGGAGGCAGAGGCTGAACCCGAGGGGGCCGAACCGCGCGGCGCCTTCCACCTGCGTGAGACCGACCCTCCGCCCGGACAGCGCTACCGGGTCGTACTGCTCGGCGACCGCGTGGTCTTCCCGAGCGGCGACTGCGCCCACTGCGGCCGGACTCCGGTCAAGGGCCGGCTGGCTGTCTACGGCACGCTGCCCAACGGCCAGAAGGTTGGCCAGCGGAAAGTGACCAGCTTTAACGTCCCGCTCTGCGCCGAGTGCCGCGAGCGCGCCGCCCTGCGCACGGAAGAGGCCGGCAATGCCCGGCTGCAGGCGCACCTGATCTCGGCCATCATCGGCATGGTGCTGGTCGTGCTCTCGCTCGTCATCGGCCTGATCGACCCGCGTGCCCTGACGGTTCCCGACTTCATGATCCTGGCCATCCTGTTCATCGTCGGATATGCCGGTCCGGTCACGTTCCTGCTCAACCGCGCCGGCAACTACCCCCCGCCGCCGGATGCCGTTTACGTCCGCACGACACTGCTCGTACCGAGTGAGACGCAGGGTCTGGAAACCGCCTTCGAGTGGCGCAACCAGGAGTATGCACAGCGCTTCTTCGACGCCAACCAGTCCAACGCGATCGGGCGGCTGACCTCGGTCAAGGACCGATTGGCCCCGGTCGGATAAGCTCCGGCCCCAACGAGCCCCGATTCAGGCCCGAATTTCGATGCCCGACCAACCCGAACCCCAGGCCTCCAAAGAACGCTGCCCATCTTGCGGTGGGCGTCTTCAGTTCTGGCCTGCGTTGAACGAGGCCGGCATCGTGCGACTCTGCCCGGCCTGCGGCCTGCAGCCTGAAAGCGGGACTGCGCCGGTCGAGAGCAGCCCGCCGCTGCCGGAAGAGCTGAGCGGCCGCCTGCGGCGGTTAACCGATGAACCCGGGGATCAAGTACCGCCGCTGCCGGAGTGGATGATCGAAGATCTGCCGAAACAGGCTCGCGAACAGATCCAGCGCCTTGCACCACCCGCCAGTCCAAAACTCGGCCCGAGGCTCAGCGAGGCGCTTGCCCAGGCGCTGCAGGGACGCGGGTTGAGCTTCGGCGGCTCGAAACGACGCTCGGGCAACGGCCGCCATCCGGTCCCCGAGACCGACGTGCTGGCCGACGCCGAGCGCTGGATTGCCTCCCGCCTGCGCTGTGAGAAGTGCGATGCCGGCCTGACTGCGGGCGATGAACGCTGCCCCTGGTGCGGTCACCCGCGTACCCCCGATTCCTGAACCGCTCCACCACTTTCACCCCCAAAATTCACCCTCCTGATTCCGGCCGCTTGGGGCATACTGATATAATGACCGGTTGGATACTTTACCTGGCGGACCGGATAAAACTGCATGCCCCAAGAGAAAATCACCGTCATCGGTGCCCGTGAACATAACCTGAAGAACATCAACGTCGAAATCCCGCGCGAGAAACTGGTCGTCATCTCCGGCATCTCGGGCTCGGGTAAATCGTCGCTCGCCTTTGACACCATCTTTGCCGAAGGTCAGCGGCGCTACGTCGAGTCGCTCTCGGCTTATGCCCGCCAGTTCCTCGGCCAGCTCGACAAGCCAGACGTGGACTACATCGACGGGCTTTCGCCGGCCATATCCATCGACCAGCGCGGCGTCTCGCACAACCCGCGCTCGACCGTGGGAACCGTGACCGAGGTCTACGACTACCTGCGCCTGCTCTTCGCACGCATCGGCCAACCGCACTGTCCCATCTGCGGCAAGGAAGTCCATAAGCAGTCGGCACAGGAAATCGTTGATGCCGTAGCCAGGATGCCGGCTGGGGCACGCATCATGATCCTGGCCCCTGTGATTCGGGGCCGGAAAGGCACGCACCTGACGGTGTTCGATGAACTGCGCCGGTCGGGTTTTGTGCGGGCCCGCGTCGACGGAGAGGTACTCTCGCTGGACGATGAGATCGAACTCGATCGCTACAAGAACCACACGATCGAGTCGATCGTCGACCGGCTGGTGATCGAACCTGCACCGGAAGACGAGGGCGCGGCTTTCCTCTCCCGCCTGACTGACTCGGTCGAGACCGCGCTGCGCTGGGGCGAGGGCATGCTGGTCGTCTCCGACCTCTCTGCCGGTGAACCGGTCGACATACCCTACTCCGAGCACCTGGCATGCCCCGATCACGGCACCACGCTGGCCGAAATCGAGCCGCGCACCTTCTCCTTCAATACGCCGCACGGAGCCTGCCCCGAATGTCAGGGATTGGGCAGCAAGCTCGAAATCGACCCTGAGCGGGTCATCCCCGATCGCTCCCTTTCGCTCGGCGAAGGCGCGCTGGCGGTCATGAATTGGTCCAACCAGTCCAAGGATGGACAGGGCTACTACTGGCAGCTGCTGGAAGCCGTTTCTGAGGCCTATAAAATCGACCTCGATGCGCCGGTGGAAGAACTCAGCGAGCAGAAGCTGCAGATCATCCTTTACGGTACAGACGGCAAGGAAGTTACTGTCCGCTACGAAGGTCGTGACGGCCGCACGGCAACCTATAAGACCGCATACGAGGGCGTGATCGGCAATCTTGAACGTCGCTACAACGAAACCCAATCCGATTACATTCGAGACCGGATCCAGGAGTACATGTCCGAGCAGCCATGCCCCGTCTGCCATGGGCTGCGTTTGCGGCCGGAGGCCCTGGCGGTGACGATCAAGGACGTCAACATCGTCGAGGTCACGGGATGGCCGGTTCTGAAGAGCCTGGAATGGGTGCGCGAGCTGAAATCTGACCAGGGATCCCTGACCGATCGTGAGCGCACAATCGCCAGCCGCGTCCTGAAGGAAATCGAAGACCGGCTCGGCTTCCTGGTTGATGTAGGCCTGGACTATCTCACGCTCAACCGCTCAGCGGGCTCGCTCTCCGGCGGGGAAGCCCAGCGCATACGTCTTGCGACCCAGATCGGGTCACGCCTGATGGGCGTGCTCTATGTCCTGGATGAGCCTTCGATTGGCCTGCACCCACGCGACAATGCCCGCCTGATCCACACCCTGGAGGGCATGCGCGATCTGGGCAATACCGTCCTGGTCGTTGAACACGATGAGGCCACGATTCGCGCCGCCGATTGGGTCATCGACCTCGGTCCCGGCGCCGGCGAGCACGGCGGAGAGGTCGTGGCGGAAGGCACCGTGGAGCAGGTTTCGAAGAACAAGAAATCGGTCACCGGCCGATACCTGACCGGCGAATTGTGCATCGACGTGCCCGAAACCCGCCGTCCGGGCAACGGCCAGCATCTCGTCATTCGCGGTGCGCGCGAAAACAACCTGAAGGACATCGACGTCAGCATCCCGCTCGGCGAATTCGTTTGTATTACGGGTGTCTCCGGCTCGGGCAAATCGACCTTGATGGTGGAGGTGCTCTACAAGGCCCTGGCACGGGAGCTCAACAATTCGCGCGTCCTTCCTGGAACGTATGACGGCCTGGAGGGGGCCGAGGCGATCGATAGGGTGATCAACATCGATCAAAGCCCGATCGGCCGCACACCGCGCTCGAATCCGGGCACCTACACCGGGCTCTTCGATCATATTCGTGCCCTTTTCGCCGAGCTGCCCGAATCGAAGGTGCGGGGCTATAAACCGGGCCGTTTTTCCTTCAACGTGCGCGGCGGCCGCTGCGAAGCCTGCCAGGGTCAGGGGCAGCTGCGGATCGAGATGCAGTTCCTGCCTGATGTGTACGTCCCCTGCGAAGTCTGCCACGGGGCGCGCTTCAACCGGGAAACGCTCCAGGTCCGCTTCAAGGATAAGACCATCGCCGATGTCCTCGATACGACAATCGAGGAGGGGCTTGAATTTTTCGGGGCTTTTCCGCCGATGGTGCGCCGCCTGCAGACGCTGCAGGACGTCGGGCTCGGCTACTTGAAAATCGGACAACCTGCCCCAACGCTATCTGGCGGTGAGGCGCAGCGTGTCAAGCTTTCGCGCGAACTCTCCAAGCGCGGCAACGGGCACACGCTTTACGTATTGGATGAGCCCTCCGTTGGTTTGCATGCAGCCGACGTGCACAAACTGATCGACGTGCTCCAGCGGCTGGTCGACCAGGGCAATACCGTGCTCATCATCGAGCATCATCCCGACATCATCAAGGTTTCCGATTGGGTGATTGATCTGGGGCCGGAGGGTGGGGATGCCGGCGGGCGCTTAATCGCCGATGGCACACCGGAGGCGATTGCCGGCAACAAGGCTTCTTACACCGGTCAATTTCTCAAAGGTCACTTAAAGGAACACTGCATTTGAATCGAATATCGTGGAAACGAAAGGGACCGGCTGGTGCCGGTCCCTTTTTGTATGCCGATTGAGTGTGCCCTACTCGTAGCGCAGCGCTTCCACCGGCTCGAGGTCGGCGGCGCGCTTGGCCGGATAAAGGCCAAAGAACAGGCCGACGGCAGCCGAGAAGAGCGTTGCCAGCAGCACCGCATCCAGCCCGATCACCGGGTTGATGTCGGCGTTGGAGGCAGCCGCGATCGCACCCACCAGCTGGGATAGCGCCCACCCTAATCCGATGCCGATCAACCCGCCGAAGACGCTCAGCAGCGCCGATTCGGTCAGGAATTGGAGCAGGATGTCACGCTTGCGCGCCCCGACCGCCTTGCGCAGCCCGATCTCACGCGTGCGCTCGGTGACCGAGACGAGCATGATGTTCATAATGCCGATTCCACCTACCAGCAGCGAAATTCCGGCCACGCCGCCCAGGAAGATCGTGAAGACGTTCAGGATCGTCGTGGCAGTTTCGAGAAAGGACTGCTGGGTGAAGACGGTGAAATCGTCCTCGCCGATTGGGGTGCGGTGCCGGGCGCGCAGGATCGAAGCGACTTCCTGCTCAGCCTCGGCCACCAGATCGGCATCAACTGCCTGAACCATCAGCATATCGACATTGCCGCGCGTGCGCTTCATCAGCCGGGTCTGAGCGGTGGTCATCGGCAGGTAGATTTGGTTGTCGGGGTTCTGAAATCCCGAGCCGCCCTTGGCGGTAGTTACGCCGATCACGCGAAACGGCTGGCCCTCGATGCGCACCGTCTCGCCCGTCACGCCTTCCCGCCGGCCGAAGAGCGTCTCGGCCGTATCGGGCCCCAGGACGACGACCGAAGCCCGGCCGAGCAGCTGAACGTCGTCGATGAAATCACCCTCGGCCATCGTCACATTGCGGACGCTGTTGTAGGAAGCCGTAACCCCCAGAGCGGGGATGAAATCGCCCTCGCCAGCGTAGGTCACTTCCAGCGAACCCTGGATCACAGGCGCAACCGACAATACGGAAGGGGCGGAAAACGGATCCTGGAGCGCATCCGCGTCGCCCAGCGTAAGCGGCTTTGGATTGCGGATCTCTTCGCTCCCGCCGCGTAATACAAACAAGAGGTTGGTGCCGATGCCGCTGATTGAACCCGTGATGGTCGCCTGTGCGCCCGTCCCGATGGCAAGCATGGCGATAACCGCCCCGACTCCAATCACGATTCCCAGGATCGTCAAGCCGGAGCGCATTTTATTGCTCGCCAGGCTATCAAGCGCTTCCAGAACACTCTGCCAGACAAACATCAGCTTCGACCTCGCACGCCCGGGCTCATGCCCCGGCCTCCACGGTTTCCTGCAGGCCGTCACGCAGGTGGATCACGCGCTGGGTCTGCTCGCTGATCTCCGGGTCGTGCGTGACGAAGATCAGCGTGGTGCCGAATTCGTGATTCAAATCGAGCAGGATCTTCATGATCTCATCGCCCGAATGGCTGTCCAGGTTTCCAGTCGGTTCGTCGGCCAGGATGATGGCAGGGTTGTTCACCAGGGCCCTGGCAATCGCCACCCGCTGCTGTTGACCCCCCGAGAGCTCATTCGGGCGGTGGTGTACACGATCGCCCAAACCCACCGCTTCAAGTGCTTCGACGGCCCGTTTGCGCCGGCCATTTGCAATTCCGGCGTAGCGCATCGGCAGCTCGACGTTGGTCAGCGCCGACTGGCGCCCGAGCAAGTTGAAACTCTGGAAAACAAACCCGACTTTGCGGTTGCGGATCTCTGCCAGCTGGTCGTCCTTCAAGGTTGCCACCTGCTCACCGTCCAAGAAGTAGCTGCCGGACGTAGGCCGGTCGAGGCATCCAAGAATGTTCATCAGCGTGCTCTTGCCCGATCCGGAAGGCCCCATGATGGAGAGCACCTCACCGCGTTCGACGCTGATATCCACGCCGCGCAAGGCGTGCACCTCAACCTCGCCCATCTGGTAAACCTTGGTCAGGCCTTCTGCTTCGATGACCCAGTCGGTCATTGCCGCATGCCCTGCACGAAGGGTGGCTCCTGGTTCGGATCGAAGATGTAGGAGGGCGGGTTGAGCACAACCTGGTCGCCTTCCTTGATTTCACCGTCGAGGACTTCGCTGTACAGATCCGAGCTGACCCCCAGCTGAACGGCGTACGGTTCCAGTTGGCCGTTTTTCAGCAGATAAACCACCCGCTCACCGTTGATCACACGCACCGCCCGGTTGGGGACCTGCAGCGCATTCTCGATTTGTTCGACGAGAATGTTTGCCGCTGCCGTCATTCCGGGCTTGATCGCCTGATCGGGATTCTTCAGCTCGATTGTGACCGGGAAGTTCACCACACCCTGCACCGAGTTCCCGACCTGGCCAATCTCGGTCACCTCGCCGGTGTAGTCCTGGTTGAGAATCGCATCGAAATTCAGTGTGACCTGCTGGCCAATCTGCAAACGGTTGATGTCGACTTCTGAAAGCTCGACGTCGACCAGCAATCGGCTGAGATCATCGAGGCGGAATGCAAGCGTGCCAGGAGTTACTTCGTCACCCGCCATGACTTCGATCGCCGTGATGGTGCCTGAAAAAGGAGCGGTGATGCGCGCCAGTTCAATTGTCGCCTTGGCCGCATCCACACGTGCCTGTGCAGCCCGGATATCCTCCTCGGTCGGGCCGTCCTTGACCCGTTCCCATTCACGTTCGGCATCCTGGACGCGGGCTTCGGCGACGGCGACATCGCCCTCAAGCAGCGCTTGTTCGATCTCATCCGGTTGGCCTTGGTACCAGTTTAAATTGTGCTGGATTGAATCTCGCTTTTGCTTTGCGGCGGTCAAGTTGGACAGCGCCAGCGCCTTGGCCGCCTCACCACTCGCATGCGAGTAGATTTGCTCAGCCCGGTCCACTTCTTCGTCTGCGAGGGTCAGGTTGGCCTCTGCCCCGCGAATGGTGTCCTGGCTGGCCCGGTTTCCTGCCTGGCGAACGGTGAGCGTGTACTGCGCTTTGTCCAGCGCGTCGCGTGCCTGAGCCAGGGCAAGCTGCGCTGCTGCGCGAGCCTGATCGGAGGCGAGCACATCATCGAGGGCGCGCTGCGCGTTTACCAGGTCGGCCTCGGCCATGATGATCTGCGCCGAGAGCGAGGTCTTCTGCAAGGTCGCCAGCACCTCGCCTGCACGGACCTTTTCCCCCAGGCCTTGAAGGACAAAATCGACGGTTCCGCTCGTCCCAAAGGACAGCAGAGCAGACTGATTCGAGCGAACAACACCGGTTGCACCCACGGTTGCGGTCAGCTCACCTCGCTGAATTGATTCGGTCTGAAAACTCGAGCCCGCGGCGGCGGATCGACTGCTGCGCAAAGCGCGCAAGCCGAGGAAACCAGCCACGAGAACGACCAGAACAAGCACGATAATCCACCAGCGTTTCATCACTCTTCCTTTTATCCGTTCACAAGGTCCCGCCAGCGCTGCTGCCAGGCTGACCATCTGCCGGCATTACGCGATTATCGAAGTCCACGATCGTGTATATCGAATGGGCGGCGGGCTGAACTTGATCCATGCAATTTATGTACCGGGAGAATTGTAACCGATGAATAGTGAAGTTGTGCTCAAGGTTGTGACAACCGTCACGGAGGGGAATGACTTTCTAAACTAATATTTGACCACTTGGGTCTGTATCATCTTAGAGTATTGCACTCTGCATCTCAGCAGGAGTATTTCAATGCCTGATTCGAAGAGCAACCGACCTGAAATCGATCGAAAAGCCCGCATGAAGCTTCCGTATGTGGAGGTGAGCGCACGGCCCGTTGAAGAGCGGCTGTGCGATTTCGACGCGACCTTCTTTCCACTTACACCGGAACAGGCACGTGCGGCGGCCGAGCGCTGCATTCAGTGTCCTGAGCCATCGGCATGTGTCGAGGCATGCGTCGTACACAACGACATCCCACAGGCGATGTGGCTGATCGAACAGGGCGATTTCATCGGCGCAGCGGAACTGTACCGTCAGACGAGCAGCATGCCCGAGATTTGCGGATTGGTCTGCCCGCACGAGGCACTCTGCCAGGGCGCGTGTGTGCGCAGCAAACGCCATGAACCCGTCATCACCGGTGCTCTGGAAGCCTTCGTCACCACCTACCAGCGCCAGCAGACTGAGGTCGTGATCCCGGTGGGCAAAACTACCGGCAAGCGCGTCGCGATCGTCGGCTCAGGCCCCTCCGGCCTGGCCTGCGCCGAGCAGTTGGTGCGCAAGGGACATTCTGTTACGGTCTTCGAAGCGCTGCCCACCCCGGGAGGGCTGCTGATATACGGCATTCCCAATTTCAAGCTCCCCAAAGAGACCGTGCGAACCGTGATCGATGATCTCCAGCAGGCCGGGGTTGAATTCGTGGTAAACACCCGCATTGGCAAGGATGAGACCGTTGATCAGCTGCTCGAGCAGGGCTACGATGCGGTCTTCCTGGGTGTCGGGTCGGGGGTCGACGCCAAGATGGACGTGCCCGGCGCTGATCTTCCGGGCGTCTATCAGGCGACAGAATTCCTCGTCCGCTGCAACGTCAATCCGGACATCCTGCCGGCCGGTATGGATGGCGTCCCCGAAGTCGGTGAACGGGTGGTCGTCATCGGTGGCGGCGATACAGCCGCGGACTGCCTGCGGACCGCGCTGCGCCTGGGCGCGAACGAGGTTACCTGCCTCTACCGCCGGACGGAAGCCGAGATGCCGGGCGGGGAAAAAGACCGCTACCTGGCCCGGGAAGAGGGTGCCAACTTCCGCTTCCTGACCCAACCGGTGCGCTACATCGCCGGGGTTGATGGGCGTGTAAACGCCGTCGAGTGCCTGCAGTGCGAATTGGGCGAACCGGATGACAGCGGCCGCCGCCGGCCGGTTCCGATCGAAGGTTCGAATTTCACGGTCCCGGCTGACACGGTCGTGCTGGCGCTGGGCTACTGGCCTGATCCGACCATCGGTGAGACCACACCCGATCTCGAGACTCATAAATGGGGCTTGATCGTCGTCGATCCCGAAACTGGCGCTACTTCCAGGCCCGGGATTTACGCCGGCGGCGACGGCGTCACCGGACCAGACCTGGTCGTAACAGCCATGGCAGCCGGTCGAAAATCCGCCCGCTCAATCGACGAATATCTCTCGAAAAATTGATCCAGGCAGGTCAGGGCAAGTTTCCGGGCGACGGAGGATCTCCGTCGCCCTTTGCTTCGTCACGTTCCATGGATACATCCCGAAAGAACGGTAGAATGGTGCCGTAGGGGTGTGTAAGCGATGGGCGACATTCGCACAATTTCTACGGAAATAAAAAACCGGGCACACGAGCTGGGCTTTGACCTGGTTGGGATCACTGGCCCCGAACCGCCGGCCCATTTCGATGTCTTCCAGAAGTGGATTGATTCCGGATATCATGCTGGCATGCAGTACCTGGCGGGTGAACGAGCCCTCACCCGCCGTGCGGATCCGCGCCGAATCCTGCCTGGGTGCCGCTCGATCATAATCACCGGCACGTATTACGATCCGCCTTCCCGAGAATCGCAGGAAACCCGCATCGCGGCCTATGCTCTGGGCGAGGACTACCATGACGTATTGAAGGAAGGAATAAGAGCCCTGGCCGAGTATATCGAAGCGGAGCTGGGACGTCCCTTCGAGCACCGAATCTACGTGGATACCGGCCCCCTGCTCGAGCGCGAGCTTGCGATGCGGGCCGGCCTGGGGTGGATTGGTAAGAATACATGCCTGATCCATCCCCGCCGTGGATCGTATCTGCTGCTGGCCGAAATGCTGCTCGAGGTTGACCTGACCCCCGATCCGCCCTTCAGCCGCGATTTCTGCGGGAGCTGCACTCGCTGCATCGATGCCTGCCCGACAAAATGCATCCTTCCGGAGCGCACCATCGACGCCGGCCGCTGCATCTCCTATCTGACGATCGAAGAAAAAGGTGCGCTTCCGGAACCAATGCGGGGCGAGATCGGGGATTGGCTGTTCGGCTGTGACATCTGCCAGGAAGTATGCCCGTGGAACCTGCGTTTCGCGCACCCGGGCTCCAACCCTGCCTTCAAGCCGCGCGAGATATTGAATCCGCCCCAACTAGCAGGCTTTCTTGAGCTTGAATCTGAATCATGGCACCGGGGGCTGCGCGGCAGCCCGCTCGAACGCCCACGCCGCAGGGGGTTGGTCCGTAATGCGGCTGTCGTCGCTGGAAATACCGGTCGGAGCGATCTGCTCGGGCAGCTGGAATGGATCATGCTGAAAGACGCTGAACCGCTCCTGCGTGAACAGGCGGCCTGGGCGATCGCCGGTATCGCGGGCAGTGCCGGCCGGCCTGCTCTCGAAGCAGCTCTGCAGTTCGAACGAGATGAAGCCGTTCGGAAAGC
>Ga0307424_1000808_pt1 | contig 16595 bp, 10 predicted proteins | sample SalMarWE160320MG_FD_202157 | JGI IMG/M metagenome (GOLD analysis project Ga0307424, IMG submission 202157) | Salt marsh sediment microbial communities from the Plum Island Ecosystem LTER, Massachusetts, United States - WE1603-20 | ecosystem: Environmental > Aquatic > Marine > Intertidal zone >... | reverse complement strand
TCTGCATTCGGATTTAGAGCCCCGGCCAGTGCCGGCGCATCCTCGACAATAAACTGCACTTTCTCTCTCAATGCCTGCTGCAGCGCCGCATCATTGCCTTCCTGCGAGAATCTATAAAATCCCTGCAGCTCGTAGGCATAATAGTGTTCTTTATCAAACATGGTTTCGTCTGCTCCCCTTGATTTCCAGGAAGCAACCAACGCTGCCGGACTCAATCCAGAAAATCCCATATCCACCGCCGGTGCGATCAGTCCGCCGCGCATGCCGTTCCACAGCCAGGTATAATCCTTTTGCAGATTAAACCATAAATCCGTTGATGTGTTTGATGGATGAATATGGCTTTCCGGCTCGGCAATCGTGGTAAAATCGAGGGTTATTCCGCCAAAAAGCTGATATTTTTCCACTTCAGGTTCTTTGATCTCGCTTATGGACTGTGTGAATCCATATCGTATCTGCGGATCCTGCGCATAACCCTGTCCCCAATATTGGGGCCCGACATTCAATAGGACAACTGATTTGCCCGCCTTTATCCATTGATACAGGTTTTTCTTTAACCCGGGTGAATGGGTAATTTGCTCCCAGGTGCTCTTCGAACCAAGCATGATATCTGTGTTTTCCTCATCCAGACCTGCAACTATTATGTCATTGGAACTTAAAAATTGCGCCAATTCAGATTCTGCAGGCAGAACCGCGATTTTTTTTGTGCGCAGAGCGGGCGGCACTTTTACATCAATAGCCCTGAAATCCCACTGTGAGATAGCCGGATATTTTACAGAAGGAGGCGGATTCCGGAGCCATGCTTTAAATGTATAGCGGCCGATTTCCGGTGGTATATTGAGTGTTACCTCCTGTTGTTCCTGATGAAAAGGCGGTAGTTGCTTTTTAATGATTTTTTCTCCGATATGCTTGCCGCTTTCTGCTTCAATATAAACATGAACCTCCAGACTGGCTGGCTCGCCGGTATCATTGAAAAGATAAAGCGGCAGCACTGCGGTTTGTCCCGGTGTAAAATTTCTGTCCCATACCTCCAGGCTGACAGACAGCGGTGACCAGGCGGCGGTAAGGGCGTCCCACACGTCTTTAGGCAGCGCTTTTTTTAATCTTCCCAGATACCAGTGATTGCCGTCTTCCGGGCTGCCGGCAATACAAAAAGGTGAAAGGCCGGCGGCACCTATCCGGCGCCAGTACTCGGCAATCTGAGAATTGGCGATAGTATGATGATATAAACGTATCGCTGCCGTCTGCTCCCTCCCGCAAAAACGTAAAAAAGAAGCCCTGAGAGTTGTATAACCGCCCGGATTGCCGTATCCATCCAGGTAATTACCACCAAACTCATCCACCATGATCGGTTTGGGAAATTCATCAGCGGAATCATAATAAAGTCCGACATTTTCAAACATGCTCCACCAGTATTTATGTATATGAATGACATCCCTCTCTTCGAAAACAAGGGGTGGGTAGTCCTCCAATAACCGATCCAGCGCTGACCATACCACGTCCAGCTGTCTGCCGGTTGTTTCGTTATAGGGGTGAATCAATGAGACCGATGGATGGCGCATAGCCAGATCGAGCCAGCTGCGCCATTGTTCGAGCAGGCTCGCTTCAGAGGCGGGCATACCGTGAAAAAAACTCCATTCATACTGAACCAGAAGTCCATACCGGTCACACAGATCGAGGAACGCTTCGGGCGGATTGCCCAGATGAAATCGCAGCGTATTGGCACCATGGTCCTTTAACAGCTGTATAACATTTTGCCTGAACCAATCCAGATCAAATGCAATATACTTTGCCTCCGGGTCACGGATCCAGCGATGCCAGACCACTGTTCCGGCCCTTACCCGGTAAGGCGAATTATTGAGTGTGAATTGATGTGCACGTGTACTGAAGGTTTTGAAACCGTAATTAAACTCCTCCTGATCGATTACCTTATCATCCTTAAGGACCGAAAGTTTCAACCTGTACAGATTCGGTTCTTCCGGGGACCACTTCCGGCATTTTACCTGCAGGGGCAGCTGCAATGATCCGTGGAGCCCCTGCGTCGGTTCCTGCCGGCTTAGAATAATATCTCCGTCACCATTAATGATTTCACAAGTGAGTTTATCGGGCAGCCTGCCATCATTCAGCCGGTCTTCAATTTCCCAGTTAACCTGCAAGAGATCATTTTCCATGTCGGTGAATGGGATGATACGTGAGAGGCTGAATTGGCCGTGTGTTTTGAGAATGATATCATCCCAGATCAGCGAGGAAATATTGGAGCGCCAGTGATTGGCCCGCGGTACATAGGAGGCATCAGACTCATCGATATCTTTCAGAGACTTCAGGGCAAGCTCGAGGGTTATGGTGTTCCCCGGCCATATGGCCGGATGATTCAGAAGATGAAAGGTGGGAGCCATGCCGCCGTTTTTTTGCGATACTTTTTCACCATTGATATAAACGGCAGGACTGAATAAGGCACCTTTCAGGATCAGTGTGGCGTGGGTCCAATCACCTCCCGGTAAACGAATGTCCTTTTTCAGCCAGAGTGTCGTGTCATTCATACGGGCAGGATCGGAAGTTAATCCGGGAATCGTCATTTTTTTTGTATAGATTCGGTTTGTTCCTACTTCCCAGGTGCCATTCAGGCAGATCTGATCAGCAAAAAGGTTTTCACCTATCAGACAAAAGATGATTATCAATATCGAAAAATGACGAATCTTCAAATCCAATCATCCTGTTTCAAAATTATTCTTCCCCTAACAGACAGTTTTAAAAAATAATAAACATTAAACTAAAATTATCATTCAAGGGCTTTTGTCCAACTCCGTTGGGGTGTCAGTCGACTTCAGACTTTTGATCAACTCATGTTTTTTCTCCCAAAGCTTCTGCGTCAGCGAAACGTGATAGACATGCGGATCGATCAGTCTTTTTACACCCGTATCAAGACAACTGAGGTCATTTTCTCTGACCCGGCGAATCTGACCGATGGATGGAAAGTCATAGACAAACTTTGAATCCCTTAGAATATCGGTCGATAAAGGTTCAATATTTGAGAGCTGGGCCGGATCAAGTATTCGATGTTTACTGTAATCCGTCGGATGACATAAATGGAGTTCCTGCAATTGCTGTGGATTTTCATCAGCCAGACCAAGCAAATCGGCAATGGCCAACCGACGCTTGTCATAGATTCTCCATACATGCTTGTCACCCGGATTAGGGATCTTATCAATGCTATCGGAAATTTTAATGATCGGACGCCATTGACCATCTACTTCAACGGCGGTTAATTTATAGATACCACCCAGTGAGGAAGCGCCTGCGGAGGTTATCAGCCGCGTTCCGACACCATAAACAAGGCGTCCGATCAGCTGATCGGCATCAAGACCCAGCAAAGGGGCTTCCTCACTGATCTGGGTGATGATCTGCCAGATATTCCACTCATCCAGTTCGTTGGAAAGCACAATTTTGACATCCTCAAAGCCGGCTTGATTGAGCATTGTGGCTGCTTTTATACTCAAATAGGCCAAATCCCCTGAATCCAGTCTGATCCCTTGCGGCTTATGACCCTTTTTGTGCAGCTCCTCAAACACCTTGATCGCATTTGGTATGCCACTCTCAAGTGTATTAATTGTATCCACCAGCAGGATGCAATTATCCGGATAGGACTCTGCAAACGCACGGAAGGCATCGAGTTCGCTCATACCCATTGCAATAAAAAACTGTACCATGCTATGTGAATGTGTCCCGCTTGGCGTAAAACCGAGCATTTGTGAGATGCCAACATTGGATGAAAAATCGGCCCCGCCGATCAATGCGGCACGTACGCCGGCATTGGCACCCCGGTCATGACCCCGGCGTGCGCCAAATTCCAGCAGAAGTTGACCCTGGCCGCTCAGATGGATACGGGATGCTTTTGTGGCAACCAGGATCTGGTAATTCAACTGATTGAGCAGGGCGGTTTCCAGTATCTGGGCAGTGATAACCGGCCCCTGAACGACAGTGAGCGGCACATTAGGGTGAACAACCCGGCCTTCCGGAATCGCCTTCAAATACAGCTGATTGAAAAACACATTATCTTTTATCCAGATCAGGAATCCAGGATCAAACAGGGGTTTACCCAGGTTATCTTTCTGACTTTTTAAGAGTTCAATGTCCTTATCGGTGAAACGAACATGATCCATCCAGTCACAGAGCCACTCCAAACCGGCGTTTATACAGTAACCCGCCTTATGACCATCATAGGCCGGATAAGTACGAAAAAAATGATCAAACTGAACCTGTTTTTCATGCATCCCCAGACGATAATATAATTGTGACATCGTCAGCTGATATTGATCGGTAAACAGCATGCCCTCCGAAATACGCTGATCAAATTTTTTCATCATTGCTGTGGCTCCCTGGCTTATAATCAGGATATTAATTTTATGTCACTTTTAATTACCTGAATGAATGAGGAATGTATTATTTTTATTGTTTTAATTCCAATAATGAGGACGCCCGTAAAAATCATACAGTTTCACTTCATACTTACGGTTGACCGGCCTTGAGGGGTTGTAATCCGGGCTTTTTTTAATCTGGTCGGTGGTTAAAACTACCTTAAATAAGTATCACTCTGATCGTGAGAAAGAATGATTAAAAGGTATGAAAGGCAGGGGAGGGGTAAATATTAGCGGAGTGGTGGGAAGTTAAGCAGGTAAGGACTCAGACCAGACGGCAATTTTATCAATACCCGCCTGATCCGACCGAAATTTCAGGACAGCCCGGTTGTATTCCTTGTCAAGCTCGTTGAATAATTCTTTGACTGGAATGATCTCCTTAATCCGAAAGGCATTAGCTCCTGCAAAAGTATAACCTTCCTCTATATTACCTTTCTGGGCGTTGGTAAGGGCCTTGGCAATACAGTATGGTGCTTCACGGAAGTTGCAGGTTTTAAGGCATTTCCACGGACACTGAAATGGCTTCCGGCTGCCTCCCGATATTTCATTGATAAATTTATTCCGGATGGCCCTGCCTGGCAGACCCACAGGGCTTTCTATAATAGTTATATCTTCTTTTTTACAATCAATGTAGGCTTGTTTGAATGCCTGTGAGGCATCGCATTCATTTGTCGCGACAAAGCGGGTACCCATTTGAACACCCTGTACCCCCTTTTGTAGAATCCTGAATATATCTGCACCGTTGTATATGCCACCGGCAGCGATGACCGGAATTTTTTTACCCGCACCGGATTCAAATCCTTTGACAACCGATAGCACTTCCGGAAGCAAATTTTCCAGGGCGTACGCGGGGTCAAAAATCTGTTCCTTTTTAAAACCAAGATGTCCGCCGGCCATTGGCCCTTCGACGACAACCATATCAGGGAGATGATCGAATTTCTTTTGCCAGGTCTGAAATATCAACTTCACCGCCCTGGCCGAAGAAACAATGACTGCCGTTTTGGTCACCCCTTTTTTTAAGCGGTCTGCTGTAATACTTTCCGGAAGTTTTAAGGGTAATCCCGCCCCCAGAAAAATAATATCAATTTCTTCATCAAAGGCGAGTGTAACCAGTTCATTATAATCAGAAACAGCGACCATAATATTCAGACCGAGAACACCATTGGTAAGAGACCGGGCCTTATGGATCTCCTTTGTAAGCCGTTCTTTGTTTCCTTTTTTAAAACTTGTATTAGGGATTTCTTCCAGGAGGCCGAGACCCACCGAGGAAATCACACCGATCCCCCCCTCATTGGCAACAGCTGAGGCCAGACCGGCCAACGAAATACCGACACCCATGCCCCCCTGGATGATTGGCTTTTTCAGTTTCAGATTACCAATATTTAGCTCCGGCATTTTAACAAAATCATTTGGCATTTGAATTTCCTTTGGTTAGGATATTCAGGCAGAGGATCAAAAAAATGTTGTATGGCATCCTCAAACTATTTTGACTCTACGCTTCCTGCGTAAGTATACATAATTCAGGTGTCAGGTGGGGTGATTTAAGTGTAAAAGAAATGTAAAAGTTTCCCAAGATTGGTGATTGTTGTGGTTTCTCAGCTGTGGTTCTATGGTGGAGGGCATTAGAAAAGGGGATTTACGTGATCCTTAGAATGGATTGCAATTTTACTATTTATAGGTGCATACATATTTCAGCAAGAAGAGTTGTAGTCCCTTTGATTCATTAAATCCTGTTAATCCTGTGATTCTGTCTAAAAAATATATTTCCGCTACCTGTGCTCATTTAAAATTTTCAGGCCCTCGAAATGGATAGCAAAAAAATTTCGTTGCAGAAATAAATAATCAGATTGGTTTTTAGAGGATTTATATTATGGATGCACCTAAAGAAATAGGAAATAAAATATTGATTTCTGTCTTCTTGCTTTTATCCTGTCCAGTCTATGTTTTTTCCCAGTTATCGACGCTCTCGGTGAGTATCAGCGATGAAAACGGACACGCCACACCGGTCCGTGCACGGCTGACTGATTCATCCGGCAAAACGGCACCGCTTCCCCGGGAGGCGGTATCCGTGATGTACGGCCGTGATGATCGCGCGGAGGGTTACGGGTTTCAGCCGGACAGTTCCTTCTATGTTGACGGGCGTTTTTCCATCGACCTGCCGCCCGGTAACTATATTTTGTCAATCTCAAAAGGCTATGAATATTTGACGCAGAAACATGATCTGACCGTTAAAGCAGATAAAAATTTATCACTCAATTTTCAGCTGAAACGCTGGATCGACATGCCGGCCCGCGGCTGGTATTCCGCTGACGATCATATCCATATCCGCCGTTCGCCGCGGGAAAATCCGCTGATCCTTAAATGGGTCGCCGCTGAAGATATCCATATCGGTGCTCTTTTGCAGATGGGCGATATCTGGACTACATATTTTGCCCAGTACGCCTGGGGTAAGGCTGGTAATTACCAGGAGCAAAACCGTTTACTCACGCCCGGCCAGGAAGAACCACGCACCCATGAGATCGGTCACACCATTTCGCTGGGCGCTGATGATTTTGTCCGGGATAAAAACGACTATTATCTTTACGATCATGTTTTTGATCGTGTACATGAACAGGACGGTTTGACTGGTTATGCGCATCAGGGTATGTCCTTTCACGGCTACAGGGGTATGACGATGGATATTCTCCAGAAAAAAGTCGACTTTCTGGAACTTCTCCAGTTTTGTGTGGACGGTGGACCGCTTTTGACTGATCATTATTATTTTTTCCTTGATCTGGGTTACAAGCTCACTGCTACCGCCGGTTCAGATTTTCCCTGGTGTGGTAAAGGGCCGCGCTTCGGCGTGGAAGGGGCGATATGGAGTTCACAGATCGGTAACGCCCGTTATTATACTTTTATACCGGGTGAATTTACTTTTGAAAAATGGAAAGAGAATTTTAAAGCCGGTCATACGTTTGTCAGCAGCGGTCCGGTGATCGATTTTAAAGTCAACGGAACACTGCCCGGTGATCAACTTCAGGTCTCGGCCGGCGAAGAGATCTCCATCAGCGCTGAAGCGTTCGGAAATGAAGAACAGATACCGCTAAAAAATCTGGTAATCATTGTCTATGGTGAAGCGATTGATAGTGTTTCCAGTACCGATGCCCATCAATCGTCAGAGCATCTTTTTCTGAGTAAGAAACTTAAGATCAGTGAGGGGCTGTGGCTGGCCGCCCGTTGTCAGGCCGGTCCGGCACAGGTGGCTCATACCACGCCGGTGTATATTACCATCGGTGATGGGGGTTTTTATAATCGCCGTACTTTGCCGCAGAATTTGTCTGCCTGTGAAAATTATCTACAGGAGATAGAAGAAGCAGTAAATAATCCGCCGGACAGGATGGATTATAATGCGTGGCGTCAGAAGGATAAAATCTTCATGCGTATTGCCGATACCCGGGCTATCCTTGCCGGTTTAAGAGATCGTAGTAACTAAAATCAGAAATTGGAAATTATTAACATTTAACTATCGTTATACTCGTTTTATCAACTTATAAATTCTTCATGAAGGACGTATTGCATATTATATTTCTTTAATCTCACAATGGCCTGCCTGGACTGACGACCAAATTTTTTTGTAACAAATGGAATTGTAGTCACTTTTTTTGATGCAATAACGGCATCATTGATTTTACTATTTCGACAAGACAATGATAACAAATTCTTTGGATATGTATTGTCTGTAAAGAGAATAATGATCATTATGTGCATAGTGCACATAATTAAAAAAAGGGGGTATTATGTTACCTAGACTAATCTTTTCCCTGGCAGTCACAGCATGTTTGCTCAGTTTATATACACCGGCTTCGGCCGACGATATGGAAGATGCCAATATGGCATTGATGAAGAAATTCTACAAGGAAGTGGTGAATATGGGGAAGGTCGATATGATGGACCAGCTGTGTGCAACAAATTTTATTGAGCATGAAGTGACACCGGGATTTGAACCAAACCTGGAGGGTGTCAAAAAAATGTTTAAAGCGTACCTGGCGGCCTTTCCTGATCTAAAATTTGAAGTAAACATGATGCTCGCCAAGGGTGATAAAGTCGTTTCCTATATCACCATGAGCGGGACGCAAAAAGGTCCGTTCATGGATATGCCTGCAAGCGGTAAGAAATTTAACACCAAGGCCATTGATATCATTCGGTTCAAAGACGGTAAAGCGGTCGAGCACTGGGGCGTGACCGATTCTATGGCGATGATGCAGCAATTAGGCGCCGTTCCGGAAAAAATGGAAAAAAAATAATCCATGTATGTAACAAGGAACCTAATAAAGAACGGAGGGAAGATAAAAAATAAAATAAAGCATAAAATCCTTGCTAAGAGACTATTTTTAGTGTGATGTCTCAGACTGATTAAACTACTGTTATGTTGGCGGTATTACAGGATATTCTTGATGCTCGATTCTGGATACTTGATACTAGATAAGAGATTTTGGCTACAGGTCTTTATTAGCAGTCAAACAATTAATAGCGGAAAAGTGATAAATCTTATCCAGTATCGAAAATCCTGTATCCAGTAAATCCTGTGATCTTGCCAAAAAATTACTCATTTAATGGAGAATCCTGCGATGAAGATGCATATTTATTTTCTAATTGTTTTTCTTTCTCTTTCCTTTTTTCTTATTAATTGTGAATCCGGTCAAACCAAGGAGCCCAGTAAACAGGAATTAGTTGAACGCGGTGCTTACCTGGTAGGAATTGCCGGCTGCAATGACTGTCATACACCCAAAGTGTTCACGCCCAATGGACCGATGCCCGACAAGGCGCTTCTATTGTCCGGACATCCGCATGATGCAAATTTACCTCCCATTGGGAACGCAAAAATCGGACCGGGAGAGTGGGTGAGAATGAACGATCTGCTGACCGCTTTTGTCGGACCATGGGGGATGAGTTTCGCCGCTAATCTCACACCCGACGACCAAACCGGTATCGGTCTGTGGACGGAAGAAAATTTTATTAATGCCCTGCGAACCGGTAAGCATATGGGGTTGGGCCGGCCGCTCTTACCTCCAATGCCCTGGTATAATCTGGCGCATGCCAAAGATGAAGATTTGAAGGCGATTTTTGCTTATCTGAGATCGATTAAACCGGTAAAGAATCTGGTGCCCGGCGCCGTTCCCCTGGCCGACCTGCAAAAAAAGCCATAAATCGAAACAGGCCGGGGCTGGTTGAAACCGCAAAGACGCAAGGGAGGCGCAAAGAACGCAAAGTTTTTTTTAGGGATTTTAAATTTAGATTTAATCTTAAAACCAAGTAAAAACTTTATTGTTAAGTTTATTTTTTTATCAGTAATCAAAAGAACTTGGATTAAACCTAAGACCTTCGATTTATGACTTAAATAAATATATAAATAAAGTCAGAGCGTTCTTTGCGCCTCCCTTGCGTCTTTGCGGTAAAAAAAATATAACCACTTTGCTAAAAGAACCTCCAGATTGCCTAGTTGGGATTTTTTACCGTTTCGGCTATCTGCAGGGCGCGGGTGGTTGTATAATATTTGGCGATCATGTTCGGTACCTCCCAGCCCGGAAGTTTACCGTCAACCAGATACTGCAGGTACTTTTCAGTCACCTGGCCGAAATGGGCTTCATGGCCGATATGGTATTTATCGGGAATTTGCACCCGCCAGCGATTTCCTGATTTTTGCAGTTTCAGCCCCGCATATTTTTGTGCCAGCTTATCAATCGCCTGCTGTAAGTCTTTCTCATCGACATCCGCCACCGTTTCGATATAGAGCTGTGGCTTATAATTTTCTTCTTTGCCCTGACTGATGATCAGGTTGGATTTGCTGCCACGCATTATGGAAAAATGCGTGTCTCCGCCGCCTTCCGGTGCCTGAAAATTCCATACTACCGATACTTTGGCATGGATCCCCTTAATCTTATATGAAATATCCCCGTTGGCATAAACTTTCAATGTGTTATTTTTTCCAATATCTTTTTTAAGATAATCAGGATAGGCAGACAGGCCTGTTGACTTGCTGAACTGTTTGGCAGTGATCATCGTCGGCCAGCGCCGGGCAACCAGAACTTCGATATCAGTCTGGTAATCAATTGGCTGATCCGGGAAACACTCCCATTGGACCATGTCGACGAGATGTGTTGTTACATCAACAATCCCCTCCCCTTGCTGGGTGACATCAAAATACCAGGGTGGACGTGTTAGAGGTTTACCGGAAACATATTTGAAAAAATGGTGAACACTTTCTTTTGTTACGGCGGGTACCTCGATACTTCCTGTCGTTAACTGACCGAACACCTCCGGCATTTGTGATAATGCCTTCTGCAGCGTAATGGTAATCTCATAGCGCTCCGTCATAATGTCGTAAAGCAGGACTCCCTGAATGGCTGCCTCGTCAAACGATGCTTTGAGCAGTTCGAAATTGTCGGCATTGATAGCCATCGGTTTATCCGCCAATACATTCAGTCCGGCGCCAATCATTTTACTGATATATTCCGTTTTTCTTTTATTATTTCCGGAAATAACCACCACATTGCCTGGCCGGGTGGCGAGCAATTTCTCCAGATAATCATCACCCCGATAGACATCCTCCCGCCAGTGTGTCGGATTTTCCGCGCGACTATTATAATTCTCTATGCGTTGCAGGTGCATCTGAACATCATTGCCTTCCGGTGCAAAAACATGTACCAGCGGATCGACCTGATCATACATGGTTTTCTGAACCAGGGCGGCATGAAAATGACCGGGATCGAGAGTGATCAGTTTAACTTCATTTTTAGCACCTGTAAACGCTGCTTTTTGTTCATCCACCGTCTGCGTCGAACAGGCAAAAAATAAGAATACCATAAGTATCTCCCATCGGATAGACAAAAATTGTTTGTACATAACGGCCTGCACTTTCTTGTTATTCATGCTGTTAAGAAATTTAATAATTGTGTCTGGATCATTAAAAAAATTACCATGAGAATGTCTGTTAACTTAAGCTGATCTGCGCCTTTAATTTTTTCCTTATCCGCTCAAGATTTAATACATGAAGGGAATTCGTTGTTTTTTATATTTTAATAAAAATTTTGTTTTTATACAGCCAGTAGCACAGATACCACAACCCGGCCCAGACAGTCAGGCTGGTGATCACGCCTACCGTCGGATCACTCGTCCATGAAAAAAATAAATGGCTGAACGGGTCAACTATTTTTCTGATCAACCCGGCACCACCGATAGAAAAAAACAGATAGATAAAGATACTGTTCATCCCCACAATTATGAACATCCTGGACCCGTTAATAAACAGTTTTCGTACATCTATCAGCCAGTAACAAAAGCATAGGACGAGCATGCACCAGCCGCCGCTGGCAAACACAAAAGATGAGGTAGCGATCTTCTTTATGATCGGTGTGATATTCGTCAGGTCAAGGGCATATCCGAGGACCAAAGCAGACAGTCCGGCGATGAATAAGAGACGGATCTTGTCGGCAGGGGAACGTTCACTCATCAATAACTTACCACAAAGCACGCCCCATACCGTGTGTGCAGTGGTCGATATAAAATTTAAGGTGGCCCACTCACTCGCTTTATCCACCCCTTCGATCTGATTATTAAACCAGGCACCTAGATTTTCGTAATTTACCCAGGGATGATTAAATCCTTCTACCGGAAAAAAACGATAGGCCAGATCTATCGATAAAAGGATGACCAGGGTGAAGATCAACTGAAATCTGAAACTTTTATCCCTGATCAGATAGGCAACCAGATAGGTAACAGATAATTGGGCAAGAACATTCTGAAAGCGAAAAACCAATTCACCCGCGGCGATAAAGTAGAGAGCCCATCCAAAAAACAATAAGAGAAACGAACGTTTCAGGGCATGACGGGTGATGGTCCTCTGAGGTTCTCCTTTTTTTAAGCGGTTGGTTACCGCAAAGGGTATTGCCACTCCGACGATGAACATAAAAAAGGGTTGGATCAAATCCCAGAAGTGTAAGCCGTGCCACTGATGATGGGTCAGCTGCGTCCCTATAAAGTGCATCAGCCCGTTATCCATTTCAAGAAGATGCTCGAAGAGCAGGGTTGATTCCCCCGCTAAAAGAAACATCGTAAATCCACGAAAAAAATCCACCGAAGTGACTCTGCCCGGTAGCGGAGAAATTGCTGCCAGCTCGTTTGTATTCGCAGCCATTGGTATCTTTCTTTGTTTAATTGTCTGAAGAATTTTGCTCAGCAAACAGTTATATTGACTGGTATCCCCGGATCACCCTTCATTGTGCTTAATTTTATTAATTTATAAGATGCAATAAATATCAATAAAATTCAATCCGAAACTAAAACATCACCTAAAATATCTATCATTTGCTTTCTGTTGAATGGCATCAAGCGTTACTTTTTAGACCATGAATCGGTCGGGAGCACCTATGTAATGCCGGATGGGTGAGGACTATCAGATAAAAATCATTGGTTTCAAAAATGATTCATTGTATATTATGGTGTAATTTCGTTCTTCATTGTAATTTTAAAAGACAAATCATTAATACATCCGTGTATACCATTACATGCAGATCAATTATTAAGTTACAGAATTTCCAGACAAGAGTAATTAAATTAATGAGGGATTATTTATGAAAAAGTTACAGAGTGTCAATGGTGTATTTGTTTCATTTCTCATGTTCATTTTTTCACTATATTCTTTCGCTACTGCTCAGGTTTCCGCATATGAATGGGCAGACATGATCAGCGGATCGCTGGTCGACGAAAGTTATTCAATTGCTGCTGATAAGGATGGTAATTGTTATGTGACCGGCGTTTTTAATGGTTCAGCAGATATCGGCGATACAACTCTAACCGCCCGAGGAGTGACAGATATTTTTCTGATTAAATATAATGATAGGGGAGATATTATATGGATTCGGCAGGCCGGCGGAACACAGGATGATGACAGTTATGCTGTACATATCAGTCCGGATGGTTACTGCTACTTGACCGGAAGTTTTGCCGATACAGCCTTTTTCGGAAACGACACACTGCTCTGTTTTGACAACAATATTTATTACTTTGACATTTTTTTAGCTAAATATACCCTGGATGGTGATCTGGTATGGGTCACCCGCGCCGGTGAGGAATTCTGGGATGAAGCATTTGGTGTCTGCAGCGATCTTTCCGGGAATGTATTCATAACCGGCTCCTACTGGGGATCGGCAAAGTTTGACAATATCACACTCTCCGGCCTCTACGGGATGGGTGCTACCGATGGTTTTGATATATTCGTCGCTAAATACGATTCCAGCGGAAAAGCCCTGTGGGCCAACAGGATGGTCGAACGGGGCTGGGATCGCGGCTCTGATGTGGCGGTGGATCCTGCCGGAAATTGTTATGTGACCGGCGGCTTTCAGACCGCCCTGCTCTTTGGTGGATTCGGGGGCCCCTCTCTGACGGTAACGGGCAGCAGTGGAGACGAAGATGTTTTTCTCGTAAAGTACGACAGCGATGGCAATTTTGTCTGGAAAACCTCGGGCGGTGGCTCTGGATTAGATCAGGCCCGGGCACTTACCCTGGATACTGAAAATAATATATACCTGACCGGCGTTTTCAATGATACCGCTGCCTTTGATTCCACTCGCCTGGTATTTTCCCATGGTTTCACTGATGCCTTTCTGGCCAAATATGACCCCGAAGGTCATCTGCTGTGGGTGCGTGGGGCTGGTGGAGAAGGGGAAGACGGGGCCAACGATGTCATCACAGATAAGATGGGTAACATATATATCTGTGGTTATTTTAGCGGACCTGCTTATTTCAATGAGCTGCCGGTCATCGGAGGCGGACAGTTCATTGCTAAATACAACAGCAGCGGAGAGGTTTTGTGGGTAAAACAGGTCGCTGAAGTCACCAATCTGGCTAAATCACTCGCCCTGCTGCCTGGTGGTGATCTTGTTCTGACCGGTGTATTTGAAAATACAATGACGTTGGGCAGCACGGTTCTCAATGGTCATGGACAAAGTGATGTCTTTGTGACTAAATTGGACACGGTTAACGTTACAACGATCACCGCGCCTTCTCTGTCAACCCCGCATTTTTATTCTCTGTCACAGAATTATCCGAATCCGTTTAATCCTCATACGGCAATAATTTATGAGCTGCCGATGAGCGGGCGGGTGGATTTGATCATATTTAATGTTTTGGGAGAGAAAGTAGTGACGCTGGTCTCCGAATGGCAACAGGCAGGCAGGTATCAGGTGGACTGGGAGGCGAATGGATTTGCGAGCGGCATTTATTACTATCAGTTACGCACAGGATCGGGATATATTCAGACAAAAAAAATGATATTATTGAAATAGTATCATATGATACTAACTATAAATAACGACCGTTGTCTTCTGATAAAATAAAGATTTGACAGGATAACAGGATAACAGGATAAACAGGATTCCTTAACTGAAATTAAAGTAGAAACGTCCCGGCGGGACGTCTCTACATATAAATACCTTCTTTTAAATTATAAATAATCATGTAAATCCTGTGATCCTGTCTAAAAAGTAAATCTCCGTATCAAATGATACCAATTATAATGAAGGACATTTGTCGGTATAGTAAATAGTATCAAAAAACTAAGAAATGGAATGATCCCGCTAAAAAATTCTTTGTGATAAACCCGTTTTATCAGGGGATGGACACGGTAAGGTTGTATTTTAATTGAAAAGTTTTTGAATCATATTCGCCTTCGCCTATTTCATAGGCGATTCTGTATTTTCCTTCAGGCAACTGTATCTTACGTGAGCCCAGGCTGGAAAAGACCATCCGCTTGTTTTCATCATAGATAAGAAAGTTGATATCCGGATAGCGGGCTGAGATCCACACCGTATAAAATTTCAGCAGGGAAATCGTGCCAAGGGTCATATCCTGATCAAGGCTGATCGTATCCAGGTAGCTTTGATATCCATCCATCTGTAATTCAAGATTCACCGTGTCACCGCTAAAGATATGAAGAGTGTCCGGTGTGTGCGAAGACTGTACCCCATTGATTAAGATAACCGCTCCCTCTGGTTCGGTCTGAATAAAAAGGGATCTGGTATTATATTTGAGCGGTATGCTAAGGGTCTCTATTTCCGCCGGTTGGAGGGTAAAATCGGTCCGGAAAGGCAAAATATGGTGGTCCAGTGTTTCAATGCTGTATCTGCCTGCCGGTAAGTTGCTGAGCTGACCGGGAGCCTGCACCGTATCGGTCTTTTGCGATTTCCAGGATTTTAATCCCACATTGATGAGTTCACTGCCCTGGTTTGGTTGCAACCGCAGAATGATTTGCCCGGGTTGCTGAACATGATAGCGGTAATAGACCAGGCTGGCTGAGCATAGAAACAGCTCCAGAACCGCCAGCTGAAAATAACCGTTGCGGAAAAGTGATCTGCCGGGTTCAGACAGGGTGCTGACAATCCCGCTAAACAGAAGAACCAGAAACAGGAGAGCGGCGATACCCGCCGGCCAGATATGGTCTTTGACCACTTTTGCTGCATTGAACAACAGGGTATTTTCAAATATGGCGATAAGGAGAACAACTGCCAGCGAAGTTAACAGAAAAAGTACTGTAAAAAAAAATCGGAGTTTTATCATGCGTTTTATCTCATATTTGATGAAAACATGTCATTAAAAAAAAATGCAAAAAACTTTACAAAGATGGGAGAAGCTATCCATTGTTGATCGGAATAGCAAGCAAATTATCATCCGTCTGATTTATATGACGCTATCGCAGTAAAATCATCTTCTTCACGTCCTGAAATTCGCCGCTCCTAATGTGATAGAAGTAAATGCTACTTGATAAATACTGTTGAAGCAGCAAGTTGATCACTCCTTAAACCGCCCACTAAGATATCGAGATTGCCGTCTAAATTTAAAAATGCCCCCTCCGGTTTCTGCGCAAATAAAAAGTTGAACAAAGCACAGAAAAAAATGAAACATTTAAAAAAAATTAATGTATATTATGGGAACCTACCTAACGGTAGGTATAATTTAGACCTGTATAGTGAATTAATTATCAAGTAAAGACTTCTGGTCAAAATGGAAACGTCCGGTAAAAAGGTAATCAATGAGATTGACACCAAAACCAGGATATTCAATGTAGCGGCCCGTCTGATCAGTCAGAAGGGCTATCATGCCGTTTCGATGCGCGAGATCTCTGAACAATCGGGTGTCTCCAAACCGACG
>Ga0307424_1000806_pt1 | contig 16627 bp, 15 predicted proteins | sample SalMarWE160320MG_FD_202157 | JGI IMG/M metagenome (GOLD analysis project Ga0307424, IMG submission 202157) | Salt marsh sediment microbial communities from the Plum Island Ecosystem LTER, Massachusetts, United States - WE1603-20 | ecosystem: Environmental > Aquatic > Marine > Intertidal zone >... | reverse complement strand
AACACCCCTTTTCAGATAAATTCAGATCATTTTCCGTCTCAGATAAAAATAGACCGCGCTTCAATGATAATGAGAACCTATTGTTCTCACAATAAACTGCATTTTAATATTCCTCTAACGTGCTGCAAGTTTTCGATCAGCCAATATACCTGTGACGGCTAAAAGCCGATTCCATACCCTTTCAACTCTTTATACTTTGTTATCTATGATGATTGAATTCCCTGTGGGAATTCTGTCATTAACCTATTTATCAGTAACTGTTTTATATGCGGCAGGAGTAAGAAAATGAAAGATTTTGTCGATACCACGATTCAGATTGTTTTTTTACTTGTTGGATTGGGATTAGGATTCTGCTTGCTTTATTTTTCTTTCCGCTCACCCGGCAAAAGCCAGGACAAGGGGATTGAAATAGATAACCAGGATCCAAATAAAAAAACGGCAGGTAAGATTTAAATACACATTTTAGGTGATGACAGAAGCAAAATATTTTAAGGAGATAAAAATGTTAGGATCAATAGGCACTGGCGAATTAATGATCATTATGTTTGTAATATTGCTGTTATTCGGCGCAAAGCGTTTACCGGAGCTTGCCCGTTCTGTGGGTAAGAGTATGGCCGAATTCAAGCACGCCGTAAATTCTGCAAGCGATGACATTAGACAGGAGCTTCGCAAGCCGGAAGCCTGACATAAAAGGTACAATTCTTATTTTTGACGGGTTGTTTTTTGTGTATATTAAATGCAGGACTCTCTAAAAAGTCCATGGTATAACTTTAATAGGGAGAATATGATGCAGGTCAGATAGATTTTTATTTGTTTTATCTTTGCAGCCTGTCTTTCAAATCCCCTGTCAGCAGGATCCTCACTACCGGTGGACACCACCCGTGCAGACAGTATGACAAAAATTGAACCGGCTTTCAAAAATGTGAATGTTCTGGTTGAAACGGAATGGGGTTCTACAGACAAACGTGTGGGTGTGGACGTCTATGTAAAAGTGAAGGGTAAAAAACCCTATGAAATTGAAATGAGAAAAGGCGAGCTTCAGAAATGCTCCGTCACTTTAATGTCAGGGGTTACCGTTACAATCCTCGATCCAAAGACAGGGCGTGTCTTGAAAAAGTACTAAGCGGAAAAATAAAAGCCGCAAAGGATGGGTTGGGCTTGGGGTCTCACATGAAGTCAAAGACACTTTGCGGCTTTCATGGATTGGAAAATCGAGCACCCGATAGACCTGAAACGGCTGAAATCAGAAAGAATAATTATTGCTTTCAAGTATCTTTTCAGCTCATACGGCAGACTTTCGTCAACAATTATAATAAATTTAAAAAAGACGTGCAATATTTTATTTAGCTCTCTTACCGGGTGACCGCTACCTTAAAAATATATTGAAAGGATCAGTGCGCCGGCTGATTCCAGGCCTAATCCGGTAATTCTTCCCTGCCGGGTTGTTACCGTTGTTGTCCCCTGCGTCACCTCCTGGTCCTTCTGGGAAACGGAAATATAGCCAAGCCTGTACTCAGCGGCCAGACTTAACTGGTCAATAATAAAGATCTCAACTCCAAGCAGGGCAAAGATGGAAAACTGTGTACCTCCATAATAGCCAAGTTCACCATCCTGGTCATTTTTTATAATTACCTGCTGGGTGATGTCCGCTGCGGCTGTCTTTCGTTCAGTCGAACTGAAGGCAAATCCGACCCCGCCGCCAAAATATGGATTGACGCGCGACGTATCAAAATGGACTTCTACGGCTCCTGAAATACCAAAAAGGCTGACATCACGCGTGCCGTCGATGCCACCGTCTCCCTGAAAGGGAATTTCCTGGCTGATGTCCATAAATTGCAGGCTGCCACGCACAGCCATCTTATTGGTCAGAAAATATTTACCTCCCAACCCGCCGTTATAAGAACCTGCGCCAAGATCGGCAAGACCACTGAATTCAAACAGCAAAGCTTTTGAACCGGCTTTAAAATAGCCCTGATTTTGCTGTGCGAATGAAATGGTGGAAAATAAAATCACACTAAGCATGATTTGTAAAAATCTTCGCATGGTGCCTCCTTCTTAGTCATTAATGAAAAAGGTAAGATGAATTATTAGCACCGAAATTCCTTTCGTTTCCCCAACGAAGCACCGGACGCGCCCGGCTGGTTTGTCAAAATAAGTCCCGACTAATGAAGTAAGAGTTCTAAAAGAGAAATAGAATTATTTTCTAAGCGAAAAACGCAACTCTCTGTCGCTGATCTGTGCATTGGTATAAGGCATGTATTCGGCCGGGTAGCCAACTTCCCAGGGAGAGGGACCTACATATTCTGATTTTTGACCTTTAATCCGGATATATCCTGCTGTTGATACTGTAACAATGGCAAATAACGGATCTTTATAGGGGGCAGTATACTTGATCCATTTGAATTGTCTGTCAATATCTTCACTGTAGCGGATATGGGCATATTCTTCCCCCAGCCATTTATACGACATCGAATTAATGGTGACATACCAGATACCATTAACCTCTTCTGCCCAGTCATTATGGGTATGACCGTTGAAGCTGGCAATAACTCTGTTATCTTTCGCCTGCCGGTTATGATTCTCAAGAATTGAGCGAATTTTCTGAGCATTTGTAATGGCTTCCGGCGGACCAATGGCCTGATGAGAGAAGAGAATAACAGGTTCCCTTGCCTGTGCAAGCTGTTCTTTCAACCAATTTTGCTGCTCAGGACCGATGTAGGCCCGATAGCCTTTTTGTTCAGGAAATTCCCTGTCATTGCCGTCAAGGACAATAAAGAAGAATCCGTTGAGATGAAAGGTGTAATAAGAATTTTTCATCTCCCGGTAGGCAAGTGCTGCTTCCAGTGAAGTACCCCCATCCATTTCATGATTGCCGATTACATGATATTTTTTCCCGGGATAGGCATTCCAGATGGCAAAGAATGGCCGGTATTTCTCATTCGGTGTACCGAAATCACCGAGTTCAATAATAAAATCCGGTTGTGCGGCTTTCATACTATCTATAAAAGTTGAAATGCGATGGGCTGAATCATGCATCGTCGGTAAGTGTACATCAGCACAGATGCCGAAGGAAATAACCTTTTCAGAAGGTGTTTGGGCGCATCTGAATGTGAGCAGTGAAAGGATTATCAGGATTAAGATTTTATACATGAACTGTTCCGGCTGATTGACGTTTAACTTAAATTTAAGGTATAATCTGTCAGATTGAAATAAAAAGTAAGTCTGCACGTGTTATTAGTCAATACAAACAATCAATGCTTTGCGGTTCATATTAAATTATGTACAGGTGTTTTTTGCAAGGCTTTGATACTAAAATTTTATTAATATACTTTCGTTTAACATTCAGACTGTTCAATTTTAAAAATTGGTAGATCCACAGAATGGAAAAAAGACTGATACATGACTGGCTGCCGATGAGCGTGAAGGAAGTACACGCCCGGGGTTGGGATCAGCTGGACGTAATTCTGATCAGTGGAGACGCTTATGTGGATCATCCGGCATTTGGCGCGGCTGTTGTCGGCCGGCTCATTCAGGCCGCTGGTTATCGCGTGGCCATAGTCGCCCAGCCTAACTGGCAGGATGACGGGCGGGATTTCAAAAAGCTTGGAAAACCGCGCCTTTTTTTTGGTGTCACCGCCGGTTGTATGGATTCAATGGTTAATCATTATACCGCCCGAAAACGCCGGCGTTCGACCGATGCCTACACCCCTGGGGGATCCGCCGGTTTCAGGCCGGATTATGCAACGACCGTTTACAGCAAAATTTTAAAATCATTGTATCCGGATATACCGGTAATTATAGGCGGTATCGAAGCTTCGCTGCGCCGCGTAACGCACTACGATTATTGGTCAGATCATTTGAAACCATCGGTACTGATTGAAAGCGGCGCAGATCTCCTGGTTTATGGCATGGGCGAACAACCACTGAGGGAAATCCTCCGCCTGATGGACAGAGGCGTACCTATCGATTCCCTGAAAACAATCGCACAAACCGCCGTGACGGTAGCATCCGGGCAGGATATTCCGAAAGTAAAACATTGGGAAACCCTTGAATTAAACGGACATGAATCATGCCTTAAAGATAAACGTATCTTTGCGGCTAATTTCAAGAAAATCGAACAGGAGTCGAATAAGCAGTTTGCCAGACGTCTGATCCAGACCTCCCATAAGCGGGTGATTATCATCAATCCCCCTTATCAAACGATGAGTGAGGCGGAGATCGATGCTTCATTTGATTTGCCCTACACAAGAATGCCGCATCCGAAATATAATAAGAGAGGGCGGATTCCCGCCTATGAAATGATACGGCATTCGCTGAACCTGCATCGGGGTTGTTTCGGTGGATGCAGCTTTTGCACGATCTCCGCCCATCAGGGAAAGATGATTGCCAGCCGCTCGAAATCATCCATTCTAAGGGAAGTTGATGAAATTGCACGTATGCCTGATTTCAAAGGCTATATCAGTGATATGGGGGGACCATCGGCGAACATGTATAAAATGAAGGGTAAAGATAAAAGCATCTGTGACCGCTGTGTCAGCCCCTCCTGTCTGCATCCGACCATCTGCCATAACCTGGACACCAGTCATCAAGCAATGCTGGATATCTACCAGGCAGTGGAAAAACATCCTAAAGTAAAAAAAGCATTTGTTACCAGCGGTTTGCGCTATGATCTGCTGGTAAGAAGACCCAATAATAAAAGCGAAGATTCCACTCATCAGGCTTATCTGACCCAGTTAATAACCAGACATGTTTCCGGAAGGCTGAAAGTGGCACCGGAGCATACCTCGGACGATGTATTAAAAATAATGCGGAAACCCTCCTTTAAATATTTCTATGAGTTTAAAAAACACTTTGAAAGGATCAGCAAAAAAGCCGGTCTTCGCCAACAGCTGATCCCCTATTTTATTTCCAGTCATCCCGGTTCCACGCTGGAAAGTATGGCCCATCTGGCTTGTGAAACAAAAGAGATGGGATTCAGGCTCGAGCAGGTACAGGATTTTACCCCTACCCCGATGACGGTTGCCACGGTTATTTACTATTCAGGGTATCACCCCTACACACTCAAACCGGTTTATACGGCACGATCTGTGCAGGAAAAAACGGATCAAAACCGCTTTTTCTTCTGGTACAAACCTGAACACAAAGGCTGGATCAGAAACACTCTGATGAAAATAAATCATTCGGACCTTATTGAGCGGCTGTTGAAAACCGAAAAAAAATGAATTGGCATGAGTATAAAGGTATCAGTTGATTCCCAATAACATGGTTGACAAGCCATCCAAACTGCTCATTACCCGGGGAATAAAGGTTTGCCAGGCCTCACAGAATTATTAGCATTGTCTAAAGCGAATCTGTATACTTTGACTGATTACAAAAAGGAGGGCGTTAAATGAAACGTCGTGATCTGTTAAAATCAGGGGTCACTGCCCTTATGGCTTCTTTGGCTGGCAAATCAGCTGTCGGCAGCCCGTTATGGAGGAGCAAAGATCTGCCTCAGCTTGTCAAAAGAAAATACACTGACGGTCTCGATCTTTCGATTATAGGATTCGGTGGCATTGTGGTGTGCGGCATGGAACAAACAGAAGCAAACCGAATGGTTGCCTATTCCATTGATGCCGGTGTCAACTATTTTGATGTGGCACCATCCTACTTTGATGGTGAAGCAGAAGAGAAGCTGGGGGAAGCAATCAAGCCATACCGGAAGGACATATTCCTGGCCTGTAAGACAACTGAGCGTGATGCAAAGGGTGCCCGCAACGAATTGGAAATTTCTTTAAAACGTACTGGTGTCGATCATTTTGATCTCTACCAGTTCCATGCCGTGAAGGATATGGAAGATGTTGAAAAAATTATGGGACCGGAAGGCGCTGCCGAGACCTTTCTGAAAGCGCAGAAAGAGGGAAAAATCAGATTTATTGGTTTTTCTGCTCATTCTGAAGAAGCGGCCATTGAACTGCTCAACCGTTTTTCAGTCACCTCCGTTTTATTCCCGATTAATTATGTCAATTATGCCAGAGCGAATTTTGGGCCAAAGGTTGTGGAAAAGGCAAAAGAAAAAGGTGCAGCAAGACTGGCTCTGAAAATGCTGGCATATACGCCCCGTGAAGAAGACGAATTAAATAAATATCCCAAATGCTGGTACCGGCCGATCGATGACGAGACTCTGGCTGAAAAAGCGCTTCGCTTTACGCTCTCCCAGGATATTACGGCGGCTATTCCACCGGGAGACGAGCATTTATACGCAATGGCTCTGAATCTGGCGCGCCGGTTTACGGTTATGGATGAAAAAGAGCAGAAGGCGTTGTTATCTTCAACAGAAGGACTCAAATCCCTTTTCCCGCTTGCTTAATTCTTGTCTTGAATTCATCCGTACAGGGAACCAATATCAGAAAGTCTGACAGTATGGGTTACTTTTTTATACGCCGCCTGGCGAACAGAATGCCACGGTTTGTTTCCCACAAAGGCCAGAGTTCCTTCTCATTGTCTATTCCATTAGAATCAATTTTGCCTGGTAAAAAAAACTGTAAAAGCGGATGGTAACCCATAGTAGTCGCCCAGGTGCGGACATTGCGTAAAATCCTGATGGCCCAGGAAACGGAAACTCCTCTTGATTCTGGTACTTTTCGCAGAATAAATAAACTGGAAAGCCGCATCAGCGATGATAAAAGAAAAACTATTTTAAAAACAGAATCCCAGCCGAAAGGCAGGGTTCCTAATACCGTGCGAATATTGGATGCAAAAAGCCCTCCACTAATGGCGCCAAGCCCGGCGGCCACGCCGTTTACCATCGCCCACAAGGCAAAGTACATCGAGTTTTTTTGCCGCGGTGCCATGCCAAAGATCAGATTGACAGAACACAGATTATACCCGGCGAAGAAAAAGCCGCCTGCCATATGCAGCAAAGGAATCAGCATATAGATAGAATAATCAGCCGCTGTCGTAAATACCCAAATAAAAGGCAGAACAGCACCTGCCGTGGCGCTGATGATGGCAACCGGACGGTTACCGTGTTTATCGGAGAAATGACCCCAAAAACCCATACCGAACAGATCTGTCACTGCCGAACAGATAACCACCGAACTCACCAGCGTATAGGAAAGATGGAGATCGCGAAGCATATATACAATATAAAACGGCGATGAAAAGTTTACGGCAAAGGACCAGAACATACCGAAACGAAACATTTTTTTAAACGGTTCATTTTTTAAGGGCTCAGAAAAAATAGCTTTGATATCAATTGTTTCAGTAGCCGGTTCCTCAATATCAGGCTGTCTGGATAAAAGGGCCAGACTTATCATGCCAGCAACCACGGCCAGGAAGAAAATAATCAAAAACGACCAGGCCTGTGAGTAGCCGGGGAATGTATACCGGTACCAGTCCAGAAACAACCCCCCAAGCAGGGTGGTTAATAGGGTTATCATCCCTAATACACTGTTTCTCAGTCCAAAAAAACGGCCTCGGATAACGGGGGGGACCAGATTGGACATCCATGATAACCAGGCGACACCGGAAATTGATCCTATAACATGATGAATCAGGATAATCAGGATCATCAACGAAAGGAGTAAATTCCGCTGTTCATTAAAGAGTATTAATATCAGGACAATGATCGGTATCCACAAAGATCTGGAAAGAAAGGAGAAACGGATCGTAATTTTTTTCCTTTGTCCGAAACGCTCGACCAGCAGAGAACCGAATATCTGGGCAATATTGCTGAAAAGGGGGATAGAAGCAAGTAAACCGATCGTGAAATCATCAGCTCTCAAAATCAGAGCAAACGACGGTAAGAATATACTGCCGGTAAGGTTGGCATAAATATGGGCAAAAGAACCTTCTGCTACAGAATATTTTAGCCCTTTTTTGATGTCGGCATTACTTAAGGTCATTTTTTATATTATTTAATGATCCTGATCAATTGATTAAACAGTATAGTGCTGCTCTATTGAAGTCCCTTTGGGAGAAGGCCTCCCTTCGGGAGCGACTCTGCGTGAAAAATTCATGAATAGACCAGGTTATATATTTTTTATGGCAGCTTTTCAGATAGTTATCTCGATCAAAACTAATAAAGTTACATCTGCATGTATTCCAATTCAACTAAATGTACCATGGTCATTTCCGGTTTTCTGTAATCATCTGAAAGTTGACGGTGAGTGTGGAATGAAAAATATCGGAAGTTTTAACTATATGGCCTGAGATATAATAGAGTCTTGATTTATCACCGCTCAGAAAGGTCAAAAGCATACAAATCTGGTGAGTAAAACAAGTAGAGTAAGCAGGCAAAAGGTCTTTGAAAGAACTAGAGAAAGTGGTTACATACTTTTTATATAGTTTTTACAATTTTCATGCAGATTAAATATTCCGTTATAGAGCGGATGCAATAGTTCAGATCTTCTTACACAACCCATAAAACTTTTAAAACTTTTTAAACTCCAGCGTTCAAAACTGAAGATCGTATTCAGGACAAGGAAAATTCTTTCATAATCACCGAGCATGGCAAGTTCTTCGCAGAGAGCAAGCAAGATCACCTGTTTTTCCGGTTTGAGGTCCCCGATATTGTTGGTGGACAAATAATAATCAGGAAATGACAAGACACTACCGCCTTTGGAAATATATTTTTCGAATAAATTGAGCATTTCCAAATTGGACGTTGTGATAGTTGCTTTCATAGATCTTCACTTTCCTTAATATATCTCCTGTATTTCTATATTCGTCAGAAAGCTGAAAATCTTCATCTGTTAAAAAAATTTATTCAGAATTGATGATATAAAGAAGGGAAATCAATTAATACGAATGATATGGACTTTATCGAGAATATTTACAGAAATTTCCCTCATATCTTCAAGAGTTCTGGAAACCAGCCGGCGCGAGAAAATATAGTCCAGCCTGAAAGTCTGGAGGGGAGTGACTTTTGAGAAACTGGCCTTGATTACCGCGGAAGAACCATCCTGAAAAGAGGTAATCTCAATGATGAGATAAAGAGAATCTGTGGTTGTATAGTTGCGAAGCAGGCTGTCTTCTTTCACCAATGACCTCACTTCATCAGCGATGATAATACCTTCCTTGCAATTAAATCCATCAGTCATCACTCTTACCGGCATGGTTGAATCGTTACCTAGAACTGAGCCAGCGAGCAGAAGGAATATCAAAAACAACCGTGGTATTTTCATCTTTAAGATTCCTTATGACAGCTTGTAAAATTAAGCGAATTTCATAACATTATAAAAAAAGCACAAAATATCAAATGATCTTTATCACAATCTTAATTTTCCAGCCCGTTATTTAAGAAATAAATTTTGCAAAACACCCGTTTTACCTGAAACAAAATCCTTTTAGTATCACATACCGGTAACTTTCAGGCTATAAAGGGACCAACATTGATCAATGTGAGGACGTCTATATATGTCCGGATATGTCCGGCTTTTTTTCGGGTACCAGGCGAGGATATTATAATGTCGGACATCAGGCCAGACTAATGAATAGATCAACTACTAAGTAATATGGAAAAAACATGCTCCCCAAAATAATGGTGGTAGATGATGAACCGGATCTTGAGGTGCTTATTACCCAGAAGTACCGTAAGAAAATCCGCAATAATGAAGTAGAATTTATTTTTGCCAATAACGGGGTTGACGCGCTAAAAAAGCTGAAGAACAACGGAGATATTGATATTCTGCTTACGGATATCAATATGCCGGAAATGGATGGTTTAACGCTTTTGGCAAAAATTAATGAAGATTATCCCCTCTTAAAAGCAGTCATCATTTCCGCCTATGGAGATATGGCGAATATTCGTCTGGCCTTTAACCGGGGAGCCTTTGATTTCCTGACCAAGCCCATTGATTTTGAAGATCTTGCCATTACTATTGATAAAACACTTAGTGAAGCGCGGCTCATCAAGCAGGCGGTAACGGACAGGGATCGTCTGGTTGCCATTCAGAATGAACTGGAAGTGGCCAGAGAAATCCAGTCAGCGATGGTCCCGCAAATCTTTCCCCCATTTCCAGAACGAAAAGAATTTGATATCGTTGCCCGGATGAGGCCGGCAAAAAAAGTTGGCGGAGATTTTTATGATTTTTTCTTCATCGATGACAAACATTTAGGATTTGCCATCGGTGATGTCTCCGGCAAAGGGGTTCCTGCCGCACTCTTTATGGCTGTCTGCCGGACCCTGCTTAAAGCTACGGCGCTTGAAAACCTGCCTCCCGATGCCTGCTTGTCCCGTGTAAATAAATTATTACGGGCAGAAAAGAAAAATGCCATGTTTGTGACCATTTTCTACGGAATTCTCAATACAATGACGGGCGAAATTCAATATTGCAACGGTGGTCACAATCCACCATATGTTTTAAATAATCAGGGCCATATCCGACAAACAGAACTGACTGATGGATTTGTAATCGGGGCGATATCAAAATCCACTTATAAAGCAAATTCCATCCGGTTGAATCCGGGAGACAAACTGTTTATGTATACAGATGGTGTCCCGGAGGCCACGAATCCTGAGACAGATATGTATATGGACGAGCGTCTGGGGAAATGCCTCTTAAGACTGAAGGATCGATCTATTACCGATCTGGTTCAGGGAGTCCTTGATGACATTGAGATGTTTACAAATGAGGCAGCACAGGCAGATGACATAACTGTGATGGCCTTAAAATACCTGTAACGGTAGGCAATTCATAAATTGATCAGCGACTTGATCTCCTGCGGATGAAGATATTCATCTTGCCTATCTGGCCTGCGTGCGCAGGATGCCAGTTTTGATGTAACCATTGAAAAGGATTTTGATACAAATCTTGATAAATTAACGGTCGTTCCGCAGGTTATCAGCCGTGTATTTTTGAATATCATCAGCAACGTTTTACAGGTGGCCACTCAGGGTTTTTATATAACGGGCTTATACCGTGTCCGGTTTAACAAATTATAGACTTTCCCAAATCCGTAAGTAAGCGGATTTCCGGCAAATTTACCTGTTTCAATTACCAGATTTTTTATAAAACCACGATCCTCTATCGATTTGTCCTCTATCAGTTTGTCAAAGGTTTTTTCCCAGACGTATCCGATCGGATTTAAGGCGACAAGGGCGAAATTTACAGTTTTATCCAGAGATATCTTGCGAATGACAGATATTAATTTTACAGTAATGTCTGCGGTGATGTGTTTAGTGGCTTTAAATACCATGGCGGGGGCCGGGTAAAGTTTGTTCGGCGATTCAAGCAACGTGAGCCGGCAGTAATTCTCAGTAATATAGGAAATACGGTTAAGCAATAAAGCATTTAGAAAACCATCGGCAATTGATCCGAGTATTTTCTCGATAAAAGGTATACTTTTTACACCATCTGAGGCCAGTTTGGTAATGATTTCATCGGAAACGTACTCGATGCCTTCCGATCCGGCGATGGCCATTGAATAATATATCTTTTTTGTGATCGTAAAAAGATCCCGATTGGTCACGCGTCCGTTATAGAGAATAAAGATTTCCTTGACCAAGTTTATGCTGTAAGATAATACCAGCATGGCGTCGATGAATCCGTTTTGGGAGATGCTTGAACTGTAAAATAATTGGGCCACATATTTTCTGCGGATTTGTTCACATGCATTGACCAGTTTTTCAACGGCTTGATTGTAAAGGATGCGTGGATCATCCGTTGGATGAGTGGAAGTAAAAAAATCCTTAAGATGTTTATTTTTTTCAAATCGCTTCAATCTCAATTCGATCAGTTTCATTTCCTGGGACTTATCTGTTACCGGACCCGGTATGACCGGCATGGCTAAAATCCGGTAGAAGGGAATGATGATAAAATAGACCGTGACGGCACAGATCAGGCCCAGTATCAAATAACCGGCGACCGGATGAAACGTATAACTGTAATAATATAGTTCAAGCAGTTCACGGAAAATGATATAAATAAAGAACAGTGAAATAAAAAAGACGATTCGTTTCAGAAATTTCATGAATTGATCTCCTCTAATTACTACGGGAATATAGGCAGAAAAAAAGGCACTATGCCAGTCAGAAGAAAATATAGACTCATATACCGATAGCCGTTAAACTAAAATTTGAAGAGGACGAAATTACAATCTGCGGGGTCTGTAAAGCCTGTGTACCGGTGATCTTCAGGCGGTCTTTAATTGAAGTTCAACCGTATTATTCTCCTTTTTATCTAATGTTTTGTTGAGAGCGCCGACTATATACCAATAAACTTTCGATTTCCGATTTATACTCGTAAAAGATTATTCTGGCCATTAAATGAGGAAAACACTCAATTAAACGTGGAGGTTTATATGCGTAAGGGAATGTTAACGATCTTTACCCTTGTCATCTTTCTGATACTCATGACATCTCTATCTCAGGCACAGAGCCAGTCCTGGAATTTTAACATCAAGGGCGGCCTCTTATTGCCCGGTACGGTTACAATCGAAGGCTTTGATGTTGATACGGATATGGGCTGGATTGTAAATACCGCCTTTGATGCACTGATCGTGGAAAAATTATCGATGGGCGGTTATTTATTTTATGCCGGCACTTCCCCGGAGGAATCCGATGAATCGGCCAATATACTGGCCATCGGCGGTACAATCAAGGCGCGTTTCACCTTACAGGGCGGAACACAGATACGACCGGGTGTGATCCTTGCCTATCAAATGGTTAGCGGGGATGTATTTGATGATGTGAGCGGATTGGATGTGGGATTTACCGGGGAAGTCGCTTTCCCATTGAAGAATAAAAATGCGATTGTCGCTGAGATCGGTTTTACTACCCAACCCGCCGGTGGAAATGCGGATGCGGATGTCACCTGGTCACCGATCTTTTATTTGACGCTTGGTTATGAGTTTGGTGGATAGTGCTGTTCCGGGTACCGGATACTGGATTCTCGATCCAGTACCCGGTATCCAGTATCCCCGATAAAAGCGTTAACCTCCGGTTAACAAATCGGGACTAAATCGTCCAAGATTTAGCCAATATATTGCCTATATCAAGTACCGAGAATCCAGTAATTCTGTTAAAAAAAGTTTAATTTTCTTTTCTCAGACATAAAAAGTTCTTATAATACCCTCAAGTTATCGTCTGTTTATCTGTTAATGCCTGCCTGCCATAATCCAATAAGAGGATAATATTATGCATTTCACAAATCTGGCTGAGATGTTTTACACAAAAAAACAAACTTATCCCGAACATATTGCCTACCGTTATAAATCAGAGGGCAAGTGGATAGCGGTAAATTTCAAAAAGGCTGTGGAGACCGCAGAATTATTGAGCGGTGGGTTTGCTTCTCTGGGAATTGAAAAGGGAGACCGGATCGCTATCGTATCGGGCAACAGAATGGAGTGGGCGCTGGCAGATTATGCCTCCTTATTTCTGGGTGCCATACTGGTCCCTGTATATCCATCACTGATGCCGCATCAGATTGCTCATATTCTCAATGATGCGCAGGCGAAACTGGTCATTGTAGAGGACGGCACCCAGGTGAGCAAAATTGAAAAAATACGCTCACAGCTTCATACAGTTGAAAACATTTTTGTCATCGAAGAATTTGACAACCGTGAAGATGAAACCTGGCCCTTGCTATCCTTTCTGGAAAGGAAGGGCAGCGCTTTTTTAGAAAATCACCGGGATTATATCCCCGGGCACATCAAAACCGTCCGGCGGGAGGATGTGGCCACAATTATCTATACGTCCGGTACAACCGGCGAACCAAAAGGTGTCGTTCTGAGCCACAAGAACTTTTTTGCTAATCTGGAATCGGTTTCCGAGCTCTTTGACTGTTACCCTGAGGACGAATTCCTCTCCTTTTTGCCGCTGAGTCATATTCTGGAGCGAACCGCGGGGCATTATTTTTCGTGTTATCATGGGGCTACCGTTTCTTATGCGGAAAGCATCGATAGTTTACCCGATAATTTAGTCGAGATCAAACCGACTTTGATGATCTCTGTTCCCCGTCTTTTTGAAAAAATGTATGGCCGTATCCTGGAAACGGTGGAGAGTGGTTCCCCACTCAAGCGCAGGATCTTTTATTGGGCGCTGCGCAGCGGACGGACATACATGAAGTATCAAATGGCCGGAAGGGCGGCGCCATTATCTGTAAGGATCAGACAATCTGTGGCCTATAAACTGGTATTCCACAAGTTGAAACAACGTTTGGGGGGACGAATTCGTTATTGTATCAGTGGCGGGGCACCGCTGCCGGCAACTATTGGTGAGTTTTTTAATGCCGCCGGGCTGACCATTCTGGAGGGATATGGTTTAACGGAAACCTCGCCCGGGATCGCTTTTAACCGGCCGGATGCCTATAAATTCGGTGCTGTCGGCCGGCCCCTGCCCAATGTTGAAGTAAAAATTGCTGAGGATGGAGAGATCCTTACCCGCGGTGATCATGTGATGCAGGGATATTATAATAAAGAAGAAGAGACGAAAGAGGTGATTGATTCGCAAGGATGGTTTTACACCGGAGATATTGGATTTCTCGATGAAGATGGCTTTCTGGTGATCACCGATCGTAAAAAGAATATGATTGTGACGTCGGGGGGTAAAAACATTGCTCCTCAACCGATTGAAAACTGTCTGCTGACCAGCCAGTTTATTGAACAGGCGGTGGTGATCGGTGACCGGCGAAAATTTTGTTCAGCAATTATAGTCCCGTCACGTGCGGCTGTGGAGACCTGGGTGCAGCGGGAAGGTATTGTCATGAATGACTATGCCTCTCTGCTGTCAAATGAAAAACTGATAGTCTTCATGCAGGGTGAAATTGACCGCCTGACCGAGAGTTTTGCCAGTTTCGAACGGATCAAAAAGTTTTGTCTGCTGCCGGAGATGTTCTCGCAGGACGGCGGCGAACTGACCCCCAGCCTGAAAATCAAGCGGCGCATCGTGGAAGAAAAATATGCGGCGGAGATAGAAAAGATGTATAGAGATGATTAAAATTTTCACAGTACTTACCTTCCCAAATATTCAGCCAAATCATTTTTTTGTTGACACGCAAAAAGCTTTGACTTATATTTAACCAACATTAGTTAAACGATTAACCTAAAAAGTTATGATTCCCACTATCAAAGATGTCGCCAGGCAGGCGAATGTTTCTACGGCTACTGTTTCTCTCGTCCTCCAGGATCATAGGCGTATCAGCCATAAAACAAAACAAAAAGTGCTGCGTGTCATCCGCGAAATGAATTACCGGCCTTCCAAAATGGCCCGCGGCCTAGTCATGCGCCAGACGCAGAATATCGGTTTTATTTTGACAGACAATCACTTTTTAAAAACGGAACCCTTCTATACGTATATATTTTTGGGTACAGAGTTTGAAGCTCGTGGACATGAATATTATATTCTGCTTAATACGATACCCACTGTATACAATGATGAAGACTGCCTGCCTCGTTTTGTAAAAGAAAATAATGTAGATGGAATTATTATCGCCGGGAAAGTGCCTGCTGAAATCATCGCCTGTATCATGCCCTTTCACATTCCTCTTGTTTTTGTCGATTATTACCCGCCTTCAGGGGATTACTTTGCCGTATTGATTGATAATATAGATGGTGGATTTAAGGCGACAGATCACCTGCTCAGTCTGGGCCACCGTCGCATTGCCTTTATCGGCGGTGATCTGGATCATCCCAGTATTTATGACCGTTTTCAGGGTTATCGGAATGCACTTAAAAAAGCCGGAATACCTTTAGATGATCAAATAATTATTACTTCTGAGAAAGCAACAAGCCGTGAATCGGGGGCGCATGCGGCAAAAGAGCTCTTCTGCCATGGGAAGGATGTGACCGCTGTTTTTGCCTGTAATGATGCGATGGCGATCGGAGCCATGCAATATTGCAAATTTGCGGGAATACTGGTCCCGCAGGATGTTTCGATAGTTGGATTTGACGATGTGGAAACGGATTTAAGCGAATATACCCCTTTGACAACTTTAAGCGTCCCTAAAATTGACATGGGTAGTCAGGCGACCAAAATGATGGTCGATATTCTTGAAAATAAAATAAAAAAACCACATAAGGTTTTGATACCTGTCGATTTGATCGTTCGCGATTCTACAAAAATCAGAAACTAATCATACCGACAGAGCGGGAAAAATTCCCAGCAAGGTAATGAATCGTTGCTGACAACGGATAAGACGCCATAGTATTTTTCAATATTGATCAGGCTTACTTTATATAAATCATACCTGTTTTTGGAAAAAACTTTTACTTTTCTCGACTATAGCATGTGTTGTGATACCTGTAAAAAATAAAATGTCAAATCAAAACAGCAAAGGAGGAAAAAGGCCAAATAGTTAATAATTTGCAAAGCTATAAAGAAACCAAAAAAAGGAGAGTTTATGGAACAGAACCTTAAACAATTGATACGGGGAGTTGCGGGGCTTGTAATAATTTTATCTCTGATTGCTCCTTCACTGATATTTGCACAATATAAAATAGCAGATATTGGCGGCTTTGAGTCGGACCTGCCCTCCTACTGGACAAAGGGCAGTGAGCCGGGTGGTGCAACGCTGACCTGGGCGACGGATGAATTCCGGAGTCTGGGGCGGTCATTGAAGATCAGCAAGGAAGTGACCGGCGAAGCGGCGGCCTGGGTATCGGAGAATATGTGCGACCAGTGGACGCCGGTCCATGCAAAAGATCT
>Ga0307424_1000805_pt1 | contig 16634 bp, 13 predicted proteins | sample SalMarWE160320MG_FD_202157 | JGI IMG/M metagenome (GOLD analysis project Ga0307424, IMG submission 202157) | Salt marsh sediment microbial communities from the Plum Island Ecosystem LTER, Massachusetts, United States - WE1603-20 | ecosystem: Environmental > Aquatic > Marine > Intertidal zone >... | reverse complement strand
CCCGCGGCCGTCCGAGCCGTCCCAAAGGGCCGACCGTTCACCCGCCGCCATCCTACCCGCCATCAGGGTGCGTACGTTGCGGCCAGACAGGTCGAGAATGCGGATGGTCACGTCTCCGGGCCGGGGTAGCGAGAAGGGGATGGTGCAGGAGCCGGCCCGCAACGGGTTCGGGAAGACCCTTCAAAGGAGAATGGAATCGCGCCGACGGCACTTGCCGTGGAGGACATTTCCCGGGCGAAAGTCCGCCGGGAATCCGGTAGAATCATGCCCGCGGCCAGGGTTGGTGCTGTCCCGATATTCGGCCACTTGCGGGTGGCAAAAAGTGGTGCGCATGCGGTTCGTACTGAAAAGGTCCCTGTTCTTTCTTCTTCGCGCCTCCACGCTTCCCCGCATCATTCGCGAAACGCTGCAGAGGAAGAGCGTAACGATCCTCCTCTACCATCAAGTCGACCCGGAAACCCTGGACAGCCACCTGGACACCCTGCGCCGGAACTATCGTTTCATCTCCTTGCGAGACTACCTGGAATCGCGCAGGAAGGGACGGTTGGACTCCCTGCCCCCCAAGTCGGTCGTCTTGACCCTCGATGACGGGTACGCCTCGAACAGGGCATTGGAGCCGGTTTTCAGGCGATACGGGGTCAATCCCACGGTTTTCGTTTGCACGCGTATCGTCGGCACCTTTCGTCACTTCTGGTTCCTGGATACCGTTCCTCCGGATGAGGTTCAGCTTCTCAAGACGTTGCCCGATTCGGAACGTCTTGTCCGGCTGGAAGCGCAGGGATTCGATGAGGACCGTATTCACCAGACCCGCCACGCGCTGGCCTGGGATGAAATGGAAGAGATGCGGGACTGTGTCGACTTTCAGTCCCATACCATGTATCATCCCATCCTTGTTCGGTGCGACCGTGATCGGGCGCGATGCGAGATCAGCCTATCCAAGTCCGATCTTGAGACCAGAGGCTATTCGGCATACGCCCTGGCCTATCCAAATGGAGACTACTCGGAGGACGTGGCTTCGCTGGCCCGCCAGGCGGGCTACGAATGCGCGTTGACCGCTGATCTGGGCTTCAACACCGCGACGACCGACCCTTACCGACTGAAGCGGATCACCATCCGGGACGAGGCGGGAACCACCGAATTGCTGGTTCGAGCCTCCGGCCTCTGGGGGGCGTTGCGAATGGCGGTCAAGGGACGTCCGTAGCAGTCAACATGGCTGATAGCTTGAGGATCAAGACCCAGGACAATGAGCGCTGAATCCACCCGCTTCCGACATGGCGTCCCCGACGACCTCCCCTATCTTGCCGAATTGAAATCCAGGGTGTACCGGGGCGCATCGCAGGAGGACTGGTTGAAGCGCTGGTCCTGGGAGTTTCAGGGCCATCCCTGGAAACCCAAGGAGATCGCCTCGACCACCCTCCTCACCACCCGCAACGCGGACATCGTGGCCGCGATCGGCTGGATTCCGACCCGACTGGTGCATGGCGGCAGGGAGCACCATGCTGTCTTCGGCTGCGACCTCTTCGTCGACCCGGATATCCAGGGGGGCGGACTCGGGAAGAAGATGATCGATCGGGTGGTGAGCGAGTGTCCCGATTCCCTCTGGAGCAACTTCCCAGGGGCCGGGGCAAGATCCTACGAGGGGAGGGGGTTCACACCGATCGCTCCGGTGAACTTCATGATCCTGGTCTTCGACCCGGGGTCTGTTCTGCGCATTCGCTCCAAACGGGCGCTCGGTGCGATGGCGAGCCTCACCGCCGCGCCTCTCCGTGCGGTTTCCAGGGCCCGCTTTCGGTCCCTGTCCCTGCCCCCCGGGGTCGCCGTGTCCGCCCCCCCCACCTTCGGGAAGGAATTCGATCTGATCCGGGAAAGTCTCCCCACCCAAGGCCTTGTGCGGCTCCGGCGAGACGCGGCCTATTTGCAGTGGCGGTACCGCGACTGCCCGTTTGGACCCTATCACGTCCGGCTCGCCATGGACGCCCAGGGCCCGGCCGGTTACGTGGTCTACCGCACCAGGATCCACAAAGGCGAGAGACTCGGCATCATCAACGAACTGGAGGTTCACCCGCGGTCACCGGGGTTGGCTGTTCCCTTGCTTGGGGTTGCGGTGAGGGAGCTGCTGAACGATCAGGTCGGCTTTATTCGGGCGCTGCCCACCGACTCGGAGAAACGGCTGCTGTTTCGTCGATTTGGGTTCATCGACTCTCGACGGACCCCCTATCTCTATGTCGCCCCGGGTGCCACCGAACGCCTTGGATTGCCTCTGGAATCGGATCGTTGGTGCCTGAGCATGGGCGACACCGACCTGGATTACTCGTGAAACCCGCGCTCGTAAAGCCGCTGTCGGCGCAGCGGGGCCGCGTGGCGTAGTGTCCTCACCGATGCCCACCGCCGAACGAGAACCTCTGCAGATCGTCTTCGTGACCTCCTCCAGCCGCAGCGGCAGCACCCTGCTGGACATTCTCCTGGGCAGTATGGACGGCTTTCTCTCCACGGGCGAGCTGCGGCACATCTGGATCCGGGGCCTCCAGCAGGATTGGATCTGCGGCTGCGGGCAGCGATTCTCGAGATGTGACTTCTGGTTGGAGGTCTTGAAAGTCGCATTCGGAAAACTCGACAGGAAGGATGTCGACCGGATCGTTCTCCTCCAGAAGCATCTGGAGAGAACACGGAATCTCGTTTTCTCCACCCTCCGCAGCGACCGCGTTCTCTCTCCCGCGGCTCTCGAATACCAGCAGGTACTACGCTCGCTCTACGAAGCCACGCAGCAAATCTCCGGCTGCAACATCATCGTGGACTCTTCCAAGCTCGCCTCACACGGCTATATCGTCCATCGCATGGTCCGGGACAGCGATCGTCATGCCTTTCACTCGGTTCATCTGATACGGGACAGCCGGGCGGTGGCTTATTCCTGGTACAAACTGCTCAAGAACCCCGACAGTCGGGACCTGCCCGGAGCCAACCTGATTCGTTCGTTTCGATTCGCCCGGGGCTGGACGGGTTCCAACCTCACGTCCCACCTGCTGTCCGGCAAGGTGGACCGGGCGACCACGATGTTCTACGAGGATCTGAGTTCTAACCCAACCCGTGTATTCTCGGGTTTCCTGACCGAAGCCGGTCTCCTGGAATCGGGTTCCCTGGTCCGGTTGGACGCCAGGCCCAGGAGCCATCACACGGTGAGCGGGAATCCCATGCGGATGTCCGACAAGCCGCTCGTGATCCGACCCGATCTCGCGTGGAAAACCGGACTTCCCGGGACGATTCGTTGGGGGGTGACGGCCCTGACGTTCCCGTTCCTCGTCAAATACGGATACGTGGGAAGAGGCCGCGGGGGGCACCGGAGGGGATCTGATACGCAATGAGTCAGGTTCCCTTCCCCCGGAATACGTTTCATGCCCGGCCCCACGTTCGCTATACTCCCGGATTCGAGGCGGAGCCTACCTCCCCCGGTTCTGTATTCTGCCCAGGAGACCCTATGTTTGTCCTCAAGGATAGTAACAACCCGGATGTTCCTTGCCACCCCCGGTGGGAGCCGCCGGAGACGCCTCAAGGACCGGGTTCTGTCATGATGGGTGTCCTGGCAGGATGAGAGGCCTTTACCTCGACGTCCCCCGAGCCCAGGAGCGAGTGCGGGCCCTTGGCGCTCGCCTTGGGGTTCGGCCCACCATCGCCGAGATCCGCGACGGAGCGCGATCGATCCTCATCAACCACCATCCCCTGGTCTGGCCCGAGGGCCCCATCTACCAGGGCCAGGGGATTCTCGCTGCCGCCAGCGGATGGCTCGTCTACGACCGCGAGGTGGGGGCCCTTGGCAAGATGGCGGAGGCGTTCGCCGCGGCCATGCGATCCGGAGGCGTTTTCACCTCCCTGGACCGACTCACCGGGGGAGCCTTCCTGGTCTATCTCCGGATCGACGATCGGGAGTTTCTTGTCACTGATCCCTTCGGGCTCCACCCTCATTACGGGTTCGAGGGGGATCGCCTCTCTCGTATCGCACCGGTCCCTTCCTTTCTCGACGAGGGTCCGTCTCCCCGTCCTGAGCTGGCATCCATGTTGGAGAGGCAAGGCCACCTCTTTGGAAACCTCACCGCCTATGAGGGCATCGTCCGCCTCGACCCCGGATCGATCATTACCCGGGAAGACGTGACTCCGTACTTCGATTACTGGAAGGAGGAGGGCGATCTCACCGATCTCCTGCCGACCTTGCGGACGGTGATCGATCTCTTCGCAGGCCGGCCAAAGATCCTGCCCTTGAGCGGGGGCCTCGATTCACGTCTTCTCCTGGCCGCGGGACGATTCGACAAAGGGTACACCTTCGGTCCGGCCGCGACCGGGGACCGCCCGGTGGCCCGGCGTTTCTCCGGGCACTTTTCGGAGTACCGTGAGTTCTCGCTTCTTGATATTCCCCATTCGGAAGAGATGTGCGAGGCCTCGGGATCGATGTTCGCGGGAGTCTGGGCGACAGCCAAAACGCCGCTTCTCGGAGTCTATCGGCATCTTCATGATCTCTGGGGAGGCGATTACCTGTTTTGCTCCGGGTACGCCGGGGACGTGCTTCAGCGCGGGACCTGGCTCACCTCCGGAGGAATCCAAGGCTCCCTGGCCAAGCTCCTCCCCGCTCTCACCCTCCGAGGATTTGATCCCTATCGCTTGTTGCGACGACGCTACGCCAAGTTGAGCGACAGGGAATTCGACTGGGTCGCCGCCGCTTTCGATCAATTCCTGGGATCCACGGGCTCGAATGCGATGAAGCGAGTTGTCTTGTTCGAAATCCTGTACGGCCGGGGGAGCCGATTCATCCACAACGGCACGATCCTGGCCAGCCAGTACTTTCCAGCGTTCGAACCCTTCTTCTTCCCCCAGGTGTTCTGGAACCTGTTTCCCAAGCCCGAGGATGACAAGCTGAACTACCGCGTGCTGAAGGAGATCTGGGAGTCGGTCCCCAAGGAGTTCAGCGACGTTATCACCTATTCTGGTTACAAGCCGATCTGGAACAGCCATCGGAGCCGGGCGGCCATGCTGGCGACGAAGGCGCTGGCCAAGGCGGGAGTGTATCGCCGGGCCAAGGCCTACGACAGCGAGATTCCAAATATCCGGTGGGAGCCCCGGCCGAAGGCGAATGCCCGGGAACCCATCGGAGATGAACGGAACTGACCGGCGCCGGTGGGCGGGCGTACGCGATCTACTCTCCCCAAGTCGGAGGCCGGAGAGTAGACTTCCCTGATGGAGCCAACCTCATGAACACCTGGAACGCGTTCCCTTCGGGGTGGAAGAACGACACGGGCGCCGGCGGCGATCTGCCGGTTCCACCTCGGCATGCCCGCCCGCGACGCATGACCGGGTTCGACCCTCGCGGCTGACCGAAAGCTCATCTCCCGATGTCCCTCTCCCGAAAAACCCTGGTAGTGGCGGTGGGGACCGGCGTGCAGTCGATCCTTACCCAGATCGGTCTGAACCTGGTGCTGGTCCGGCTGCTGGATCCCGTTTCCTTCGGCACCTACCGCCAGGCCTTCCTGATCATGAACACGGTCTGCCCAGTGTTCCTCTTCGGTCTCCAGTTCAGTGCCTACTACTATCTGCCCACCCTGACCCCCGGGCTGCGCAGGCCTTTCGTCCGCCGTTGCTTGGCCCTGCTCGGGCTCTCCGGCTGCCTGCTCGCGGGCCTGGTCGCCCTGACCGCTCCGGTGGTGGCAAGCAGGTTCTCCAATCCCGGACTCGCTCCTCTCCTGAGGAGCTTCAGCGTCTATGCGCTGTTCAGCATTCCCGCCACGTTCCTCTTCCACTACCTCATCGCCATCGACCGATCCACGCGGGCCACCGTCTACAACGTCGCCTTCATGATCGTGCAGTCCGCGGTCACCGTGGTCCTGGTCGCCGCCGGCCAGCCGCTCCTGGTCCTGTTCCGAGCCCTGGGAGGCGTGGCGCTGTTCCGGCTCGTGGTCTCGGTGAGGGAGATCCTGCGCTTCGCCCCCGAGGCCGGACCGCGTGCCGCCGACCTCCCCATGAGCCTGCGCTCGCATCTCGCCTACGCCCTTCCCGTGGGCATCACCGCCACCGTGGCCATCGTCGGGCAGAAGCTGGACAAGTTCGTGGTATCGTCCTTCCTCGACGCCCCCTCCTTCGCCGTCTACTCGGTGGGGGCGCTGGAGTTCCCGGCTACCCTGCTTCTCTCAATGGCCGCGGGCGTGGTCATGCGCCCCCGCGTGTCCGAACTCCACGACGTCAAGGGTCCACAGTCGGTCCTGCTCTTCTGGCGGGCCGTCGTCCAGCGGCTGGTCTCGGTGATGGTACCGATGGCCATCTTCCTGGCCGGTTTTTCCCGCCCGCTGATCGAGTTCCTGTACACGCCCGCCTACGGTTCCGCGGCACCGATCTTCCGCATCTTCCTGCTCCTCACTCTGTTCCGGCTGACCCCGTTCGAGCCGCTCCTGGCTTCGGTGGGGCGGGCCCGGGTCGTGCTGACGGGGGGGATCGTCTTCCTGGCCCTCGACCTCGTCCTGAACCTGGTTCTGGTCCGGGTGATGGGACTCCTGGGACCCCCGGTGGCCACCGTCCTGGCCACCCTGGTCATGACCCTGATCTACGGATGGAGCGCGCGACAGTACCTGCAGGTTCCGGTCCGGGGACTTCTCCCCGGCGGGTGGGTGACCCGTACTTTCCTGGCCTCGCTGCTGGCTCTCGGCGTTTCGTTTCCCGCCCATCTCATCGGATCCGGCCGGTTCCTGGTCCTGTCGGTGGGGGGGGGACTGTTCGGGCTCACCTACATCGGAGCGGGCTTCGCCCTGGGTCTCTTCTCGGCGCGCGACGTCGCCTCGCTGCGGGCGCTTCTCCCGGGGCGCGGACGAGAGGATTAGCCGTGCCTAGCCTTCCTTGAGGCCGTAGCGGCGGTAGCGCCAGAGCCCGGGGGCGGTGAACAGGGTCACCCCCACCCGCACGGATGCCGGAAGGCGCTCCCTCCAGGCCGCATCCTCGCGGACCTCGATGTCGCCCCCCCCCAGGCGCATGGGATTGCCGCTCACCGTATGGTGCCGGCTGGGGTTGGAACGGAGGGTCAAGGACTCCGGGGTCACTTCCCCACCGCCAGCCGCAGTGAGGATACGGCTCAGCCAGAGCCGGGGATCCCGGCACAGATCCTCGTACCTGAGCCTTACCGTCCGGGGCATGAAGCGGGTGAGAAGCTCGGCCTGGAAGTTCGCGGACACCCACCCCCGGCTGAATATGGCGGCCCGGACCAGGTTCCGGGGGAGGCCCCCCTTCCCGGAACGCTTGGTCTTGATCTTGTACCAGGAATAGGCCACACCCCGGCTGTCGCGAACCATGTGGACCATGGTCAGGCGCAGTCCGGGAACCCGCCGGGCCATGCGGGCAAGAACCGCTCCATGAGGGGCATGCTTGGAGGAGTCCACGATGACGGAACACCCGGACACCCTGCGGATCGCCCGATACACCGAGAGCAGGGTCTCTTCGTATTGCCGGTCCGAGGGGCGGCTTCTCATTCGCCCTCGCAGCGCATCGACCACGAACCGCACCGGTGAATCGAGAGCGGCCTGATCCCTGACCAGGCGATCGAGGCGCTGCCCGTCGATGGGGCCGGGCCCGGTCCGGAGAACCTGCGTCCAGAACGGACAGGTCGGCAACGGGGCCCCGCAGCCGCAGGGCTCGCTCTGGTGAAGCCCGCGATTCCAGAGGTGACGGAACTCCCCGGTGGAGATCACTCCGGGCTGGGCGCCGAGCAGGAGATCGAGCAGGGTGCTGCCCGAGCGGCTCGTGCCGGCCGCGAAGACGATCCGGAGTTCCTCGCCGGCGGGCTCTTCCCCTCGCATCGTCGCGTCAGACGAGGTCGGAGGTTTCGTCCGGATCCAGGAACCCCTCGTGCTGCAGATGCTTGACGATCTCCTGGGCCGCCTGCTCCGCGGACATCCCGGCGGTGTCGATCCGCAGCTCCGGGTGCTCGGGGGCTTCGTAGGGATCGTCGATCCCGGTGAAGCCCTTGATGATCCCCGCCCGGGCCTTGGCGTACAGCCCCTTGCGGTCCCGCTCTTCACAGATCTCGATCGGGGTGGCGATGTGGACTTCCACGAAACCGCCGTAGCCGGAGATCAGCTCCCGGACCTGGCGTCGCGTCGAGGCGTAGGGGGCGATGGGGGCACAGATGGCCACCCCCCGGTTCTTGGTGATCTCGCTGGCCACGAACCCGATGCGCTGGATGTTGAGATCCCGATGCGCCTTGGAGAAGCCGAGTTCGCTGGACAGGTTCTTGCGCACGATGTCCCCGTCGAGGAGGGTCACCGGCCGGGGATCGATCTCCATGAGCTTGGCCATCAGGATGTTGGCCACTGTCGATTTCCCGGAGCCGGAGAGGCCGGTGAAGAAGACGGTGTAACCCTGGCGGTTCCGGCTGGGGAAGCGGGTCCGCAACTCGTCGATGACCTCGGGGAAGGAAAACCAGGAGGGAATGTCCCGCCCGTCCCGCAGGCGGTCGCGGAGGTCGGTTCCGGAGAGGCTCAGGATCTTGTCGCTCGTCTCCACCCGGGATCGGGGTATGTAGGTGCCCTTCCCTTCGCTGTAGACCATCTCTTCGAACCCCACGATGGACAGGCCGATCTGGCCCTGGAGTTCCTGGGCCAGGTTCCGGGCGTCGTCGGGCCCGTAGAACGGCTTGCCCGAGCGGTCCCGCGGGCCCGCATGATCGCGCCCGACGATGAAGTGGGTGCATCCGTAGTTCGCGCGGATGATCCCGTGCCAGACCGCCTCGCGGGGCCCTCCCATTCGCATGGCCAGGGGGAGCAGGCTGAGCTGGGCCGAGTTCTCCGGGTAGTGGGGCATCACCGCCTGGTAGCACCGGACCCGGGAAAAGTAGTCCACGTCGCCCGGGCTGGTGCGTCCCACCACCGGATGGAGGAGAAGGTTGGCGTTGGTCGCGGCCATGGCCTGCTTGGTCAACTCCACGTGGGCCCGGTGCAGCGGGTTCCGGGTCTGGAAGGCCACAATCGCGCTCCAGCCCAGACGCCGGAACTGCTCGCGGAGTTCCAGCGGGCCGCGACGGAGGGAGCGGAACGTATGGTGGGGAGGCAGCTCCAGCCCTTCCAGACGCCCGCCCAGGTAGACCGGTCCCTGGTTCAGGGCCTGGTACACGCCGGGATGGGAATCGTCGGTGGTTCCGAACACCTCGCGTGCCTCCCGGGTCCGGTCCGGAGTCCAGCGGTCGCTCACCTCCAGCACCGCCAGCACCATCCCTTCCGGGTGCCGCAGGGCGATCCGGCTTCCCGGCTTCACCGTGGATCCGAACTCCTCGGATACGTCGAGGTTGATCGGGATCGGCCACAGCTGCCCGTCGGCCAGGTGCATGTCCCGAACCACCCGGTTGTAGTCCTCCTCCCCCAGGAAACCGGAGAGCGGGGAGAATGCCCCGTTCAGAAGCAGCTCGATGTCCCATACCTGGTGCGCGTTGAGATCCCAGGACGGGAGGTGAACGGTCTCCTGTTTGAGTTCGGCAATACGGCCGGGCGCGGCCAGCAGGCTCGCGACCTCACGCCGGGGGTCGGATGGGACGGACACGGTTAAACTCCTCAGGTTCGGGGATGGTTCGGAGACGGTGATCGTGGAAGCGGCCGGACCGGGCCGAGGGCCACCGGCACCCGGTCCTCCAACAGCGCCCTGTCGCGGAACAGCAAGTGTACAGTATACTTTGCCCTTCATCCACGCTCAAGCCGCACCGGCGGGAACCGACCCCCGGGCGCGGCCCGAGGGACATTTCCGAGGATCCCCGCATGACCGTTCCCCCACCCGAATCGGCGGTCGTGGCCCCCCTTCTCCGCGGTTTCCGGACCCGGTTGCTCGCCGTTCCCTCCGAGATCCGGGAGAAGGAAGGCGACCTCGGCCCTCTGACCGAGCTCGATCTGCTGGTGGACCGGGAGGTGCGCACGGCCCTCTTCCGGGCCTTTCCGGAAGACGCGTGGATCAGCGAGGAGAGCCCCGATCGCGCCGGGGGGTCCCGGGTCTGGATCCTGGATCCGGTGGACGGCACCCGGGAGTTGGCGGCCGGGGTGCCCGAGTGGGCGGTCAGCCTCGGCTTGTGGGAGGGGGGACGGCCCCGGTACGGCTGGATCTACCACCCTCCCTCCGACAGCCTCCGGGAAGGGGGACCCGGAGTGGGAGCCTGGAGGGACGGCTCCCCGGCCCGGGTCCGGGTGGCCTCCCAATCCCGGGACCTGGTGGTCGGCGTGAGCCGAACCGACCTCAGGAAGGGGCTCATCCCCGACGTGGATCCTCCCCCCCACCCGGTGGGGAGTATCGCGTACAAGCTGGCCCTGGTCGCCACGGGGGAGCTCGACGCCACGGTCTCGGTGACCCCCAAGAGGATCTGGGACGTGGCGGGCGGGATTCCGCTCCTGCTCGGAGCGGGCGCGACCATCGCCGGCCTGCGCTCCGGCCATCCCCTGGACCGGCTGGACCGGCTGGACCGGCTCCGCCTCGAAGAGGGGTTCGTGGCCGCGGCGCCGGCCTGGCTCGATCACCTGAAAGCGCTCTACGCGCCCGACGGCCGGTAGCCCTCACGATCTCCACTTCCGCCGTTTCCCCGCGCCCCCGACCACCCCCAGGTCGAGCAGAATGGCCAGGATCAGGAAGGTCACCGGCCAGAAGCTCCAGGTGCCGCCCCACTTGTGGACCACCACGCTGTACCAGAGGGTGGTGTAGGGGAGGAAGATGAAGCCCAGGATGGGAATCAGGACGGTGTCGAACACCCCGTGGAACCAGCGGGTGAAGAAGAAGAGGATGACCATGGCCGCCCTGGGGAAGGCGAGGCCGATGAGGAAGACCAGACAACCGCAACCCATGGGAACCTCCTCGTCTACGGGACGGGACGGACCGGCGCCGCGTTCCGACGCGGCCCGGCCCGGGCCGGACGGTCATCCTACCCCAAACGCCCCGTCCGTTCGAGGCGCCAGCCGGAGTCCCCTCCGCAACCCCTTCCCGGGGTCGGGACTTCCGCCGCGACTGTCGGGAGACCGGCGCCTCAGTCCGAGCCCGAGTCCGCCGCCGCGGGCACCGTGCCGCCCCCCTCCCGGATGAACGCCTCCAGCTGCTCCCGCTCGGGATTGTCGGGGTGCAGCACCAGGGCCCGGGAGAAGAAGGGCGCGGCCTCCTCCTGCCTCCCCATGTAGTAGAGGCTGGCCCCCAGGTTGATGTAGGCCGGCCAGTAGGTGGAGTCGGCCTCCACCGCCTCGCGGAAAGCGGCGATTTCCTTCTCCTTCCACTCGGTGGCGCCGGTGCCGTTGAACTTCATGCGGTAGGCCATGCCCAGGAGGTTGTGCCCCATGGCGGAGCCCGGCTCGAGCTGGAGCCCCTGGGCATAGGCTTCGATCGCCCCGTCGTAGTCGCCGTCATGGAAGCGGGCCGCTCCCCGGTCGAACCAGCCCTGGGCGTTGTTCCGGCTGCATCCCGGCCCGGCGGCCAGGGCCAGGACGGCCAGGAGCCAGATCCGCACGAGGCACGAGCTGTTCCACTGCATGTATGTTCCTCCCGGCGGTCCCGCCGCCGCGGGCCGCTCCGTTCCTTAACCGGCCGGCCGCACCGCGTCCCCCGGCGGCCGCAGCCTGCGGAGGAGGACCAGGGCCAGACCCCCGAACAGCGCGGTCACCACCAACGAGGCCTCGGGGCCGAACCCTCCCCCACCCAGCGGCACGGCCAGGTCGGTGGTGGAGATGCGCAGCGCCGAGGGCATGGTGATGCCGCTCACCGGCATCCCGTAGCCGATCCCCAGGGCCAGGTTCCAGCCCAGGTGCAACCCGAAGGGGACGGGCAGGCCTCCGGTGAGCACGCGGAGCTGGGCCAGCACCACTCCGACCAGGAAGATATTGAACCAGGCCAGGATGCCGCCGTCGGGGTTGGACCCGTGGACGGCGGCGAAGGCCACCGCGGTGAGGAGGATGGTGCGGCCGGTGCCGTACCCCTCCCCCAGGTTCACGAAGAGGTAACCGCGGAAGAGCGCCTCTTCCATGAGCGCCGCCACCACCAGCGTGACCACGATGCCCGCCACCCCGGGCCAGGTTGCGTTCAGGAACCAGTCCGGATGCACGTGGCGCCCGCTCACCGCGGCGATGAAGAGGGTGACCACGCTGGCCAGCACCACCCCGATGACCAGCCCCCAGAAGATGCTCGGGATCCCGCCCCCGCGCCCTCCGCCCAGTCCCAGATCCACCAGCGGGCGCCGGTCCACCAGCACGGCCATCCCCGCCACCGCGGCCAGGCCGATCAGGGCCTGCATGAGGACCAGCCGGGCCATCACCCCGGGATCCTCCAGCACGCGGGTCAGGGCGTCGGTCTGCCCGTCGATCACCCCCTGCAGCGCGCCCCGTTGCAGCAGGTACACCGACTGCACCGAACCGGAGAAGACCACGATGAGCACGGCCAGGAGAATCACGCGCCCCCAGATGGAGGCCACGCGGGGTTCCCGGCCCCGGCGGAGATCGGTCAACGATCAGGCCCCCACAGTCTCCGCGGAGGGGCGCAGGACCGCCACCGCCAAGCGCGCCGGGTCCACCACCTGCGCCGCCGCCTTGCGGACGTCCTCCGCCGTCACCTTGCGGATCTCGTCCACGTAGCGCAGCGCCTCCTCGAATCCCAGGCCCAGGATCTCGTCCTCGGCGTAGGTCGCGGCCCAGGACATCCGCGTCTGCATGCCCACCAGGTAGTTCCCGGCCAGGGTGTTCTGGGCGCGGAGGAGTTCCTCCCCGGTGGGGAGTTCCCGCACCGAGCGCTCGAGTTCGGCGATCAGGCTCTCGGTGGCCTGCTCCACCTGTTCCGGGCCCGTTCCCACGTAGGCGCCCACCGCACCGCCCCGGGCCAGGCTGGACACGAAGGCCCCGGTGAAGTAGCACAGGTGCTGCTCGTCCCGGAGCCGGGTGAAGAGCCGGTTTCCCATGCCGCTCAGGACGTGGTTCCACACGTCCAGGGCGTACCGCTCGGCGCTCCCCACCGCCGGGCCGGGATACCCCAGGACCACCACCGCCTGGGACACTTCCTGGCGGTGTTCCTTCCGCACCGGCCGGCTGGGGCCGGCGGCCGGGCCGGCGGGAACCGGCTCGGCCCCGCCCCGGGGCAGGGCCCCCACCAGCCCTTCCAGGCGCCGCAGCACGTGGTCCCGGTCCAGGTCGCCCACCACGCCCATGACCAGGCGCGAGGGATCGTAGAGGGCGGCGTGGCACGCGGTCAGGTGCGCCGGCTCCAGGGCCCGCACCGAGGGCTCGGTGCCGACCACCGGACGCCCGTAGCCGTCGCCGGGAAAGACCAGGCGGTAGAACTCGGAGACGGTATAGGGCACGGTGTTGTCCCGCATGGAGGCGATCTCCACCAGGCTGCGTTCCCGTTCCCGGGCCACCGCGTCGGCGGGAAAGTCCGGACGGGTCATGAGGTCGGTCAGGAGATCCAGGGAGCCGTCGAAGTCGGTGCGCACCGCGCCCAGGCTCCAGCCCACCGCGTCACGGTCACCGAACGGGCGGAGCCGGGCCCCCAGCCGGTCGATGGCCTCGGCGATCTCCGCTCCGGTCCTTCCCCCCGCCCCCTTGAGCATGCAGGTCTGGGTCAGCCGGCTCACTCCGGCCGCGGCCTCCGGCTCCGTCCCGCTCCCCCCGGGGAAGTAGGCGGCCAGGGCGACCAGGGGCAGCCGGCCGTCGGGCTGCAGGAGCACGCGGGTCCCGGTGTCCAGGGTGACGACCTCCACCGGGCCGCGCGCCCCGCCGCTGGCCGCGGGCAGGACGGCCGGAGCCGCGGCCGCCGCCGCCGCGCCGGACGCGGGGGCGATCACCTGGGTCGCTTCCTGGAACTTCCGGAACAGGGCGCCGGCGTCGGCGGCTACCGGCGGCATCCCCTCCGGCCCGTAGGCCAGGACCGTGGCCTGCTGCGGCTTCAGGTAGCGCCGGGCCACCTCGGGGATCCGTTCCCGGGTCACCCGGGAGACGCGGTCGAGATAGCTCCCGGCCAGGCGGTAGTCCCCCAGGAGGGCATAGTTCCCCAGCATGTGGGCCTGCCCTTCCATGGTCTCCAGGGTGAACAGGGTGTCGTTCCGCACCGCGCGCAGGGTCCGCTCGAGTTCGGTCTGGGAAGGGGGGGCGTCCTGGAAGGCCAGGATCTCCCGCATGACCGCCTCCAGGGCGGGTACCGTCTTCTCCGGCTCCGCGGAGAACTCCACCACCAGGTAGCCCGGCTCCCAGCCGGTCGTCTCCATGGTGTGGGCGCCCAGGATGAGCCCCTGCTCCTCCCGCACCCGGCGGTAGAGCCGGCTGGAGCGCCCCGCGCCCAGGATGTGGGCCAGGACCAGGAGCGCGTCGGTGTCCGGATCGAGTTCCGGAGGGATGTGGAACCCGATTTTCACGTAGCTCTTCTCGACGTCGCCGCGGATCTCCCGCAGCTTGAGCCCGTTCTGGGGCGGCTCGGCCGGCGACCGGTCGGGCTCCAGGGGTTGCCGCTTCCAGCTCCCCAGCTTCTCCTCCATGGACCGGAACACCTGCTCGGCGGAGACGTCCCCCACCACCACGTAGACGATGTTGTTGGGAACGTAGTAGGTCTCCTTGAAACGGAGGATGGCGTCCCGGCCCACCCGGAGCAGGTTCTCGTCCGGCCCCCCGATGGGGCGATGGTAGCGATGGGTGGTGAAGGCCTCTTCCAGCAGCGCCTCCCAGGTGAACCCGAAACCGCTGGGGCGATCCCGGTACATCTCGTTCTCCTTGATCAGGACCTGGCGTTCCTTCTCGAGTTCCAACTCGTCGAAGGTGCTGTTCCGCAGCACGTCGGCGTGGATGTCGAGGGCGGTCTCGAAGTTGAGGCTGGGGACCAGGATGTAGTAGTTGGTGCTCTCGTAGCCGGTGCCGGCGTTGGTCTCCCCCCCGGCGTTGGCGATCTCGCGGGCGATGTCCCCCGGACCGCGGCGGGAGGTGCCCTTGAACAGCATGTGCTCGATCCCGTGGGACCAGCCGGCGATGGCGTCGTCCTCGTTCAGGGAGCCCACGCGCACGAAGAAGTTGAGCGCGGCCACCGGGGCGCTATGATCCTCGCGCACCAGGACTTCCAGGCCGTTGTCGAGAACCTTGCGCTGTACGTCGTCGAACAGGGCCATGGTATGGACTGCCCCCTTTCCCATGCCGTCAGGATCCGAAAACCAGCGGATAGGCCGCCTTGAGCGTCCAGAATCCGATCGCCACCCCGATGCCGAGCTTGAGCCCGGTGGCGGCCACCCGGCCCAGGAAGGCTCCGGTGCCCGCCCGCGCGCTGGGGCCCGCGGTCCGGCCGCCGAGCAGTTCCCCCGCGAACGCCCCGGCGAAGGCGCCGGCGAACGCTCCGATCAGGGAGCCCAGGAGCGGGATCCAGGCCGTGCCCAGCGCCGCGCCCAGGATGCCCCCGGCAAAGGTTCCGATCATACCCCATCGGCTCGCTCCGAACCGGCGCGCGGCCACTACGCCCAGAAACGCTTCCACCACCTCACCGGCCACGGCCAGCCCCAGGAGCAGGAGCAGTTGGGTGAAGCCGAGATGGTGGAAGCCCCCGATCCAGGCCACGACCAGGGCCAGGCCCAGGAGAATGAAGTTCCCGGAGAGACCGAGCACCACCGCGGCCAGCCCCGCCACCACCGCCAAGTGGAGCAGGACGAGGAGCAGGATCCAGACCGCGATCATGGGATCGGATCAGGGACGGTTCGCCGCTCCCAGCTCCATCAGGATGCCGCGGGCGAGCTTTCCGAACCGGCTGGTGGAGTCGCGGGAGGCATAGGCCCGCATGAGCGCCACCGCCTGGGTGGTGTCCCGGAGGTCCATCTGGATCCGGAACAGGTTGAAGTAGGCTTCCGGACGCATGGGATCGGAGAGCAACGCCTGCTGGAAGGCGAAGGTCGCGGCGTCGGTCTGGCCCAGGAGGTTCCGGGCCACCCCCAGGTTGATCCAGGCCTCGGCGTCCCGGGGCCTGCGGTTGGTGGTCATCTCCAGGTAGGGAATCGCCTCCTTCGGCTTGTCCTGCTGGATGAGCAGGGCCCCCAGGTTGTAGGCGACGTTGGCGTCGTCGGGATCCTTTTCCAGCACGCTCCGGTACATGGCCACCGCGCTGGCGGTGTCACCGCGCTCCTGCTGCAGGCGGGCCAGGTTGCCCAGGATCTGGGGGTCGCCGGGGAACCGCTTGAGCGCGGTCTCCAGGAGCGCCTGGGTGGAGTCCAGGCGTCCCGCATGGCGCTCCATGACGCTCAGGTTGATGTAGGCCTGGCGGAAGTCGGGGTTCAGGGCCAGGGCCCGGCGGTAGGAGGCCATGGCCGGGGCCGTCCGTCCCAGTTCCCGGTAGGCGTTGGCCAGCTCGTAGTACAGGTACTCGCGGTCGGGGTCCTGCCGGGTCGCCCACTCCAGGAGCCGGGCCGCCGCCGCCGTCTTCCCCCCGGCCAGCATGATGCTCCCCAGGTGGCCGGCGGCGTAGCCGTTGGTGGTGTCGGCGGTGACCGCCTCCTTGTAGGCGAGTTCCGCGTTGTCCGTCTGCCCCCGGCTCAGGAAGTAGGTGCCGAGCTGGTCGAAGGTTGCCGAGCGCGCGGTTCCCGACTGGTCGCTCCCGGGACCGTAGAGCCCGGCGATCCGGGCCGAGGCGCGGTCCGGGTCCAGGCTGAT